>OHBE01002102.1_pt1 | contig 15399 bp, 10 predicted proteins | sample 1577231 | NCBI WGS metagenome assembly OHBE01 (sample SAMEA3541506, study PRJEB24748) | human gut metagenome | biome: human gut; feature: human-associated habitat; material: faeces | place: China | collected 2012
CGCAGATGCCGTGCCGCAGCCGCCGGAGCGGTGCTTAAGCCGTCAGGCGGGAATTATGCGGTGCTGACCTAAACCAATCTTACCCCCATACAAAAACGGTGCAGCAAAGCCGCAGCCTGCTGCACCGTTTTGGGGCACTGCTGAAAACAAACTTATTCTCAGCGCTTGATATCGTAATTCATGTTCATCAGGTTGCGGATGGTGGAAACATCATCGGTGATGTTGGCATCGCCATGGATGGTGTGCTTGATGGCGGAGCTTGCCACCGCAAAGTTGACCATATCCATCGGCTTGTAGTTGTGCAGCATGGCGTAAATCAGGCCGCTGGCAAATGCATCGCCGCCGCCTACACGGTCCAGAATATTAAAGGTAAACAGCTTGCTTTCAAAGGTATGGTCCTCATACCACATAAAGGCTTTCAGGCTGTTCTCGGAGCCGGAATGGGCATAACGCACATGGCGGGCAATGCACTTGATGTTGGGGTAACGCTCCACAAAGCGCTGGAAGATCTCATCCTGCTGTTCATAGCTGGGCTGTAGGGGCACGCCGTCTTTCCAGTCGCCCTGGGCGTGGTCGGCATCGTCTTTCCACAGGTGGTAAGGCTCAATGCCAAACAGAACATCCACATAGGGCAGGCACTTGGTGCAGTAGTCACGGGCTTCTTCCCAAGCCCACAGGGTGGAGCGGAAGTTGCCGTCAAAGCTGACGGTCAGGCCCTTTTCCTTGGCTTTTTTCAGGCAGGCCATCACAAAATCGGCGCAGTTCTGGCCCAAAGCCGGGGTAATGCCGGAAAGATGCAGCCAGTCAAAGCCGTCCAGCAGGGCGTCCAGATCCACTTTGGAAAGGTCATACTCAGTAAAAGCGGAGTGCTTGCGGTCGTAAGTAACCTTGCTGGGGCGGATGCCGTAACCGGTTTCCAGGTAATAGGTGCCCAGACGATGGGTCGGGGTTTCCTCCGGGGTGGAAAGGATCATCGGGGTGCAGTGCACATCATTGGAGCGCAGCCAGCGCACCGCACTTTTGCCCAAAGAGTTGTTGGGCACCACGCTGAAAAACGTGCTGTCCACACCCAGGTTGGCAAGAGCCAGGGCAATGTTGGCCTCGCTGCCTCCATAGCTGGCTTCAAAGTTGGAAGCCATACGGATCTTTTCATAGTTCGGCGGGGTCAGGCGCAGCATGACCTCACCAATCGTAATAAATTTAGCCGGGCTGTCGTTATGCAGGAGCAGGGGGTTAAAATGTTCCATAACATCTACCTCTCTTTTCTGGTCCCACGGGCAAAACCAGGTCATGGCCCGCCGCAGGGTTTGTTATGTCGTATTTATTGTACCGTATTTTCGTCCCGGTTTCAACGATTTTTACACAAACTGCGCTCATATTTTGCGTTCCTTTTCACTGTTGCACAAAAAGGGCGGTACCGGGCGGCAAAAAACATCGCACACCCATGATTTTTTGCCGCCCGGTTCGAATTGCATTTTAATGTCTTTTATTGTATAATAGTAGAAACTGTGCCCTGGCGGCGGCTGCCGCGCGGGGTGTTGATACAAGTGCCGCACAAAACAGCGTTCTGACGTTTTATGCGGGCCATAAATCTGAAGGGAGCCAAACATGGCCGAAACAATGCAGGTCTCCGCGCAGCGCGCCTGGACCCACCTGAAAAAATACCAACCGCTGATCCATGAACTTGTCAGCCGCGATCTGAAAGTCAAATACCGCCGCAGCTTTCTGGGTTACATCTGGAGCATTTTGAACCCGCTGCTGATGATGCTGCTGCAAAGCATCATCTTTTCGTACATGTTCCGCAACGATATCCCAAACTTCCCGCTTTACCTGATCTGCGGCAACACCTTGTTTACCTTTTTCAATGAGACCACCAGCATGGGCCTGACTTCTGTTATCCAGAACGCCCCGCTGATCAAAAAGGTGTACATTCCCAAGTTCATCTTCCCCGTCAGCCAGGCGTTTTCCCGCTTTGTCACCATGCTGTTCAGCTTTGGTGCGGTTCTGCTGGTCATGATCTTTACCCGTGCCACCTTCTATTGGACCATCTTTTTGAGCTGGCTGCCGCTGGTGCTGCTCTTCTTTTTCAGCTGCGGGCTGGGGCTGCTGCTTTCCGCGCTGGCGGTGTATTTCCGTGATATGATGCACCTGTACAGTATCCTTACCATGGGTTGGATGTACGCCACCCCGCTGTTCTACCCCATCACCGCCCTGCCGGAAACCCTGCAGAAACTGCTGAAGCTGAACCCGCTGTACCACTACATCAACCTGTTCCGCAACCTGATGATGTACGGCAACATTCCCGGCCCCAACACCTGGATTGCCTGCATTTTTTGCGCCGTTGCCTCTATGGCTATTGGCCTGTTGGTGTTCCGCAAGCTGCAAAAGAACTTTATCCTGTATATCTGACGTGAGGTAACGTATGGACGAGATTATTAAAGTCAATGACGTTTCCATGCGCTTTAACCTTGCGCAGGAAAAAACTGAGACCCTGAAAGAATACACCGTAAAACTGCTGACCCACAAGCTGTTTTTTAACGAATTTTACGCACTGAAACATGTTTCTTTCAGCATGAAGCGCGGCGAATCCCTGGCGCTGATCGGGCGCAACGGCAGCGGCAAAAGCACCATGCTGAAAGTGATTTCCGGCGTGATGTACCCCTCCGGCGGCAGCGTTGCCGTCAACGGCGAAATTGCCCCCATGATCGAGCTGGGCGCCGGTTTTGACATGGATCTGACCGCGCGGGAAAACATTTTTCTGAACGGCGCGGTGCTTGGCCACGACCGGGACTATATGATGGAGCATTTTGACCGCATCATTGAATTTTCGGAGCTGAAAGATTTTGTGGATGTTCCGGTCAAAAACTTTTCCAGCGGCATGATCGCTCGTTTGGGCTTTTCCATTGCCACTGAAGTACAGGCCGACATTCTGGTTTGTGACGAAGTGCTGGCCGTTGGCGACTTTATGTTCCAGCAGAAATGCCACCGCCGCATGGAAGAGATGCTTTCCAACGGCACCACGCTGCTGTTCGTCAGCCATGATATCAACCAGGTGCAGCAGCTGTGCCAGCGCTCCATCTGGCTGGATCACGGTGTTCTGCGCGGGGATGGGCCATCGCGTGAAGTCTGCGCGGACTATGTGCGCGCTATGGAGGCCGGTGAAACCTGATGGAAAAGCTGCTGACGGTTTCGGTTGCCGCCTATAACGGCACTGCCACGCTGCAAAAAGCGCTTGAATCCTGCCTGGTGGCGGATGAAAGCCTGCAGGCGCTGCTGGATGTGATCATTATTGATGATGGCTCCACCGATGGCACCGCCGCGCTGGCGCAGGCCTTTGTGCAGGCACACCCCGGCAGTTTCCGGCTGGTGAGCAAGGTGAACGGCGGGTACGGCTCCACGCTGAATACCGCAGTAGAGCTGGCCTCCGGGCGGTACTTTCGCACGCTGGACTGCGATGACTGGTTTGACACCAATGCTTTGCAGACCCTTTTGCGCCGCCTGCAAAACTGCACGGCGGATGCGGTATACACCAACTACCGCACCGTGCAGGAAAACGGCAACGGAAAGGCCTTTGATGTCTGCTGCAAATTTGATACAAACCGTGTGTATGCTGTGGGTGAAGTGCAGCAGGCCACACCTGATTTGTGCATGGAGATGCACGCGCTGACCCTCTGCACCAAAACTCTGCGCGCCGCATGGCGCCCCATGCCGGAGCATTGCAGCTACACGGATATGGGCTATACGTTTGTTGGCATGGCTGCGGCGCAGACCATCTGCTTTGTGCCGGTGGTTCTGTACCAGTACCGCCTGGGACGGGATGGCCAGAGCGTAAGCATGGCCAGCTACCGCGCCCACACGCAGGATTACATCCGCGTAGCGCGCATTCTGTTGGATGCTGCCGAACCGCTGGCCGCACAGCCTGCCCCCGCCGGGCGGGACCTGCTGCTGGTGCAGCGGGCGCGGGATGTGGCGCAGTACCTGATTGAGCTGTACCTGCGCTTTCCCCCCGACCGTGAAACCGGCCTGGCCCTGCGCCGGTATGACGAGATGCTGTGCCAGACTTACCCACACATCGCTGCCATGATGACCAACAAAAACACCCGTCTGCTGCGGGCCGGGCGTTACCTGCCCTACCGCACATTGAGCGCATGGGCGCGCGGAAAACAATCCAACGGCGGCATTTTATAATGCTGTGCCGGATACTTGAATACTTTGCCGGATATGATAAGGCAAAAAGTGAAAGGAGAATACCGTATGCTGCTGCAAAAGCTGCTTTGGCCCCGCGTGGGCATATGCACCGAGGACCGACTGTATTACCGTATGAAAGCCCCCAGCTTCCGCGATGAGGGGGATATCCTGCGCATTGAGCAGGGCGAACGCGTCTGCTTTGATACCTACTTTAACAGCGTCAGCGCAGACAAATGGCGCCGCTACACCGCCGCGCAGAATTTTTCGCTGCGGCTGAAACTGAGCGGCAAGCTGCGCGTTGTGCTGTGCAGCCGCCATTTCATCAACAGCCAGAGCGTGCGCGCCGTGCTGGCCGAAAAAGTAGTGCAGGCGGATTCCGTGCAGGAATTCTGCTTCGATTTTCCCAAGGGCGCTGACGGCATGCTGTTTTTTGAGCTGCAGGCCCTGAGCGGCAATGCCGCCTATTGCGGCGGCGCTTATGAGTGCGATGCCGCTGAAAAGGATATGCAGCCCGTCAAAATCGGCGTGGATATCTGCACCTTCCGCCGGGAGCCGTTCGTTATGGGCAACATTGCCCGCATGCGCAGCGATATTTTGGAAAACGCCGCCAGCCCGCTGCACAACCACCTGGAAGTGTTTGTTTCCGATAACGGCCAGACGCTGGATTACGATAAGCTGAACAGCGATACCGTGCATGTTGTGCCCAACGCCAATGTGGGCGGTGCCGGCGGCTTTACCCGCGGCATGATCGAGATCCTGAAAGCCAACGAAAATGGCGCAGGCGTTACCCATGTACTGGTCATGGATGATGACATTGTGCTGGATACCGATGTGCTGCTGCGCACCTACACCCTGCTGAGCCTGCGCAAGCCGGAATATGCGGATGTATTTGTCGGCGGTGCCATGCTGCGGCTGGACCGCCCTAACATTCAGGTAGAAAACGGTGCCGCCTGGAACCAGGGCCAGTTGATCAGCCACAAAGCCAACTTTGATCTGACCAAGGTTGACCTGTGCGTTGCCAATGAGCTGGAAGAACGCCATGAGTATAACGCCTGGTGGTACTGCTGCATCCCCATTGCCGTTGTGCGGCCGGACAACCTGCCCATGCCCATCTTTATCCGCGGCGATGACATTGAATACGGCCTACGCAACTGCAAACGCCTGGTCACCCTGAACGGCATCTGCGTATGGCATGAGCCGTTTGAGAGCAAGTATTCTTCCTCGATGTACTACTACATCCTGCGCAACCAGTGCATTGACAACAGCATGCACTGCCCCGGCTATGATGCCAACGCCCTGAAAGCCGACCTGCGCAGTCAGGTGATGGGCGAAGTGAACCGCTACCGCTATAAGAATGCTGACCTGCTGATCCGCGGCGTGCGCGACTTTTTGAAAGGCATTGACTGGCTGGAACAGACCGATGCCGAAGCCCTGCACAAAGAGATTATGGCATATGGCTACAAAGCCCAGCCGGTGGACCAGCTGGATGTTCCGTTTGATTATTCCCGCTACCTGTACGCCACCAAAGAGGAAGAAAAAAGCAAGGGCAAGCTGAAAAACCTCAAGGTCAAGCTGACCCGCAACGGCTGGCTGGTGCCCCCCACCCGCGAAAACACCGTTGTGAGCATGATGCACATGACTGCCTACAATGCTTACCGCGTGCAGAAGGTACTGAACTATGATTCCAACTCCCAGAAAGGCTTTGTGACCGAGCGCAGCAAGGAAGAATACAGCCGCTGCGTGCGCGAGATGAAAGCCTGCATGAAGGAGATCGACGCCCAGTTTGACGCTGCCGCCCGGAGCTACCGCGAGCGCTGCGGCGAAGTGCGCAGTCTGGACTTCTGGAAAAAGTATCTGAACCTGGACAAGTAATTTTACCGGGCCTATCCCCGGTTTTCCCTGGAAAGGAATCTTACACTTATGGCCAAAAAAAAGGCAAATTCGTTTGTTCTTACCATTGCGGGCATTGCTGCTGCCACCGTGATCGGCGTGGTCGGGGTCAATCTGACCCCTGCCCCGCATGTGATTTTCAGCCTGGCCCCCAGCGCAGAACCACAGGCTACCGCTGAGCCGGAGCCCATCGGCTGCGTGCTGGCCGGTACCGGGCAGGTTGTGGATTTTGCGGATCCCGGCGCAGAGGAATATGTTTCCCTGCTGGATACCGACAGCCAGAGCCTGACCGAGCGCTATGCCCTGCCCGCTTTGGAGCGGATGACCCAGTCCGACACCGAAAGCCTGATTGCCCCTTTGCAGGTCATCCAGCGCATTCAGACCCTCGGTATTGCCCCTGCCACCTTTGATACCCCGGAGGCCAACTGGAAAAACCTGTACAACGCTGTCATGACCCGGCTGGCCACCCTGGCCACCGCCGAAACCGCCCAGGCTGTGAATTTTACCGGTTCCAGCCTAGCAGAACTGAATGACTTTCTGGCAGCCAACCCCGGCAGCACGGTGGAGGTCATCTCCCCTGCTCTGGTGATGGATGCCACCCTGGTGGTACCCACTGGTACGATCCTGCACGGCAACGGCGCAGTGCTGACCCCCGGCAATAAAACGCTGGACAAAGCCATTGTTCTGGACCAGGCGGAAAATACCGCCGTGACCGGCTTTGTCATCAACGGCGGGTGCAATTACGGTGTGTATGTCAAGAATTCCAGCAGTTTCTATCTGGCTGACCTTGACATCAGCAATGTTTCCCTCAAGGGCCTTTGCGTTATGGGGGAGAACACCGGCTTTGCACTGGTCAATAACAGCATCCATGAAAATCAGAACGGTGCCATCTTCCTGAACGGCGAAATCAGCGACGGCGTAATCGAGGGCAACCGCATTGAAAATAACTCCGGTGCCCGCAACCTGACCGCCGGGCTGGTGCTCTGCTCCATGCCCATTGAGGACATTGAGACCGCCTACAATCCGTTCCCGGATGAAATGCTGTACGATATTTTACAGTCTCCCCATCAGCTGGTGGTGCGCGGCAACACGGTTGCGCAGAACCATTCCTCCGGCATTTATTCGGAAAGCGGCTACCTGAACTATTATGTAGAGAACACGATCTACAAGAACGAAAAAGAGGGCATGTGCCTGGATTACGGCTCCTTCGGCAACTACATTACCGGATGTGAGATCCGCCAGAACGGCGGCCGCAACCGCATGAGTGATGAGGATCTGGAAGCTGACTTTATTCTGGATCAGGGCCGCATGGCGGATGGTTCCTCCCCCGCCAAGCTGCCCGGCATCTCGCTAGATAACACCGCCTACAACACCATTTACGGCAACATTGTGCGGGACAATTACGGTTCCGGCATCAAGGCTGTGCGCTCGGCGTTCAGCAACACCATTCTGTGCAACCAGATCATTGACAACAACCGGGGTGCCAGCGATACCTTCCACTTCTTTGGTATTGAACTCAGCACTGACCTGAACGCGGACGAAGCCGTGCAGGGCCTGGATTTTACCCCCTGCTATGAGAACATCATTGCCCGCAACACCATTTCCGGCGGGCATTACGCCGGGGTGTTTATGGGCGAAGATGCGTTCATGAATGATATTTTTGACAATACCTTTATGGACTGCACTGACTGGGCTATGGAATCCCTGAGTGAAAAATACAACTCTACCCTGAACAATATGGCAAACATGCCCACCCGCGGGATCGAACTTTCTAACGGTCAGGGCTGATGCCGCGAGGCTGCTACATGAAACAAACACTGCAAAACCGTTTCCCGCGCCGGTGGCTGCTGCTGGCTTTTGTGCTGAATTTTGCCATTGCCGCGGCTGCACTGCTGCCCTACATGATACGGGACAGCGGCCTGCTGTTGGTTGCGGCGGATTTTGACGCAGAACAGCTCTCCTACAACATGCTGTGCAACAACGCCATCAAAAGCGGCGAGGTGCTGTGGAACTGGCGCATTGATATTGGTTCGGACTTTGTATCCTCGTTCAGTTTTTACACCCTTGGCAGCCCGTTTTTCTGGCTGAGCTTTCTCTTCCCCGCCAGCGCGTTTCCCTATCTGGTCGGCTGGATCTATATGCTCAAATATGCTGTTGCCGGGCTGACCTCGTTTGCCTACTTCCGCCGCAGTGCCAGCGAGAAAAGCGCCCTGCTTGGCAGTGTGTTGTATGCATTTTCCGGTTTTTCCTGCATCAACGTGGTGTTCTATCACTTCCATGATGTGATTGCCCTGTTCCCGCTTTTGATGCTGGGGCTGGACAAACGCATGCAGGAGGGCAAAAAAGCTCCGTTCCTGTTTGCCGTTACCATCAACGCGCTGGTCAACTATTACTTCTTTATCGGGGAAGTTTTCTTCCTGGTGTTTTACTATATTACGCGGTATCTTTTTGGCGGCGAGGACGCACGCCCCGGGGCGGATCTGCGCAAAAATGCCCGCAAAATTCCGGCCTGCATCCTGGAAGGCTGTCTGGGCGTCGGCATGGCGGGGGTACTGTTCATCCCCTCCATTGCGGCGGTGCTCAATAATCCCCGCGTATCGGATCACATCAGCTTGAGCCAACTGACCTTTGACTGGCCCAATTACCTGCAAATGCTGCGGGCGCTCTTCTTCCCGGCGGAGAATATGTTCAATTTTTCCGCTGTGGTGCATGACAACTGGTATTCCATCGCGGCGTACCTGCCCTTGGTAGGCGTCTGCCTGGTTCTGGCTTATCTGCTGCGCTGGAAGTGGGACTGGCTGCATGTGCTGCTGGTGGGGCTGTTCCTTGTAGCAGCCAGCCCGGTCAGCAACAGTCTGTTCGTCATGTTCACCAGCGAGCCGTACCGCCGCTGGTATTACATGCTGGTGTTCCTGCTGGTGCTGGCCACCATCAAGGTGCTGGACCATCTGCAGGACTACCCTTGGCGTGCGGGCTGCGGTATTTCGGCTGCAGTCATCGCCGCTATCACGCTGTATCTGTACGTCAAGCGCGATACCATAGTGTACCGCAAATACTGGCTGGTTGTGTTGACATTGATTGCCATCGGCGGCGTGGTTCTGCTGTTTGCTGCCCTGGGCGGGGTGCGGCGGCTGCGCCTGCGCCGCCCCATGGCTGCCCTGACGGCCTGCACTGCTCTGGTTGCTGCACTGACCACCGGTTTTACCGTAGGCACCTATCAGCGTGCCTACACCCAGACGATCGGCCTGACCACCACAGAAATTTATGGTGACGTTATCCACAGCGGCGACGGCCTGCCTGATGCCCTGCCCTACCGCTATTATTTCTGGGAGCCGTATTCCAACCGCGGCATGGCGGCTTACCTGCCGGACCGTACCTCCTTTTTGAGCACGCTTTCCCCTTCCATCTTTACACTGTATGATGCCCTGGGGGACGAGCGCCACGCCATTACCCCCGCCGGGCCGGAGGGCACCAACGAGCTGCTTTCCGTTGGGTATTATATCCGCAACAACTCCGACTGGCCGGATGAAATCTACACCAGTTTTTCCAACGGTCACGAGCAGATCAACGTCTATCAGAATTCCCACGCCCTGCCCATCGGCTTCTGCTATGATACCTACATGACCCGCAGTGAGTTTGACGAGATTGACCCCGCCGAGCGCGCCCATGCCATGTTAAAGACCCTTGTGGTGGCAGACGAGGACGAAGCCACGGTTTCCACCATACTGCGCCACTATGATGCCGCGCTGGATGGTGAGATCAGCCAGGAAAACAAGTATGCCGACATGGACAAGCGCCGCGAAGCCTGCACCGATGTGTTTGATTATGGCACAGACTATTTTTATTCCGAAATCACATCCGGCAACGAGCAGTACGCGTTTTTCAGTGTCCCCTATGACAAAGCGTGGAGCGCCACGGTCAACGGCGAATCTGCAGAGATCCTGAACATCAACGGCCTGATGGCCGTCAAGGTGGATGCCGGTAAAAACTGTATTCGTTTCCACTATTCCCCCACCCCGCTCTGGTGCGGGATCGGGGTCAGCGCCATCAGCATTCTGCTGACGGCAATTTACCTGCTGGCCGGGCGGCGCAGCAGAAAAAGCAAAAAAGAGGTGCTGTAAACCATGAAGGCTACCCGCGAAAATCCGATCCTGTACATCGTGATCCCCTGCTATAACGAGCAGGAGGTTCTGCCCATTACCAGCAAGCTGTTTTTGAAAAAGATCACCGACCTGGTTGCCGCCGGTAAAATCAGCGATGACAGCCGCGTGTTGTTTGTCAACGATGGCTCCAAGGACAAAACCTGGTCCATCATCTGCGACCTGGCCAAGAGCGATAAACACTACATCGGCATCAGCCAGAGCCGCAACCGCGGCCACCAGAACGCAGTGCTGGCCGGTTTGATGGAAGCCAAGGACAAGTGCGATATCACCATCTCCATTGACTGCGACGGTCAGGACGATATCAACGCCATGGACGCCATGGTAGATGCCTATGTGAACGATGGCTGCGAAGTTGTGTACGGCGTACGCTCCAAGCGCGATACGGATACCTTCTTCAAGCGCTTTACGGCAGAAAGTTTCTACAAGCTGCTGAACGCCATGGGGGCCGAGGTTGTTTACAACCACGCGGACTACCGCCTGATGAGCACCCGCGTGCTGCATGAGTTTGCCAATTTCAAGGAGGTCAACCTGTTCCTGCGCGGCATGGTGCCGCTGGTGGGCTTTAAATCCACCAGCGTTGCTTACGAGCGCCACGAGCGCATTGCGGGTGAAAGCCACTATCCCCTGTCCAAAATGCTGTCCCTTGCGTTTGACGGCATCACCAGCCTTTCCGTCAAGCCCATCCGGTTCATTACCGGGTTTGGCGTTATTGTGGCGCTCATCAGCTTTATCGGCGTGATCTGGGCCATTGTGGAAGCGCTGCTGGGTGCCACCGTATCCGGCTGGGCCAGCATGACCAGCATCATCTGCTTTGTTTCCGGCGTACAGCTGATCTGTCTGGGCGTGATCGGCGAGTACATCGGCAAGATCTACATGGAAACCAAGCACCGCCCCCGCTACATCATCAGTGACCGCACGTGGGATGAGGATGAGAAGTAACCGGCTGGGCAGAGTTACGCCTGTTTGCTTTACCTAATATGGCACCAACAAAATAAATTTGTGCCGCGCGTTTTGCCCCTGTATGGGGGGTGGGACGCGCGGCTTTTTTTGTTGTTTCGGAGGTTTCCATGCTCACGGTTAACTCATTTTGCAGGAGAGTATTTGCGCCGCGGCCCACCGACATGATTCTTTATTATTTATTCATTATTCTTTCTCATCCCCCACCCCCGGCCCCTCTCCTTCCATAAAAAATTTCCCGATATTTTTTGCCTTCCCCTATTGACAAATGCCCCTGTTGGCAGTATTATAATGTCAACATATGAACAATCATTCATATGATAAAATGTTTGATACCGAGGTGATACTCCCAATGCCTGATACCAAAAAGTTCCCGCAGCCCGCCACAGCACCGGATGGCTTAGCCAACGCCCTGCCTGATGTTCCGGTATGTGACCCAGACTGCCACGGTGAGCCGGATATCGTTGCCAGGCTGCGCAGCGATCTGCCGGATGACGAGGTTCTGTATGACCTTTCGGAGCTGTTCCGTGTGTTTGGGGATACCACCCGCATCAAGATCCTGTACGCGCTGTTTGAGAGTGAGCTGTGCGTAGGCGATTTGGCCCAGCTGCTGGATGTTTCCCAAAGCGCCGTCAGCCACCAGCTGCGGCTGCTGAAAGCCAGCAAGCTGGTCAAGTTCCGGCGGGATGGAAAAACGGTGTTCTATTCCCTAGATGATGATCATGTGCGCAGCATGATTGCGCTTGGCATGGAGCATGTGGAGGAATAAAACGCCCCCAACTCTTGTTACCCCTTATTTTTCAAAAAATATTGATCATAAAGCCAAAGGAGATATTATCATGCAGAAGAAATTCAAAATCGAAGTTGATTGTGCAAACTGCGCCGCCAAAATTGAAGATGCCGTTAAAAAGCTGCCCGGCGTGAACAGCGCTTCCGTCAGCTTTATGGCCCAAAAGATGGTTCTGGATGTCGATGATGATAAGTTCGATGCCGTGCTGAAGGATGTTGTTAAGACCGCCAAGCGTGTTGAGCCGGACTTTGAGATCGAGCTGTAAGCTCCTTGCATCAGCATTTTCGGACGGTTTCCAACCGCCTGAAAGTTTCGGAATCCATTCGAAGCGGCGGACATGTGCCGACGCTTGGAATACCTTGCAAGCAAAAAAGCAGGTCCGAGTGCCGTCCAGGCATGAGAACATGCTTCTTTGCGGCAGGGTGGTTCCAAAGGAGGGGTGCAGGAGCGTGGCGCAGCCACACTGCAACGAACCCCACCTTTGTAGCGTGGAGCTTTTGTGACACGCTCAGGGCGGTTTCCAACCGCCCTTATTTTTGCCCCTTTTTTCCTGACGAACACCCAAAAGAGAGGTCTTATCTTATGACAAAGAAGCAGAAAAAGACGCTGAAACGTATCATTATTTCAGCGGTGCTGTATCTGGCCATTATTCTGGCTTCCAAACTGGTGGCTATACCCTGGTATCTGGAGCTGGTGCTCTTCCTGGTGCCGTACTTCATCATTGGCCACGATGTGCTGCGCAAAGCTGTGCTGGGCATTGTTCACGGCGAAGTTTTTGACGAAAACTTTTTGATGGCCGTTGCCACTGTGGGAGCGCTCTGCCTGGGTGAGTTCAGTGAGAGCGTTGCCGTTATGCTGTTCTACCAGATTGGCGAACTGTTCCAGAGTTACGCCGTCGGCAAAAGCCGCAAGAGCATCAGCGATTTGATGGATATCCGCCCCGACAGCGCCAACCTGGAAACTGCCGACGGCACGGTAAGTACCGTTGATCCCGACGATGTGCCCATCGGCTCTGTGCTGGTCGTGCGCCCCGGCGAGAAAGTTCCCATTGACGGCGAGGTCATTTCTGGCGAAAGCACGCTGAACACCGCCGCCCTTACCGGCGAAAGCAAGCCTCGCTTTGTGCATCCCGGCAGCGAGATCATCAGCGGCTGCGTGAACGGCGACGGCCTGCTGAAGCTGCGCACCACCAAGCTGTACGGTGAATCCACCGTTGCCAAGATCCTGGACATGGTGGAAAATTCCAGCCTGAAAAAGGCCCGCGCTGAAAACTTTATTACCAAGTTTGCCCATTATTACACCCCCGCCGTCTGCATCGGTGCTTTGGTACTTGCCATTTTACCACCACTGGTGCTGGGCGGCGGCTGGCTGACCTGGATCAGCCGTGCGCTCACCTTCCTGGTTATCAGCTGTCCCTGCGCGCTGGTCATCAGCATTCCTCTGAGCTTCTTCGGCGGCATCGGCGGCGCTTCCCGCTGCGGCATCCTCATCAAGGGCGGTAACTATCTGGAAGCACTTGCCAACACCTCCATTGCTGTGTTTGATAAAACCGGCACCCTGACCAAGGGCGTTTTTGCCGTCAGCCAGGTCAGCCCGGCCAACGGCTGCACCGAAAAAGAGTTGCTGGAACAGGCTGCTTTGGCCGAAAGCTTTTCCAGCCATCCCATCAGCAAGAGTCTGCGCGAAGCCTGCGGCGAGCTTGATGCCCGCCGTGCGACCGATGCTCAGGAAATTGCTGGCCACGGTGTCCGCACTATGGTGGACGGCCATGTGGTGCTGGCAGGCAACGCCCGCATGATGGACGACAGCAAGATTACCTACACCAAAAATACCGGCACCGGTACTGTGGTTTATGTGGCGCGTGACGGCCAGTTCCTTGGCTCTGTTCTGATCGCGGACGAAGTGAAAGAACACTCCAAGCAGGCCATTGCCGCCCTGAAAGCCCAGGGCGTGCGTACCATCATGCTGACCGGCGACAGTGAAGCCGTTGCCAGCGAGATCAGCGGCCAGCTGGGGCTGGATGAATACCATGCCCAGCTGCTGCCCGCCGATAAAGTCAACCGCGTGGAAGAGCTGCTGGCCACCAAGGGCAAGAACGATATCCTGACCTTTGCCGGTGATGGCATCAACGACGCCCCCGTGTTGATGCGCGCCGATGTCGGCATCGCGATGGGCGCCATGGGAAGTGACGCTGCTATTGAGGCCGCTGACGTTGTTCTGATGGATGACGACCCGGCCAAGATCAGCCTGGCTATGAAGATTTCCCGCAAGTGCATGCACATTGTGTACCAGAACATTGTATTCGCCCTTGCCGTCAAAGCCATCTTCCTGCTGTTGGGAGCCTTTGGCATTGCCAATATGTGGTGGGCCGTCTTTGCCGACGTTGGCGTTATGATTCTTGCCGTGCTGAACGCCATGCGTATGCTGATTGTTGAAAAGAACTAAGCGAGCGTTTTTTCCGGATCTTATCAAATAACATTAAAACATCCCGGAACGGTGTGCCGCCTGCTGTGGGCGGCTCCCATTCCGGGATATTTTGTTTCTTATTGGGAGCCTTCCTCTTTCACTTTGGGGACATACTATCTTTTCAATCAAACCGATCCATATAAATCATGGTTGGCTTCGGATCTCTGTGGACCTTTTCCTCCGGTTTTTATTGTTTCTTCTTCACTCTCCACTTTTCTGTTCCGGAAATTTCTCTTTACATAAAAAGCGTCTGTCTATTGCCGCCTACATACAAATTTTGCACTTATTACGGTACAAAAAGTGTTCTTTCCACCTGCCGTTTTTTCGTTATTTTTACACGTATATGCAATTTTTGCAATGTTTTTAGGCGTTTTCTCGCAGTTATTTCTTTCACAAGACTATGCGATTCCGCTGTATGGAATGATTTTCCTCAATACGGAAAGCGCAATGCTTTGCAGGTTCCGGCAAGCGGAACAAAAATAGTGCTAAATGCTCTTTCTTATTTTTGTCAACCCCTGCAATGGTATCCCATATTAAAAAATGTTACACTAATTATGACATAATTGTGCATAGGGCGGCCCGCCTGCCGCACGGCACACAAACAGCAGTGCGCACGGCACTGCCGAAGAGAAGGAGATTATTTTATGGCAAAAAATGCGATCGTCGGTCAATCCGGCGGCCCCACCTCAGTCATCAATTCCAGCCTGGCCGGCGTTTATGAAAGCTGCAAGCGCCGCGGTGCAGGTAAGGTGTACGGCATGATGCACGGCGTGGCCGGCCTGTTGGAGCGCCGCGTCTGCGTACTGGATGACAAGTTGAAAAGTGCCATGGACATTGAGCTGCTCAAGCGCACACCGTCCAGCTATCTGGGCAGCTGCCGCTACAAGCTACCCGACTGGCACACCGCCGAGGGCGAAGCCGTATACCAGAAGCTGTTCGAGATCC
>OHBE01002109.1_pt1 | contig 15370 bp, 9 predicted proteins | sample 1577231 | NCBI WGS metagenome assembly OHBE01 (sample SAMEA3541506, study PRJEB24748) | human gut metagenome | biome: human gut; feature: human-associated habitat; material: faeces | place: China | collected 2012
ATGTGTTTTTCATAGTATTAGATTTAAGGTTAACAAAAAGATTGGCTGTCTGGGATAGATAGCCTTTTTTTATGCTTTTTAGTTTCCTTCTATTTTTCACAAGTATATCTAATTTCCTAATTCTTTTTCGTTTGTGTTCTAAAGTATGTTTTTCAACACATATGCTTATTTTTCTATTGTTTTCTTCTTGCATTCTAAAAAAAATCTCTTAATATTGCATTTGTATTATTTGTCGGACAAATAATACAAATAATAAAAATCTAATGATATGAAGATAGAAATCAATCAAACAACGTTAATTGATCAGGTAGAAGACAGCCTGCTTACCTATTTCAAAAAGAATGATTTAGGACGCGGGGATTCTATTCCTAATGAGAATAGTCTGGCTGCAGAACTGGGAGTTGCAAGGAGTGTTGTCAGAGAGGCACTGAGCCGTCTGAAGATGATGGGGCTGATTCACGCACGTCCCCGTAAGGGGATGGTTCTGACAGAGCCTTCCATTTTGGGAGGAATGAAAAGAGTGATAGATCCCCGTGTTTTAAGTGAAGAAACAATTTTGGATTTGTTGGATTTCAGAATTGCACTTGAAATAGGAATATCAACTGATATTTTCCGTAAGATAACTCCTAAAGATATTGAGGAACTGAGCGAAATCGTAAAAATGGGAATCGTTTTTGAAAATAACGAATACGCGTTAATTAGTGAATCGGCTTTTCATACGAAACTATATAAAATCACCGGGAATAAAATCATATCTGAATTTCAGGAAATCATTCATCCTATACTTGTCTATGTGAAAGAGAAATTCAAGGATTATTTGAAACCTATAAATATAGAAATGAGCAAAAGCGGTCGGATAGCTACTCATGCTGATTTGCTGGACTTTATCAAGAAAGGGGACGAGAAGGGTTACCGGGATGCTATCGAAAGGCATTTTGAGGTCTATAAAATTTTCAAGGTAAACCGAAGTCAGGAATTGATGGCTGAGAAGGCAGAAAGTGAAAAGGTAGAAGGTATATGAAAAGGCGGCATCTGATAATTTTATGTTTATCCTTAATTTTATTGCTAATGAATACATCTTGTTTTAGAAAAGAAGAAAAGAGGATAGAGGCACAATGGGAAAATACATTGTTGCTTCCGGGATGTGCCGGCATGCCGGAGAACATCGGATTAGCAGGTGCATATTCCGGGATAGTGGAAGGCAAGTTGCTTGTGTTGGGTGGAGCTAACTTTCCTGATAAGTATCCTTGGGAGGGAGGTATTAAGACTTGGTGGGCTACTTTATATAGCTACGACTTGGATACAGAGGAATGGACTGTATATGATGATTTCCTTGACCGTCCGCTTGCTTATGGGGTTTCAATAAGTTTGCCGGAAGGTTTATTGTGTATCGGTGGATGTGACCATGCGCGGTGTAGCGATAAAGTATTTCTGATAAAAAAAGAAATAGATTCATTTGTGATAGATTCTGTCAGTTATCCTTCTTTACCGGTTCCATTGGCTAATGCAGCGGGGGCTATTTGTGATAATTGCATTTATATTGCTGGGGGGCAGGAGTCTATGGTAAATGAACGGTCAACTCATCATTTCTATATGCTTGATTTGCATCATAAGGAGCAAGGATGGCAGGTAATGCCGGGTTGGGATGGTCCTTCTCTTTCTTATGCGGTAGGCGTCGCTCAAAGAGGACGGTTTTACCTCTTTAGTGGAAGAAGCTATGCACCGGATGAGTTGATAACGGAATATACGGAAGGATATGTATTTGAACCGGGTACTGGGAAATGGAATAAAATGACCGGTTCTTTCCCGGTGATGGCGGGTACGGCCATACCTTATGGAGAAGACAAGATTTTGATACTGGGAGGAGTGGAGGAAATTTTGCCGACATCTCCCAAGCACCCGGGATTTAGCCGTAAACTTCGGGTGGTCAGTACGGACATGAATGCTTTGGTAGATTTGTTCGATTGTTCATACCCTATTCCCGTTACAACGAATGCTGTTTCTATTGGAAATCAGGTATTTGTAGTAAGTGGCGAGATACAACCCGGCATACGGACACCGTTAATTTTGAAAGGAACTTTCCGAAAGTGAAATATAATAATCTAATTAAATGCATTATGAACAATTATGAAAGACTGGAAGGTATGGTTGCGGCCACCTTCACCCCAATGGATGAAAATGGGGACGTGAATTTATCTGTTATTGATAAATATGCTGATTGGATAGCATCAACTCCTGTAAAAGGGGTATTTGTGTGTGGTACGACTGGTGAATTTTCTTCGTTGACTATTGGCGAGCGTAAGGCGGTTCTTGAAAAATGGGTAGCCTCTGCTGCTAAACGTTTTAAAGTGATTACACATGTCGGTTCAAACTGTCAACGAGACGCAATGGAACTGGCAAGCCACGCGGCACAAACTGGAGTTGATGCTATCGCTTCAATAGCACCTTCTTTTTTCAAGCCGGGAACGGTAGATGAACTGGTCGATTTTTTTGCACCGATTTGCCGGGCCGCCAGTGAGTTGCCTTTCTATTATTATAATATGCCGTCAATCACAGGGGTTAACTTGCCGGTAGATAAATTTTTGATAGAAGGCAAGAAGAAAATACCAAATTTGGTAGGAACGAAGTTTACTCATAATAACCTGATGGAGATGGGGGCTTGTATCGAGTTTGAAGTATTACATGGCTTTGACGAGATTCTGATTGCCGGTTTATCTATGGGAGCAGTGGCAGGTGTGGGAAGTACATATAATTATATCCCTAATGTCTATCATGCCATTTTCGAATCAATGAAGAAAAATGAGGTGGAAACAGCACGTGCCTGGCAGATGAAATCGATACGTACAGTGGAAGTGATTATTAAATATGGTGGCGGCGTACGTGGTGGTAAAGCTATCATGAAACTTATAGGTCTTGATTGCGGCAGTTGCCGGTTACCGATAAAAGCTTTTTCAACGGAAGAGTATGAAAAACTAAAAGGTGATTTGGATGCGATAAAATTCTTTGAATTTTAATGATAAGAAAGAGGAGATGACAGTAAAAGTGTATTGCTGGGGTTTAGCTACTTTACTTCCTGTCTATCTCCCCCTAATCTAGTTAAATGCGTTCAAATTTACCTAAAATAAAGATACTATGAAAGTAAGTAAGAAAATATTTATCATATTTTCGATGATTTTGTTATTGATACCGGATATATCTTTAGGTAAAGATATAAGGTTGGAACTGGAAAGACCTGTTATCCCTGTTTTAGTCAAGAAGCAGATTAATCCGACTATTAAGGCAACTTTGATTCAAACAGACAACAGTCCTTATACCATTCGGCAAATTGATGTTGATTTGCAGGGAAGTACGGATTTGTCTGATATTGTTTCTGTTGCAGTGTACGGAACTCATAAAAACGGGCTGATAGATGAATCCCGTCTGATATGTAGACCGGTACCTGCTGAACGGAAAATTTCTTTTACAGATAATATACAAGTGAAAGATGATTCCTTGTCTTTCTGGGTAGCAGTGACATTGAGAGATACGGTTTCACTGACACATCGTATTAGTGTGAATTGTAGCCGGATAAAAACGAGCCGGGGAGAGCTGAAAGTTTCGAATAAGGATGTTGTCCCCTTGAGAGTGGGAATGGCATTAAGACAGAAGGGACAGGATGGTATCGTTTCATCACGTATTCCTGGACTGGCTACCAGTAACAACGGAACGTTGCTGGCTATATTTGATGCCCGTTATGATTTGACTCGTGATTTGCAGGGGAACATAGATATCGCTCTTCATCGTAGCTTTGATAAAGGATTGACGTGGCAACCCATTCAAACGGTATTGGATATGGGAGAATGGGGAGGTTTGCCGCAAAAGTTTAATGGAGTGAGTGATGCTTGTATCCTTGTGGATAAAAATACAAATGACATTTATATAGCCGGATTGTGGATGCATGGTGCATTGGATGACAATGGCAAGTGGATAGAGGGCTTGAATGAAAATAGTACTTACTGGATACACCAGTGGAGGAAGAAAGGATCGCAACCTGGAATCGGTTTGAAAGAAACCTGTCAATTTCTGATAACTAAAAGTACGGACGACGGACTGACATGGAGTTTTCCTGATAATATAACAGGTAAGACTAAACGCCCTGAATGGTGGTTGTTTGCTCCGGCTCCCGGACAAGGGATTACATTGGCAGACGGTACTTTGGTTTTTCCTACGCAGGGACGTGATGAGAAAGGAACCGCATTTTCCAATATTACATATAGTAAAGACCATGGAAAAACTTGGATGACCAGTAATCCGGCATATTCGAATGTGACGGAATGTAATGCAGCACAATTAAGTGACGGTACGGTGATGCTGAATATGCGTGATAATAGAAACCGGGGTAATAAAGAAGTAAATGGCCGGAGAATTTGTACGACAACAGACTTGGGTGAGACATGGACAGAGCACTCTACATCACGGAAAGCATTGGTGGAACCGACGTGTATGGCAAGTTTGCACCGTCATGATTATACTGTGGGTGGAGAAAAGAGAAGCATATTATTATTTGCCAATCCCAGCGATTATGAGACACGGGATAAGTTGACTTTGAAAGTTAGTTTTGACGATGGAATGACATGGCCTGAGAAATACTGGATTTTGTTTGACCAGTATCGTAGTGCCGGTTATTCCAGTATCACGTCAATAGATGAAAATTCAATAGGGATATTATATGAAAGCAGTCAGGCAAATATGGCTTTTATTAAAATTGATTTGACTGAAATTCTAAACAGGTAAGCCATGAACAGTAAAACTTCAAATATATATCCATGGGTGATAGTCGGATTACTATGGGGAGTTGCTTTACTCAACTATATGGATAGACAAATGCTTTCTACTATGCGGATTCCGATGATGGCAGATGTCCGTGAACTGGAGTCGGCTGCAAATTTTGGCAGATTGATGGCGGTCTTTTTGTGGGTATATGGGTTGATGAGTCCCATTTCCGGGATTATCGGTGATCGTATGAGTCGTAAATGGTTGATTGTAGGCAGCCTGTGTGTATGGTCTGGAGTGACATATTTGATGGGGTATGCCACCACTTTTGACCAGCTTTATTGGCTTCGTGGAATTATGGGAATAAGTGAGGCATTGTATTTGCCCGCCGCTCTGTCTTTGATAGCTGATTTTCATCAAGATAAGACACGTTCGTTGGCAGTGGGAATACATATGACAGGGCTCTATGTAGGTCAGGCGATAGGTGGTTTCGGAGCTACTTTTGCAGCCATGTATTCTTGGCATAGTACCTTCCACTGGTTCGGTATTATTGGGGTAGGATATGGGGTTATTCTGGCCTTTTTCTTACGGGATAAGGAAAGAGGAACGATCTCTGTTATGCAGGAAAAAGTGACGAAGATACCGGTTCTGAAGAGCTTGGCTATGTTGTTTTCTAATGTCTTTTTCTGGATTATCCTATTTTACTTTTGTGTGCCGGGCACTCCGGGATGGGCGGCAAAAAACTGGTTGCCGACTCTTTTTTCAGAGAGCTTGTCTATTGATATTTCCGTGGCAGGACCGATGTCTACTATTTCCATCGCTTTGTCGTCACTGTTCGGAGTGTTAGTCGGTGGATATATATCAGACCGTTGGGTGCTCAGAAATGTACGCGGAAGGGTATATACGGGAGCTTTGGGGTTGGGTTTTATCATTCCCTCTTTATTGTTTATCGGATTCGGACATTCCATTTTCGCATTAGTGTTGGGAACAATTTTGTTCGGAGTGGGATTCGGAATGTTCGACGCAAATAATATGCCGATTCTTTGCCAGTTTGTTTCAGCCCGTTATAGGGCAACGGCATACGGTATAATGAATATGTGCGGAGTATTTGCGGGGGCGGCAATAACCAGTATTCTAGGAGAATCTACGGATGCCGGACATTTGGGACGTGATTTTGCGCTTCTGGCAGTATTTGTATTAATTATGCTGGTCATTCTGGTCACATGTTTGCGACCTAAGACCATTGATATGAAGGATTAATATTTAAAACTATAGATCATGAAAAAAATACTATGCATAATTGTCGGTATGCTTTGTCTTTTACCTTTGGGAGCAAAGGTAAAGCTACCGGCAATTATTGGAAATGATATGGTATTGCAACAGAATACCAATGTCAATCTGTGGGGATGGGCTACACGTTCTCGAAAAATTACAGTTAGAACATCTTGGGATAATAAAAACTATACAACCACTTCCGCATCGGATGGTACGTGGAAAATACAGGTACAGACACCTTCTGCCGGTGGTCCTTATACCATTACTATATCCGACGGAAAACCGGTAACACTTACTAATGTTCTGATAGGGGAAGTATGGTTATGTTCGGGACAGTCGAATATGGAAATGCCTGTAAAAGGGTTTAGGGGACAACCGGTGGAGGGCTCATGTGATGCTATTGCAACAGCTCTCCCATCCGATAATATTCGTATGATTACGCTTAAAATAAATAGTAGTCAGACTGTTTTAGATGATTGCGTGGCAACTCCTTGGGTGGAGTCTACACCGGCTAATGTCGCGGATTTCAGTGCCACTGCCTATTTTTTTGCAAGTTATCTGCGTAAAGTTTTGAATGTGCCGGTAGGTGTCATTTGTTCCAGTTGGGGTGGGTCCAAGATTGAGTCATGGATTAATAAAGAGGTATATACGGAAAAATTCCCGGAAATATCTTTGTCGGTACTGACCAAAGATCCTAAAGACATTGCCAGACCAAAAGATGAACCCACGTTACTATACAATGCGATGATTCATCCGATAAAGCAATTCACCATTAAAGGTACCATTTGGTATCAGGGAGAGAGTAACTTAAATAATCCGCAGGTATATAAGCGATTGTTTCCGGCGATGGTAAGGTCTTGGCGGAAGGAATGGAACCAAGGTGAATTTCCTTTTTATTATGTGCAGATAGCACCCTATGATTACGGACGGAAAAATGCAGATAAGACGGAAGCGGCTGAAATTCGCCAAGTGCAACTGGAATGTTTGAAGGAGATCCCTAATGCGGGTATGGTTGTCACGGCGGATATTGGAAATCGCACCTGCGTACACCCCTCTGATAAGGAGAGTGTAGGGAAGCGACTTGCTCTGTGGGCATTAGCCAAAACTTATCAGCGTAGTGGAACACCTTATAGTGGTCCTCTCTACAAGTCTTTTACAATAGATAAGGAAAAGATAATTGTGGAGTTCGATTACGCAGAAATGGGGATGACATCTTATGACAGGGAAATTGTCGGATTTGAGATTGCAGGAAAAGATGGTATTTATTATCCGGCGAAGGCTGTTCTTTTTGATAATAAAACCAAAGTGATGCTGACTAGCGATCAAGTTCCCGAACCGGTAGGGGTTAAGTACGGGTTCAGAAATTATCAGCCGTTGAATTTATTTTCAAATTTCGGATTACCGGCTTCTCCTTTTGTTGCAAAATAATTTTATAATATATGAAACAAGAAAATAGAAAAACCTGAAATTAGAGTTATTAACTTGTAATCTACAATTTATGTTAAATGCATTTTTTTTAAAGAGTAAGCTACTCCGCATGTCGGGTATCTTATTGGTTATCCTCTCTTTTTGTATACCTGCATTCTCGGCTTCGCTCGAGGCTTTGGGTATAGAACAAAAGAAGGTAACAGTAAACGGAGTTGTTTTGGACGATACACGAGAACCGTTAATAGGGGTTTCGGTTTTAGTGAAAGGTTCTCAACAAGGAACAGTAACAGATTTGGATGGAAAATATTCCATCACTGCTCCGGCAGACGGTATTTTGGTATTCTCATTTGTAGGAATGGAAAAACAGGAAATACCGGTAAAGGGGCGGAACAATATCCTGGTGACGATGAGAAGCAGTTCGGTAGCTTTATCAGATGTTGTTGTTATCGGGTATGGTAAACAGTCCAAGGCAGCATTGACCAGTGCCATTACTAAAGTGGATTCAAAAGATATGGCAATTTCGCCGACAGGAAATCCGATGTCAATGTTACAGGGAAAAGTGCCGGAAATCCGTGTAAATTCCGGCCAACCGGGGGCTGACCCTCAGATTATAGTACGTGGCGGAACGACTACTGCGCCCGAAAGTGATTCTCCTATGGTAATCATTGACGGCGTGATTCGTACTATGAAGGATATTAATTATGCGGATATAGAAACCATACAAGTATTGAAAGATGCAGCTTCAACAGCCATTTATGGTTCAAAGGCTTCTCGTGGTATTGTTATGATTACAACCAAACAAGGAAAAGCCGGTAAAGGAAGTATCTCTTTCAGTTATGGATTGTCTGTAGACCACCAGCCGAAAAGAATGCCGTTGTCCGGTGCCCGTGAATATCTGACCGCAACTCGTACGGCTGCACTGCATGCAACCGATCCGGATAAATATCTGTCAGGTACGTTTGCAATGAGTACCGCTAATAAACGAAATGCTTTGAATACGACCGCTTTTCTGGATGATTACATTGCCAATTATGGTCAAGGATATGTAGAAGACCTGTTGTATAATCAGGGGTGGGAGATGATGGAAGACCCGGCAAATCCCGGTAAGATGTTGATTTTTAAGGAAACGGACTTTCAGGATAATCTCTTTCAAACGCCAGTCAACCATGATTTTAATATAAACTTCAGTGGCGGCAACGAGAAAGCGACTTACTATATGAGTTTGGGATATCTCACTCAAGATGGTATTGTTGTGGGTACTCATTATAATCGTTGGAGTTTTCTTACAAATGCTTCTTACAAGATTCGTAAGAACCTTACTGTAAAAGGTATGGTAAACTACTCTATGAGAACGACTGCGGGCATTAATGAAAATAATGTAATGTCAAGGGCTGCCAAAATGCCGCCTACAGTGCGCCAGTATTATGAAGACGGAACTCCGGCACCGGGTGAATTGACAAGTTCGTTCCGTACTCGTCTGCACGAAGTTTATTATCAGGAGAAAGAAAACAGAGTGAGCCGAATCAATCTTTCTGCCGAACTGGATTGGGAGATTATTCCCGGGCTACATCTCAAACCTATGTTCTCGTATACCAATAATGAGGGTAAAGACCATAACTTCGAGAGGTATAATGAAGTGGTGAAGAATAGACCGGTGTCCGAAGCGCATAATATGGATCTACATTATCAATATGATCTTATTTTGAATTATGCGAAGACAATAAAGGATAAGCATAACTTGGATTTGATGGTCGGTGGCAACTATATTTATGATAACTGGTATCGTTTCAGTGGTTCCGGTTATGGCGGAACATCAGATTATATCGAAACGCTGAACGGTATTGCGACGGAATCTGCCAAGACTACTTCCACTTTTGAAGAGAAGAAGATGAATAGTTACTTCGGGCGTGTCAATTACAATTATGATATGAAATACTTGTTTTCTGCAAGTATTCGTTATGACGGTTCTTCTCACTTTGCCGCCAATCATAAGTTTGCTGCTTTTCCGGGTGTATCTGCCGGATGGAATATGCATCGTGAGGCTTTCTTTGAACCCTTATCGAAAGTAGTCAGCAATTTGAAACTTAGAGCCAGCTGGGGAAAAACGGGATATGACAACCTTGCTCTGGAAAATACGGAAGGCTCTTATGAAGCCGGTAAAAACTATGCAGGGGAAGCCGGTATTTTGAATACAGTGCTTATGAACCGCAATTTGTTATGGGAAGAAACAACCTCTACCGATTTGGGACTTGAAGCCGGTTTCCTGAATAACCGTATTAATCTGTCTTTCGACGCTTATTATAAAAAGACAACGAACCGTTTACTGAACGAGAATTTGTGGTCGGAAACGGGATTTGCTTCAATCAAGTCCAATTTCGGCTCCTTGAACACGAAAGGGGTGGAAATAGCCATTAATGCGATTCCCATACAAACCCATGATTTCCGTTGGAATATAGATGCCAATTTTTCGATTTGGAGAACAACTATCGGCAAGTTACCCAATAATGGCGCAGATAAGAATCGTACCGGCGGCGGAATCATTTTTGACCCGAAACTGGGAAAATATGTTGAAGTAGGTGGATTTGCGGAAGGAGAGCGTTTCGGTTCCCGTTTTGCTTATCAGTTGGACGGGGTTTATGCAACAGATGAAGATGCAGCCAACGCTCCTTATGATGAAGGAGTATCTTCCGGTTGGTTGGGTAAAGGGAAATGTGCAGGTGATGCCATTTGGCGTGATGTGGATGGAAACGGTATCATCAATTCCAAAGACATGGTGTTTGTAGGATATATTCACCCTGATAAGATGGGGTCTTTCAACAATACTTTCACTTACAAGAATTTTACTTTACGGATTGCCACGGACTTCTCATTGGGAAATGTGATTGATAACCATTTCAGGGCACAGGCGAACGCAAATTCACGGAATAACTTTGCAACGATTCATGATGTAGCCAGTAGCAAGATGTGGCACAAACCGGGTGATATAGCTTCTATTCCTCGTTATGATGTAGAGTCTGACTGGGATAACGGAAAGCGTAATCATGGTCGTCCGAGCAGTTCTACCATTGGTTTTAGTGGTGGCAGTGCCAACACCTTGTATATAAAGAAAGGTGATTATCTGGCATTTCGTGAAGTCTCCCTATCATATCCCTTGCGTACCAAGTGGCTGCGTGCTGCTAAGATTGAAACGCTGGACTTGACGGCAGCTGTTTATAATTTAGGATATTGGACTGCTTATGATGGACTTACTCCTGAAGTAATTGGTGCTGATGCCGGTAAATATTCCCGTCCGCGTCAGTTTATATTCTCTGTAAAATTTACAATGTAACATTAAAGTAAACGATGATGAGAGCTAAATTAATAATGTTTAGTATAATGACTGCCTGTACCTTAGGTAGTTGTGAATCTATATTGGAGATAGATCCTATTTCTGAAATAACTATGGCAAATTACTGGAAATCGGAATCTGACGTGAAAGGCTACCTGAATGGTCTTTATTCGGATTATAGAGGAATGACCAGTACTACCCTGTATGGAGAAGATCGTGGAGATGCTATGGTATCGGGAGTGATTGGCGGTGTTTCACGTTCGCATCAGCATGAACTGAATGAAGAATATGGATTGGACTGGCGTACTTTCTATGAGAACATTCATCATTGCAATATGATAATCAAATATGCTCCGGGAATTGACTTTACACTGGAAAATGAAAAGAAACGTATCTTGGCACAGGCATATACTTTTAGGGCAAAAGCCTATCTTACTTTAACTCAGATGTGGGGAGACGTACCTGTTGTTTTAAATCCGACAGAATCTTATGATAAGGAGTCACGCCCGACGCGTAGTACGGCTTCAGAAGTGATGAAACAGATTCTTTCAGATGTTCAGACTGCCATCGATCTTTTCCCGGAAACGAATATTTTGGATAAGAATCGGATTTCAAGACCTGCTGCGTTATGTCTGAAAGCGGAAGCGCTGGCATGGAAATATACGGTTCAGCGGAGTAATGACAAGAATGACTTGACAGATGCGATTTCTGCATTGGAAGAAGTGGAAAAGTGCGGTGTGAGTATGATGGATAAATATGCGGATATTTTCGATGTGGCAAACAAGAAGAACAGCGAAATCATTTTCTCTATTTATCTGAAGAAAGATGAATATAACAATATGTATATGTCTACGTTGTCCATGTCTGCCGCAGCCGGACTGCTGACTAACGATATTGTGAACAAAGAAGACATTCCATACACTAACTCCACAATCGCACGTCACGTGTATGCTCCGTCTCCCCGTCTGATATCGCTTTTCAGTGACAAGGACAACCGGGCTTCGTCAGCTTATATCAATGCTATAAATTCAAAAGGGGCGGTAGTTTTCACTTCACAGAACAAATTTCGGGGGACAGCTTATACCGATGACCGTTATTATGATAATGATATCGTGGTTTATCGTTTGGGCGAAGTCAAATTGTTGAAAGCGGAATTGTTGTGTTATCTGGGTGGTGACAATGTACAAAAAGCCATTGATGCTATGTTCGCTACCCGTAATCGTGCCGGAATCGGAGCGTATACCGGGAGTACGGTTCAGAAAGTGGTCCAGAAAGAGATATTGGACGAACGCGGCAGGGAATTGTGTTTCGAGTTGAAGCGTTGGCCTGATCTGATGCGGGCACATCACGCGGGTACCATTGATATTTATAGTTATATTCCTAATTTGGTTGGTAAATCTACTCCATTGTATTTCCCGATTTTGAGGAAGATGATTGATTTGAATCCTAATTTGGAACAAACTGAGGGTTATTAAAAAATAGAAACAATGAAAAATTTAAACTTAATATTTGCATGGGTATGCCTGTTGTTTATATCGACGGCATGTAATGATGTGGAGCCGAGCATATCTTCTTTACCGGTTCCCACGAGCAAGCCTTATTCCATCAATAGGGAAGGATATGCCTATTTTAGAATCCCCACGATGGTAATTACTAACAGCGGTACAATATTGGCATTTGCCGAGGGACGTCGCAATGGTCCTGAAGATGAAGGGGACATCGACATCGTGTTAAAGCGTTCCACTGATAAAGGAAAAACTTGGGGGCCGTTAATAACAGTCAAGGATGATGGAGAAAATCGTTGTCGTAATCAAGTACCTGTTTATCTTCCGGATATCAATCGTATCATTTTACTATCTTGCTGGAATCCGGGTGCAACAGGAACTAATTCAATTTTTGTAACTTATTCGGATGACGAAGGATTGACATGGGCGAAAGAAAAGGACATAACTGCTTCCGTAACTCCTGACAAATATAGATGGTACGCTACAGGGCCTTGCCATGGAATAGTGAAACAGTTTGAGCCGCATAAAGGGAGAATTGTAGTGCCGTGTAATCATAATACCACTACATCCGGTGCGGGACGTTCTCATGTGATATATTCGGATGATAAGGGAGAAACTTGGCATTTGGGTGGTATTATGGACGTGGATTATACGAATGAAAGCACTGTGACTGAATTAAGTAACGGTGATTTAATGTTGAACATGCGCAAACAGTCTGACACGGAAAAATATAGGATGGTCTCCACCAGTACGGACGGCGGACTGACATGGACTTCGTGTAAGTATACTACATTGAAAGAACCTATATGCCAAGGTTCCATACTCTTTTACGGTTTGGGGGATGATGGTAAAGGCATTATTCTGTTCTCGAATCCTGACAGTCAGACCAATCGTAATAATAACACGTTAAAGATGAGCGAGGATGACGGAGTAACTTGGAAGAAGCAATATTCCTATACAGGAAGTGATTATGGAGGATACTCGGACATTGCCCGTTATCCTGACGGTACAATTGGAGTATTATATGAATATGGTTTCAAGAATATCGGAGGCATTGCTTTTCAGAATGTTGAGTTGTCACAGCTACAATAAAACATGCGTAGAATTAAAAAATAGATTGATATGAAAAAGATAATATATTTCTTGTTCGTGTGTGTCGGGGCCTTTTATGCCTGCAAAGACGAGGAACAAGTACTGTTGAATGCAGATTTTATTTCAGACAAGCAAACCATATCCGCAGGGGAGAAGGTATATTTTATGGATAAGTCTGCTGGAGAACCTGTACGTTGGGATTGGGCTTTTGAAGGTGGAGAACCTAGTGTGTCTAATCTGTTCAGCCCGGAAATCGTGTATAATTATCCGGGAACTTATACCGTAAAATTAAGAGTAGGGCGGGGGACGGAAAATGCGGAGACTGAGATGTTGAAATATATCACAGTTGTATATCCGGATGAAATCACCGTAGCTTTTAAAGCCAATAAAACTCAGGCATTGAGTGATGAATCTATTAGTTTCACAGATATGTCCGTAGGATTCCCGTCTACTTGGTTGTGGGAATTTATTCCTGCAGAAGGCCGTACCGTCACCTCAACGGAACAGAATCCGAGTTTAGTATTTGAGCCGGGAGTTTACTCTGTTAAATTAACAGTTACTAATCCTAAGACAACGGCTACGCTTACGCAAGAGAATTATTTGAATATTATTGATAAGAATTCAGTTGCTGCAGATATTACGGCAGACCGGCGTATGGTTATAGAAGGGGGAGTCATATCATTCAAGGATACTAGCTTGGGACGTCCTACCCGTTGGAACTGGACGTTTGAAGGAGGAACACCTTCTACTTCCAATGAGCAGAACCCGACTGTTACTTATTCAACTGCCGGTAAGTATAAAGTTACTTTAGTCGCTTCTAATGATATGAATACTTCCACAGCTGAACAGGAAGGATATATCACAGTATTGCCGGGTAAAGATATTGTTCTTTTCTATCCGTTCGAGGGTGACAGTAAAGATATGGGTCCCAATGCTATTCATCCGGAAATTCTTAAATTGGGAGATAATATGGATGTCAACTTTAATGCACCTGCCCGTAAGGAAGGATTTACTTGTGCTGAGTTCAGAAGTAAGGATAATCAAAATTATGCATTCTTGTCGTTGCCGGATAATGATGCATTAGATTTCCAGGCAACTCCGGTGACTACTTCTTTCTGGGTGAAAACTTCGAATAAAACAGCTGCTAATCTGGGGGTATTCCAGCATGGAGCCGGTCATAATGCAAGTACAGACGGAAAGAATAAGCAGACTTGGTTTAGATTCCAAAAATCCAGTCCGTTTATAAGATATGTCATTGAGTACTCTGGGCTTTCCGGAAACTGGACTGATTATAAGACAAAAGCCATGACAGACGGAGAGTGGCATCATTATGTATGTGTTCATACCAATGGAAGCACCTATTTATATATTGACGGAGTAAAAGCAGCGGAAGCACTCAATAAAGGTTTGAAACCAATTGATCGGAAGCCTTATTTCATCGGTGCCATGTACAGAGGGGCAGAAGGCTCCCGTTCTTATGAGAACTTTATGGATGGTTATATAGATGATTATCTGGTGTATAATCGTGCATTCACGGCAGCAGAAGCGAAAGCGCTTTATGATAGCATGAAATAAGTGATATCATATTCACTGATATAAGTCTAAAGGCAACTTGCTCATCGGTATCGGGAGTTAGTTGCCTTTTCTTGTACTGTATTTGTCATTAACCTGAATTTTTTCTTTGTATATTTGCAAACAGATACATTTTAGTATTATTATGAAAAATATTTTTATTCAAATTCTTCGTGTCCTGATGCTTTTTCTGCTTCTTATTTCAGGAGTTATTGGCTATATAATTTACGAAGATACATTGTCGGAGTGGTGGATACCTGTCGGAGTGGCATTGATGATAGCTGTTGCTACATTTCCTTTCTACATGAGGTGGGCATGGCTGACAGCCGGAGATAATAAAATAGTTAATTTTTTGTGTCATTTGGTATGTGTGGGAGTTATGAGTTATGCACTGTTTCTTGTAGGTAACTATTGGTTG
>OHBE01002111.1_pt1 | contig 15362 bp, 16 predicted proteins | sample 1577231 | NCBI WGS metagenome assembly OHBE01 (sample SAMEA3541506, study PRJEB24748) | human gut metagenome | biome: human gut; feature: human-associated habitat; material: faeces | place: China | collected 2012
ATGCTGGAAGATCTGGTGGCTGCTGCCGTCAACGCCACCGTCAAGCAGGTGGACGGCTCATGCGCTTTTACGATGTGGACGCCGGTGCGATCCTCGTCGACGGGCGCGACGTGCGCGACTATGCGCGCGGCGACCTGCGCCGTGCCTTCGGCATGGTGCTGCAGGACACGTGGCTGTTTAAGGGCACGATCCTGGAAAACATCCGCTACGGCCGCCCGGACGCGACCGATGCTGAGGTCATCGCGGCGGCCAGGGCCGCGCGCGCCGATGCCTTTATCCGTACGCTGCCCGGCGGCTATCAGATGGAGCTCAACGAGGACGCGACGAACGTCTCGCAGGGGCAAAAGCAGCTGCTGACCATTGCGCGCGCCGTGCTGGCGAACGCCCCCATCCTCATCCTCGACGAGGCGACGAGCTCGGTCGACACCCGCACCGAGCAGCTCATTCAGGAGGCGATGGATCACCTTATGCGCGGGCGCACGAGCTTTGTCATTGCGCACCGCCTGAGCACCATCCGCAATGCCGACTGCATTCTGGTCATGCGCGGCGGCAGCATCGTCGAGCAGGGCACGCACGCGGAGCTGCTTGCGCGCGGCGGGTTTTACGCGGCGCTCTATAACAGCCAGTTTGAGGACGTGGTCGCATGAGGCGAGACCGCAAAACCGATGTTATGACAACCAAAACCGTGCAGAAGCACTTGCTTCTGCACGGTTTTCTTTATTGCGAATATAAATTATGTAAATAAAAACAGCGAAAAATAGTGTTATGGTAACTGCTTTATGGTGACAGTTTGTGCACAAAAAGACTTAAAACGTAAGCAAAAGCTATTCAGAATTAAGAACTTATGTAAACTGAATTATGTGAACAACAGCGAGATTCACGTTTTCGCATGATGGTGATATTATGAAAACTATATTATGACAACCAATACATGATAAAAATTATTGCTATTTCAGAAAAAGCAAGAATCAACATACGAATTATGTCAATGCAATTATGTGAACAAAATGCGCAAAAGAAAGCCCCGCGCGATGGATTCGCGCGGGGCTGAAGATGTTTGCTCGTTTGCGGGGTCGTGTCTGCGGATCATACGCCGGGTCGCGCGCTGACGGGTGCGCCGACGGCCTTATGCGTACTCGACCTTGATGGTGTTCGTGTTGCCGCTGCGGCCGTTGATGATGCCGCCGGTGATGATGACCTTGTCGCCCTTTTCGAGCTGCATGACGGCACGGCTGACCTTCAGCGCATGGTAAAACAGCACGTCGGTGCTCTCGTATACCTCACTCATGACGGGCGTGATGCCCCATGAGAGGGCGAGCTTGCGGTAGGCGCGCTCGTTCGTGGTCAGACCGATGATGTCCGTCGGGCCGCGGAAGCGCGAGATCAGACGCGCGGTGCGCCCCGTGATGGAGCAGACGGTGATGACCTTCGCGCCGATGTCGATGGCCATGCCGCAGGTGGCGTGGCTGATGGCGTCGAGCGTGTCGTGGATCTCAAACTGCGTCTTGGGGAAGCGCTTGGCATAGTTGATGTGCGCCTCGGTGTATTCGGCGATGCGTGCCATCGCGCTCAGCGCCTCGACGGGGTGCTCGCCGGCCGCCGTCTCGCCGGAGAGCATGATGGCGCTTGTGCCGTCATAGACGGCGTTGGCCACGTCCGCGATCTCGGCACGGGTGGGGCGGATGTTGTGCGTCATGCTCTCGAGCATCTCGGTCGCGGTGATGACGCGCTTTCCGAGCAGACGGCACTTGCCGATGAGCTCCTTCTGGATGCTCGGCAGCTCCTCATACGGCACCTCGACGCCCATGTCGCCGCGGGCGATCATGATGCCGGTGCACTCGGTGAAGATGTCCTCGATGTTGTCGATGCCGGGCTGATTCTCGATCTTGGCGATGACGCTGATGTCCTCGCCGCCGTTGGCGCGCAGGAAGGCGTTGAGGTCGGCCAGATCCTGCTTGCGCGACACGAAGGACGCAGCCACGAAGTCCACGTCGTTTTCAATGCCGAAGAGCAGGTCGCGCTTGTCCTGCTCGCTCAGAAACGTCTGCTTGAGCACCTTGTTCGGGAAGCTCATGCTCTTGCGGTCGGACAGCACGCCGCCGGCGGTGACGCGGCAGATAACGTCGGTATCGGTCGTGGCGGTGACGGTCAGGGCGATGAGCCCGTCGTTGACGAGCACGGTATCGCCTGCTTCGAGGTCTCTGGCGAGGCCGGGGTAGCTTACGGACACGCGCTCGCTGCTGCCGGCGACCGGCTCGGTCGTGAAGGTGAAGGTGTCGCCGGCGTCCAGCGTGATCTTGCCGCCTTCAAATGTGCCGATGCGGTACTCGGGTCCTTTCGTGTCGAGCATGATGGCAATGGGCAGACCGAGCTCGGTGCGCAGCTTTTTGATGCGGTCGATGCGCACCTGATGCTCGGCGTGCGTGCCGTGGGAAAAGTTCAGGCGCGCGACGTTCATACCGGCGAGCATCATGGCGCGCAGCATCTCCTCACTGTCGCAGGCGGGACCGATGGTGCAGACGATCTTCGTTTTTCTCATATCAGACTCCCTCTCTCCGGACGGATGGATTACTTTTTCTTCTTGCCGAACCAGCGGCGCTCTTTGCGCTCGGTTTTTTCGGGCTCGTCGACGTTGATGTTCCGGGCGGCCTCGGAAATGGCGTCGGCGTCAAAGTTCAGACCGAGCTCGTTGGCTGCGGCGCGCATCTGGTCGATGAACGCCGTCTGCGCCTGCAGCGTCTGGAGCATCTCGCGCGTGAGCGCAAGACCGCTGCCGACGCCGGGGTCGATGATGATGCCGGTGTCGTTCGAGGAGAGCACGAGGGACGTGTAATCCTTCACGCCGAGCTCGACGCTGCCCATGTTGCGCCACCGGACGAGCCGCGCACGGTCGGTGAACGCGCAGAAGAACGTGCGCCCGTCGTTCGTGCGCACCTTGCCGAACTGCAGGTGCTGCTGCCCGTCGGCCTCGGCGGCTGCGCCGTCGGGACGCTGGGCGGGGAAGTAGAGCGGCGCTGCGGCCAGCGTCGCGGTCAGGCGCTGATAATTCTCCTGCGAGTTGTTGATCTTGCACGCATCGAGTGCATCGCGCAGCTCGTCGGACAGCGCCGCGCGCATGGCCTGCTCTGGCGTGCGCTCATTGAGCACGATCTGGAAATCCGGGTAGGTGACGCGCAGCATATCCAGCGCCGCGCTCAGCCCCTGCACGTCCTCGTCGGGCGTGTCGTTCGCGGCCACGACGAACAGGCGCGGGTGGTGCGTGGCGCTGCGCTCAACGATGCCGGACATGTAGAGCTCCTCAAGCTTTGTCTGGATGCACAGGGCGATGCAGTTGGGGTGCTCGCTCGTGGCGCCGACGGCCATGGCGTAGGTCTCGTCGCTGTTCGGCGCGGGCACCTGCGCGACCTCGAGGATGTGCGGGCGGCCGAGCGCATAGGCGGCCTCGGCCTTGTGCTGCTCGCGCTCTTGCTCGGTCATGGCGTCGATGTTGGCGGGCTCGGTGTAGGCGTTGGCGGCCAGCAGCTCGGCGATGGCCTTGCACCGGATGTCCTGAATGCCGAGCAGCTGGATGGCGCGCGTGCGGTCGGCTGCGACATGGTCGTACAGATCGTTAAAGTTACTCATATCTTTCCCTTCCCGGGGCACGGACTGCCCCTTGTTTTTCATTGCCGTTATTATAACACACCCTTCGGGAAATGGAAAGTGTCGATTCGCGGCGCCGGTCGGCGGCAGATTGCACAAACATTACCACACGGGGCGGAAAAATTTCTTGCCGCGATTTGCCGGTTTCTCTTTGCAAGCGGCAAAAATGTTGGTATAATGATTTTGTATGAAAACATGGATATTTGCGCCTGTGCGCAGGACGCGGAATTTTTCAAAAAGAGAGGTAGTTACGACATGATTCCACACGGCAAAGAGATCAAGGTGTTCACCGGCTCATCCAACCCCGAACTGGCGGACATGATCTGCAAGAATCTTGGCATCTCCCTGGGCAAGAGCACGGTCACGGCGTTTGCCGACGGCGAGTGCTCCATCTCCATCAACGAGCCCGTCCGCGGCGTGGACGTGTTCATCGTGCAGAGCACCTGCAAGCCGGTCAACGACAGCCTTATGGAGCTGCTGGTCATGATCGACGCGATGAAGCGCGCCTCCGCCGGCCGTATCACCGCCGTCATCCCGTATTTCGGCTATGCCCGTCAGGACCGCAAGGCCAAGGCGCGCGATCCGATCTCGGCCAAGCTCGTGGCGAACCTGCTGACCATCGCCGGTGCTGACCGTGTGCTGACCATGGACCTGCACGCAGCGCAGATCCAGGGCTTCTTTGACATCCCGGTCGACAACCTCTACGGCGCGCCGCTGTTCGCCAGCCACTATCTGCGCCGCTTCGGCTACGGCCGCGAGGATCTGGTCGTCGTCTCGCCGGATGTCGGCAGCGTTGCGCGTGCGCGCTCGTTCGCCATGAAGATGGGTCTGGGCCTGGCCATCGTGGACAAGCGCCGCGAGAAGGCCAACTGCTCCGAGGTCATGAACATCATCGGCAACGTCGAGGGCAAGACCTGCCTGCTGCTCGATGACATGGTCGACACGGCCGGCAGCCTGTGCGGCGCGGCCAAGGCCATCGTCGAGGTCGGCGGCGCGAAGGAAGTGTTCGCCTGCGCGTCCCACGGCGTGCTTTCCGGCCCGGCCATCGATCGCATCAACGACAGCGTCATCGACGAGCTGCTCCTGCTCGACACCATTCCGTATCCGAAGGACAAGCCGGCCTGCGACAAGATCCACTACCTGCCGGTCGCGCCGGTGTTCGCCGAGGCCATCAACCGCATCTATGAGGAGATGAGCATCTCCTCGCTGTTCGAGTGATGTTCTTTTCCGATCACGGCGGTGTGCAGTGGCTGGTGGTGTTTCTCGGCAATCCCGGCCTGAAGTACCGCAACACGCGGCACAACGCGGGCTTTCTCGCGGCGGACGCCGTGGAAAAGGACTGCGGCGTGCGCATCGACCGGCTGCGCTTCCATGCACTCACGGCGCAGGCGGAGCTCGGCGGGCAGAAGGTGCTGCTCATGAAGCCGCAGACGTATATGAACAACTCCGGCGAGGCCGTGGCACCGGCGGCAAAGTTTTATAAAGTGCCGCCGGAGCATATTCTGGTCGTGTCGGACGAGATCCACCTGCAGCCGGGCCGCCTGCGCATCCGCACCAAGGGCTCGGCCGGCGGGCACAACGGCCTCAAGAGCATCATCGCCAGCCTCGGCACGGATGTGTTTCCGCGCATCCGTATCGGCGTCGGTGCGCCCCCGCACCCGGACTATGATATGCCCGACTGGGTGCTCGGCACGCTGCACGGCGACGATCAGATCGCCGTGAACGATGCGGCCGCCTTCGCCCAGCTGGCCCAAAAGGTCCGCTGCCTCCGCGAAGCCCTGCAATAAGCAAAAACGACCGCCGAGGCGGTCGTTTTTTACATCCAGCAGCCCAAGGCCTTTTTCCACGGCCGGTACAGCCCGTAGCCGATCAGCCCGCCGGCGGTGTTGCAGATCAGGTCGGTGATGTCCGACATCCGTGCTGTGGGCAGCAGAGGCTGGACCAGCTCGATGCACAGGCTCAGCAGAAACGCCGCCCCCACCGTACGGAACACCCCTGCCTTTCCCCGGCGCACCACCGGCCACAGAATGCCGAAGGGCACCGTCATCAGTACGTTCAGCAGCAGCTGCCTTTCCGCGTTGCCGTACCCCAGCCGCAGATCCCGGAACGGCTCCAGGTTCATGGGCGCGTAGGCATGGTGTATTCCCAGCATGGAGAGCACCGGCAGCACCGTCACCCACAGCACGCCCAGCATATACACGCTGAACACCGTGTACACCAGCACCCGCCGCCGACCTCGCTTTTTCCACCGGCCCAGCAGCAGGAGATACAGCCCCAGCAGTACGATCAGGTCCGGCGCGTACCTGGGCAGCGCCCGTATGAAAATGTCCGCCATGACCGCACCTCCCATCAGTATAGTATGCCCTATTATGCCCGCCTGTCCCGTGAAAGTCAACCCGGTCAAGCAAATCATAAAGAAGCCACCGCCGTCAGGCGGGGGGCGTGAGGGGAGCGCAAATGCGCGGCCGGGGAGGACAGCTTTGAAAAATCTCCGATCTTCAGCATGGGGGCACCTCCATCGTCTCTCCTTGAGCTCGTACCTATCCTATACCCTCCCACCATGGCAGAGTCAATAGGGGATATGAAAAAGTTTTCCCCGCCCGCAGGCGGGGAAAATGTATGTCATTCCGCCGGGATCCGCACGGTGAACGTGCTGCCCTGCCCGGGCACGCTCTCCACCGCCGCCGTACCGCCGTGGAGCCGTGCGATCTGGCGTACCATGTACAGCCCCAGCCCGGTGCCCTCGCCGCCGCTGCGGGCCGCGTTCACCTGATAGAACCGCTGCCATATCTTTTCCTGCTGGTCCGGCGGGATGCCCTGGCCGTCATCCCGGACAGTCAGTACCGCCTGCTCCGCTTCCCGGCGGACGGTTACACGGACGTGTCCGCCGTCGCTGCCGTACCGGAAGGCGTTGGAAATGAGATTGTTCAGCAGCCGGGTCATCAGTATCACGTCCATCTGCGCCTCCACGCTCTCCGGCCCGTCGCAGGTCAGGACCACGCCCTCCGGCGCGATCATTTTCTGCTGCTCACATACCGCCTCCGCCAGCGCTGTCAGGTCGCCGCGCTCCATGCAGGTCTTCTGGGTGCCCTGTTCCAGCCGCGTGATATGCAGCAGCTGCCCGATGAGCCGGGACATTTGCTCCGCCTGCCGATGAATGACCGTCATGCCCTCGACGTAGTCCTCTGTGGTCTCCGCTGTACGCTCCAGCGTCTCACATTCTGCCAGGATCACCGTCACCGGCGTCCGCAGCTCGTGGCTGGCGTCCGAGGTAAACTGCGCCTCCGCCTTAAAGGAGCGTTCCAGCCGGTCAAACATATCGTCAAAGGTCCCCGCCAGCCGGTTGATCTCACTCCTGCCTCTGGGCAGGCCGATGCGCCGCGACAGGTCCTCGCCGCCGGAGATGCTCTCCGCCGCCGCGATGACCTTCTCCATAGGCTTGAAGGAGCTGCTGGAGATGAGCCAGCCGCCGCCCACGCTCAGCACCACCAGCGCCGGCAGCACCGACCACGCCAGCGGCACGATGACCTCCATCACGCTGCCCCGGGCCGCGCTGTCGATGGTGCCCCGTACCCACAGGCCGCTGCCGCCGATCTCCAGCCAGCAGTCGTACACCAGATATGTCCCGCCGCTGCTGCCGACGACGGTGTGCAGCGCGTTTTTCTCCTTCGGCGCGCCGTCCGATACCTCCGCCGGCGCCGTGCCGAACAGCCGCTGTCCGTCCTCGTCGAAGATCTCCGTGTACACCCCGTGGGCGTACTGCTCCACGTCGCTGAAGTCCCAGCCTCCGTGGTCGAATTCCACATCATCGGCGTTCCGGCCCACCATGTACAGCAGCTCTGCCTCCGGCGGCCGCGTTACGGTGTTGCGGTTCATCAGCATCACGAACACCAGCATCAGTGCCGTGATGGCGATCATCAGCAGGGAGAACCACAGGGTCATCCGCCATTTGATGGATATGTTCCTCATGCATCCTCCTTCAGCACCCAGCCCATGCCCCGCACCGTGTGCAGCAGCTTGCGCTCCCCGGGCAGCTCCAGCTTCTTCCGCAGATAGCTGATGTATACGTCCACCACATTGGTGCCCCCGGCGTAGTCCAGGCTCCACAGGTTGTCCTCGATCTGCTGCCGGGACAACACCACGCCCTTGCTGCGGATAAGGTATTCCAGCAGGGCATATTCCCGGGCGGACAGTTCCAGCGTCCGGCCGCCCCGCTTCGCTGTCCGCGCGGCGGTATCCACCGTCAGATCGGCCAGGGTGTACACATTGGTGCTGCCGCTGCCTTTTTTCCGGGTCAGTACCCGCAGCCGCGCCAGCAGCTCGTCCATGGCAAAGGGCTTGATAAGATAGTCGTCCGCGCCCGCGTCCAGCCCGTCTACCCGGTCGGCTACGGCGTCCCGGGCTGTCAGCAGCAGCACCGGCAGGGCGCTGCCCCGGGCGCGCAGCGTCCGCAGCACCGTCAGCCCGTCCACTTTCGGCATCATGATGTCCAGCACCGCCGCGTCATAGGCTGCCGCGTCCAGATAGGCCAGCGCCTCCGCGCCGTCCGGTACGCCGTCCACGGTATAGCCCACCGCCGTCAGGTTCTTCACCAGCATCCGCCGCAGCTCCGGTTGGTCCTCCGCGATAAGAATACGCATACGCCGTGCCCTCCTCCGCAAGCCGCCGTCCGGCAGCAGAAAAAATGTCCCGCCCGCCCATCGGCGGGCGGGACCTCTCGCTCACGCCCAGTATACCAGAAAACCGCTGCCCTGACAACCCTTACGCCGTCAGCATGGGCAGGTCAGCGGCGTCCACACCGCTGTACTTCCGGGTCAGATAGTCCTCGATATACGCCGCCTCCTCCACGGAGCGCAGGTCGGCGAAGCTCTCCAGCTGCTTTTCATAGCTGGCGGACACGGTCAGCGTCTCGCCGCAGTGGATCAGCTTCAGCACCACGCCGTTGTCCAGGGTGCGGCTGCTCTCCAGCGCGTAGTTGACGGGGGAAGCCTTTTTGATGATGTGAAAACGTTTCATATTCTTTACCTCCTGAAACCGTATTGTATATGTAGATGGCCTTGTGTTGATGTGTTGTGTGCTTCCTTAGGATAGCCTTATCTTACGTCCGGTTTATTAGAGGAGCATTAAAGAAATGAAAATAATTTTTGAACGTCCCGCCCTGCCGCTTTTCAAATCCCACCCGCGGTGGTACAATACCCATAACAGAAATTTTGCCGATAAGGAGGCATTCCCTATGAAAAAGTCTGTTCTCCGTTCCTACGCCCGTCTCATCGCCCGCACCGGCGTCAACATCCAGAAGGGGCAGGAGGTGTTCATCGCCGCCGACCTGGACCAGCCGGAGTTTGTGGCCATGCTGGTGGACGAGTGCTATAAGTGTAAGGCCAAAAAGGTCGTGGTGGACTGGAACTACCAGCCCCTGCAGAAGCTCCACGTCCGTCATCGCAGCCTGACCACGCTCTCCAGAGTGGAGGACTACGAGTTGGCCCGCTGGCAGCACTATGTGGACACCATTCCCTGCCGCATCTACCTGCTCTCCGAGGACCCGGACGGCCTGAAGGGCATCGACCAGGAGAAGCTGGCCAAGAGCCAGCAGGCCAAATTCCCCGTCATCAAGCCCTACCGCGACCAGATCGAAAACAAGTACCAGTGGTGTATTGCCGCTGTCCCCGGTGAGGCCTGGGCGAAAAAGCTGTTCCCCGGCCTGCGTAAGTCTCAGGCGGTGGAGAAGCTGTGGGAGGCCATCCTCTCTACCTCCCGTGCGCTGGAGGGCAATCCCCAGGCCAACTGGGCGGCCCACAACAAGGACATCCACGACCGCCGCGACTACCTGAACAGCCTGCACATCCGCCAGCTGCGCTACAGGAGCGCCACCGGCACCGACTTTACCGTGGGTATGATCCCCGAGGCCCATTTCTGCGGCGGCAGCGAGCGCAGCCTGCAGGGCATTGTCTTCAACCCCAATATCCCCTCCGAGGAGTGCTTCATCTCCCCCAAGCGGGGCGAGGCCGAGGGTATCGTCTACGCCACCAAGCCACTGAGCTATCAGGGCCAGCTCATCGACAAGTTCTGGATCCGCTTCCACGCGGGCAAGGCTGTGGAGTGGCACGCCGAGCAGAACAACGACCTGCTGACCAAGCTCATCACCATGGACGAGGGCAGCGCCTATCTGGGCGAGTGCGCCCTGGTGCCCTACGACAGTCCCATCCGCCAGTCCGGACTGCTGTTCTACAACACGCTGTTCGACGAAAACGCCGCCTGCCATCTGGCTCTGGGCATGGGCTTTGCCGATACCATCAATGACTTTGAGCACAAGACCTTGGCCGAGTGCCGCGCCCTGGGCGTCAATGACTCCATGATCCACGAGGACTTTATGATCGGCTCCGAGGACATGGATATCGACGCCGTCTGCGAAAACGGCGATGTGGTCCCCGTGTTCCGCCATGGCAACTGGGCCTTCTGAAATAGCGAATATCCCCCGACTGCCGCCGGGGGATATTTCTTTTCTGCTGATGCATATACTCTCCCAAAAGCAAAAGGGAGGAACGACCATGGCACAGATCGAACCCATCACCTGGTTCCGCAATGCCCACCCGGAGCAGGGCAGCCTGCGGGTGCAGGTATCCGCCGCCCAGGGGATATTCCCCATCCCCGGCGCGGCGGTGGAGGTATACCGCGACTTCGGCGCGGTGCGGGAGACGTTCTACTCCGGCGTGACCGACAGCTCCGGCATTGTCGACAGGATACTGCTGCCGGCGCTGCCCGCGTCGCTGGGACTGTCGTCGGACACGGCGGGCATCAGCGGAACGGCCTATACCGTGGCGGTGAGCCACCCGGACTACCACTGTCCGGAGCACCAGCAGGTGCTGGTGTTTCCCCGTATTGAGTCCGTGCTGGCGGTGACGCTGCCGCCGCAGCGAGAGGAGGGCTGAGCCGTGCCCTATCCCGTTATTCCGGAGTACATCACCGTCCATCTGGGCGCGCCGGACGCCCCGGCGGAGAACGTCACCGTCACCTTTCCCCGCTACATCAAGGGCGTGGCCGCCAGCGAGATATACCCCACGTGGAACGAGAGCGCCATCCGCGCCAACGTGCTGGCGCAGATCTCCGTGGCGCTGAACCGGGTCTATACGGAGTTCTACCGCAGCCGGGGCTATGACTTCGACATCACCAACAACACCCAGTACGATCAGGCCTTCTCCCCGGATAAGGAGACGTTCGAGAACATCAACGCCATCGTGGACGACATTTTCAACAACTACATCGTCCGCCGCGGCAATGTGGAGCCCCTGTACGCCCAGTTCTGCGACGGCGTGCGCACCCAGTGCCGGGGGCTGTCCCAGTGGGGCAGCCAGGAGCTGGCCACCCAAGGCCGCACACCCTACGAGATACTCCAATACTACTACGGGCAGGACATCGACCTGGTCACCAACGCCCCGGTGGGGGACAGCACCCCCTCGTACCCCGGTCGGCCCCTGACCGTGGGCAGCATGGGAGAGGACGTCCGCACCATCCAGCGGGAGCTGAACCGCATCCGCAAGAACTACCCGGCTCTCCCCGCCGTCGGAGAGACCAACGGCGTCTTCGGCGCGGACACCGCCGCCGCCGTCCGCGCCTTCCAGCGCATTTTCAATTTGACCCAGGACGGCATCGTGGGCAAGTCCACCTGGTACCGTATCAAGTCCATCTACAACGGCGTCAAGAGCCTCTCCGAGGTCACCAGCGAGGGCCTGACCATCTCCGAGGCCCAGCGGCAGTTCCCCAAGGTCCTCCGCCTGGGCGACACCGGCATCGGCGTCCAGGCCGTCCGCTTCTACCTGGCCTTTCTTGGCTTCTTCCTGCCGGAGCTGCCGCCCATCCGCATCTCCGACGTGTTCGACGACGAGCTGCGGGACGCGGTGCTGGCCTTCCAGAGCACCTATGGCCTGACGGTGGACGGCGTGGTGGGGCGGAACACATGGAACGCCATCCAGAACGTCTATGAGCAGACGCTCTACCAGCTGCCGTCGGAGTACCAGACCTTCGCCCGGCAGATATACCCCGGCCGCTTCCTGGTGGAGGGCGACGCCGGCCCGGAGGTGACGCTGCTTCAGACCCAGCTGAACCGGCTGGCGCAGCGGGACAGCGCCCTGCCCTCCGTGACCGCGGACGGCATCTTCGGCCCCGCCACCGCCGCCGCGGTCCGCACCCTGCAAAGCCGCCTGGGCTACAGTACCACCGGCGCCGTCGGCCCGGTCCTCTGGTCCTACATCATCACCCAGGGTCAGGGCTACGGCGTGTTTTGAACAAAAAAAGAACCGCCCTCCGGCGGTTCTTTTCCGTCTTTCACACCATGCGGCAGCTCTCGCAGTCCTCACAGGCGGGGAACTTACTCTTGTCGTAGGCGATGCCGTTCTTGTCGTAGTAGTCCTTCACCGCGGACTTCACGGCTTCCTCCGCCAGCACGGAGCAGTGCAGCTTGTGGGCGGGCAGACCGCCCAGCGCGTCCACGACCTCCTTGTTGGTCAGGGCCAGCGCGTCCTCGATGCGCTTGCCCTTGATCATCTCTGTGGCCATGGAACTGGAGGCGATGGCGCTGCCGCAGCCGAACGTCTCAAACTTCACGTCCTCGATCTTGCCGTCCTTGATCTTCAGGTACATCTTCATGATGTCGCCGCACTTGGCGTTGCCCACCTCGCCCACGCCGTCGGCGTCGGCGATCTCGCCCACGTTCCGGGGGTGCAGGAAGTGGTCCATCACGGTATCGGTATACAAAGCCATATTCAACGCTCCTTTACATTACAGAATGAATGTCCGCTTGCCGGACTCCAGGTCCTTCCACATGGGGGACATATCCCGCAGGTACGCCACGATGCCGGGCACTTTTTCCAGAATATAGTCCACCTGCGCCTCCGTGGTGTCGTGGCACAGGCTCAGCCGCAGGGAGCCGTGGGCCACCTCGTGGGGACGGCCGATGGCCAGCAGCACATGGCTGGGGTCCAGGGACCCGCTGGTGCAGGCGCTGCCCGAGCTGGCGCAGATGCCCGCCTGATCCAGCAGCAACAGAAGGCTCTCGCCCTCGATGCCCTCAAAGCAGAAGTTCACGTTGGTGGGCAGCCGATGCACCGGGTCGCCGTTCAGCGCGCTGTGGGGGATCTTACTCAGTCCCGCGATCAGCTTGTCCCGCAGCTTTGTCAGCCGGGCGGTGTCCTCATCGATGTGCCCGCAGGACTCCTCCAGCGCCGCCGCCAGACCCATGATGCCGGGGATGTTCTCCGTGCCGGCCCGCTTGCCGCGTTCCTGCGCGCCGCCCTCGATGATATTGGTCAGGGGGATGCCCTGCCGGGCATACAGCACGCCCACGCCCTTGGGGCCGTGGAACTTGTGGCTGGACAGGGACAGCATGTCGATGTTCTGCTCCTTCACGTTGATGTGCAGGTGGCCCGCCGCCTGCACCGCGTCGGTGTGGAACAGCACGCCCTTCTCGTGGCACACCTTGCCGATCTCCGGGATGGGCAGGATAGAGCCGATCTCGTTGTTGGCGTACATGATGGTCACCAGACAAGTGTCCTCCCGGATGGCCTCCGCCACCTGCTGGGGGATGATGGTGCCTGTGGGACCCACGTCCAGCAGCGTCACCTCAAAGCCCTCTTTTTCCAGCTTCTTCAGTGTGTGCAACACCGCATGGTGCTCAAAGGCGGTGGAGATGATGTGCTTCTTGCCCTTGCGCTCGCCGATGCGCGCCGCCGAGACGATGGCCTGGTTGTCGGCCTCGCTGCCGCCGGAGGTGAAGATGATCTCACGGGGCTGGCAGTTCAGGCACCGGGCCACGGTCTCGCGGCTCTTCATCAGCAGCTCCGCCGCCCGCTGGCCCACGCTGTGCAGGCTGGAGGGGTTGCCGTAGTTCTCCTCCATGGCGGGGAGCATGGCGTCCAGGGCCGTCCGGCTCATCCTGGTGGTGGCCGCATTATCTGCGTAGACAGTCATTTGTATATTCCTCCCTGTTTCAGGCTTGAATTACCTATCGGTTTGGTTTGTAATTGAAGTATAACCGAAATTAACTACCAAGTCAATAGGTAATTTGGCTTTTCCGGCAGATTCTTCCAATAGGGGGCCGTTCTCCCCCGGTTTTTTTGATTTTAATGGAAAACAGGAAAATTATGATTGACATAACAGTTAAAAATGTGTAAACTGGACATGGCCTGAACGGCCAGGAAGAAAGATGAATAAAGGAGAAAGAGTATGAAACGCATCATTGCTGTGCTGCTGACGCTGATGATGGCCCTGAGCCTGACGGCGTGCAGCGGCGACGACAACGCCAAAGTGGCGGGCACCTGGAAATGGAACTGCGACATGACGGAGATGTTCCAGGAGGGCGTCAACCAGGGGGCCGGGATGGACCTGTCCACGGACGCCACCATGGAGATGGTGTTTGTGCTGAAGCTGAACGAGGACGGCACCTATACGCTGAACGTGGATCGGGACGCCCTGAAAACCTCCCTCCAGACCTACATTGACTCGCTGATCCCTGTGGCGGTGGAGATGATCTATCAGCAGCTGGAGGATCAGGGCATGAACCGGGCCGACATTGACGAGGCCATGGCGGCCGAGGGCGTCACCGTGGAGGAATATGTGCAGCAGATGATGGACGCCTCGATAGACGTGGACCAGATGATGGACGGCCTGGCGGATGAAAATGAGTCCGGCTATTTCCGGGCAGCCAAGGGCAAGCTGTATCTCAGCGATAAGGCAGACACCTTCAGCGACGACAGCTGCGCCGAATACACCCTGTCCGGCGGCACCATGCAGTGGACCGGCGGCAGCTATGAGCTCTTTGATAATCTGGACGACCTCCATGTAGAGCTGCCCGTCCAGTGGGTGAAGCAGTAAGTCCGTTCTGACAAGCCAAATTGCGGCCCCCGGCGGGGCCGCAATTTTTGTCTTGCATTTGGAATGAAAATACGGTATAATACTCGGGTCACATGCCGGTGTGATGGAATGGTAGACGTAGCGGATTCAAAATCCGCCGGGGGCGACTCCGTGTGGGTTCGAGTCCCACCACCGGCACCACGTCGGAGCAAGCTCTATATCGCTTGCTCCGACTTATTTCATAAGTCAGAGCGCGCTCATGCCGCTGCTCCTCCTTTCCAAATCGAACCCGCTGCGCTGGGCTTCGATTTGGGTTTTTTCTTTCTTTTGCCGTATCGATTCCGTGTCGCCGCCGGCACTATGTCGGAGTAATCTTCTGTATCGCTTGCTCCGACTTATTTTATAAGTCAGAGCGCGCTCATGCCGCTGCGGGTCCGCAGCGGCTTTTTGGGCGCGGCGGGGCCGACGGGCGGGGGATTGAGTACGGAGGCGGAATGTGGTATAATAGGCGGAAAAACCGGCCCGGACACGGGCAAGGGGGGGTGACGGACGCCGTGCTTTCGCTATATCTGGCCGCGCTGGAAAGCGACGGGGACAAGAAACAGTTCCGGGAGCTGTACCGCCGGTATCACCGGGTGATGGAGCGGACGGCCCTGGCCGTGCTGCATGATCCCCACGACGCGGAGGAGGCCGTGCAGGAGGCGTTTCTGCGGGTGATTGAAAATTTTTCAAAAATTTATGAAATTCCTTGTAAGGATTTGGGGGGCTGGCTCGTTATTATAGTGAGGAACGAGGCCATCACCATTCTGCGCAGGCGGCGTCCGCACGGCCATCGCCTCCGGCCTGTTCCCGAAGGAAACAGAACGCCTGACAAA
>OHBE01002123.1_pt1 | contig 15276 bp, 19 predicted proteins | sample 1577231 | NCBI WGS metagenome assembly OHBE01 (sample SAMEA3541506, study PRJEB24748) | human gut metagenome | biome: human gut; feature: human-associated habitat; material: faeces | place: China | collected 2012
GATGATACTGCTCTTCATACTGCTGAGCCAATTCGTGTCCAAATGGAGTGATGTGCAGCGATTTGTCCGGAGCCTGTTCGATCAGCCCTTCTTTACAAAGGGAAGAAAGCATTTTGCAGACCGAAGCTCTGGAAATTCCCAGCTGCACGGCAATATCGATGCAGCGTACGCGGGAAGAAATTTTTAACTCGGAAGCTCGTTCCAAAGCTGCGATTGTCAGCAGGTAGCGCAATTTGCCGGAGGTCAGTTTCATGTCGATCAGGCTCCTTTCAGAGAATCAAAATTTAAGCGGCAGTCTTGGCAACTTTCAGTTTTCTGGTGCGTTCTTCCGGGTTTGGACGAACCATCAGATAAACCATGGCAGCCAGAAGGATAATGCCAACAACCGTTCCAAGTCCGAAGGCACCACCCAGCAGAAGGTTGCCAATCTGGTAGATAATCAAGGATACAACGTAAGCAAAGAGACACTGATAGCCAATTGCAATCCAGGTCCATTTGCCGCTACCCATCTCACGGCGGATTGCACCGATTGCAGCAAAGCAAGGAGCGCACAGCAGGTTAAAGACAAGGAAGGAGTATGCAGAAATCATAGTGAAGTTCTGTGCAAATACCGACCACATCTCGTCGCCGTTTTCTGCTACCTCAGCAAATCCGTAAAGGATTGCCATAACGCTTACCAGGTTTTCTTTTGCCACCAGACCAGCAAAGCTGCCGACTGCGGCTTCCCAGTGTCCCCATCCAAGAGGAGCAAAGATTGGTGCAATTACGCGGCCAATAGAAGCCAGAATGGAATCTGGAGTTTCGACCATCTGCAAACTGAAGTTAAAGTTGGAAAGGAACCAAATCAGTGCGGAAGACAGGAAAATGATGGTACCTGCCTTACGGACAAAGGCTTTGGAACGGTCCCACATGTGGATCAGAACGCCTTTTACGCTTGGAATATGGTAAGCTGGAAGTTCCATAACAAATGGAGCAGGGTCACCAGCAAAGAGTTTCGTTTTCTTTAAGATGATGCCGGAAATAATGATTGCAGCAATACCGACAAAGTAAGCGGAAGTTGCAACCCAGCCAGAACCATGGAACAATGCGCCGGAAATCAGACCGATGATAGGAAGTTTTGCAGAACATGGGATAAAGGTGGTTGTCATAATGGTCATCTTGCGGTCGCGGTCATTTTCAATGGTACGGCTTGCCTGAACAGCAGGAACGCCGCAGCCCAGACCGACCAGCATTGGGATAAAGGATTTACCCGACAGGCCAAAACGACGGAAAACACGGTCCATGATAAAGGCAATACGTGCCATGTAACCGCAGTCTTCCAAAAGTGCGAGCAGCAGAAAGAGAACCATCATCTGAGGCAGGAAGCCAAGTACAGCACCGACACCGGCGATGATACCATCCAGAACCAGAGACTGGAGCCATGGAGCGGTATTGGCAGCGGTGAGCCATCCTTCCACTGCTGGAGGAATGATCTCGGTAAACAGGACATCATTGACCCAGTCGGTCATCATCGTTCCCACAGTGGAGATGGAAAGATAGTAAACTACGAACATGACCAGCGCAAAGATAGGAAGCGCAAGAATGCGGTTTGTAACAATCTTATCGATTTTATCGCTGGTGGTAAGTCTCTGTTTTGTCTGCTGTTTCTGGTAGCAGGTTTTGAGAATGCGGGAAATTGCCTGATAGCGCTCATGAGTGATGATGCTTTCTGTATCGTCATCAAATTCACGTTCGGCTTCCTGACGCAGTGCTTCGATCTGATCCAGTACAGCTGCGGAAAGGTTGAGCTGTTCCATTGCTTTTTCATCGCGTTCAAAAAGCTTGATTGCAAACCAGCGAAGATTGTTTGGATCACAGCTTCCGGCAATCTGTTTTTGAATCATCGAAAGAGTTTCTTCCAGTTTTGGGTCGAAGGAAAGCGGTTTTGGTGCAAGCGATTTTCTCTGAGCAAGGGTCAGCGCAGCTTTTGCAACCTCAGCGCTTCCTTCTCCTTTCAGAGCACTGGTCTCGATAATTTGACAGCCAAGAGCCTGTGAAAGCTTTGCAACGTCAATCTTATCTCCATTTTTGCGGACAAGATCCATCATGTTCAGCGCAATCACCATTGGCACTCCAATTTCCAGCAGCTGGGTGGTCAGATAAAGATTTCGTTCCAGATTGGAAGCATCCACAATGTTGATCATCGCGTCAGGATGCTGGGTGACCAAATAGTTTCTGCTGACAACCTCCTCCAATGTGTATGGGGAAAGGGAGTAGATGCCTGGTAAATCCTGGATGATTGCCTGTTTGTTTGCTTTGAGCTTTCCTTCCTTTTTTTCTACTGTAACACCTGGCCAGTTGCCGACGTACTGGCTGCTTCCGGTCAGGTCATTAAACATGGTTGTTTTTCCGCAGTTTGGATTTCCTGCTAATGCAATTTTATACTCCATGGTCCATCCTCTTTTCTTCATTGCAGTTATTGCTTGATTAGCAATTGCTAACTTACATTCAAAAAAATTATGCTGTCACTTCAATCTGCTCGCAGTCAGCTTTTCGCAAAGAAAGTTCATAGCTGCGGACATTCACTTCGATTGGGTCTCCCAGAGGAGCAACCTTTCTGACAAAGACCTCGGTTCCTTTGGTCAATCCCATGTCCATGATGCGGCGCTTAACAGCACCTTCTCCATGCAGCTTGACGATCGTGACCGTCTGGCCGGGTTTCACATCCTTTAATGTTTTCATCACAATCCCTCCTGATATATTACACACTCATCCATTCTGATATTGGGGATGCAGTATGATTCTTACAACATGACTCTCTGCGCCATCGAGGCATCCAGAGCAATTCGGCTGCCTTTAATGTTCAAAATGAGGTTGCCGCCATTGGATGAAATAATGGTGACTTTTTCTCCAGCGACAAAGCCAAGCTCTGCCAGATGCTGACGAACATCATCTTTTCCGGTGATCCTTTGAATTACAGCAGTTTGACCAACAGATGCAAAAGTTAATGGCATCATAATTCCTCCCTCACTTTATTTTATATAATTAGCTGATGCTAACTTTTCTTGCTGGTGTAAGTTTAGCACAGACTAACTAACATGTCAATCAATATTAATAAAAATATGTTAGCTTAGGATAACTTACGAAGACTAATTGACAAACCACTCGACAGATGATATATTATAACTAGAATATATCGTGAAACGATATATCAGGAGGCGATAAAATGGAACGAATGCAGCCATTGACCGACGCGCTGTTTTATGTACTGCTTGCACTGCGTCAGCCAAAGCATGGATATGGCATTATACAGGAAGTACAGGAAGTGACCAATGGAAGGCTGGTACTTGGGGCAGGAACGTTATATGGAGCGTTAAAGATGCTGGAAGAACGGGGATGGATCTCCCTTTACAGTCAGCAGAATGATTCGAGAAAGAAAAAAGAATATTTGATCACAGGAGAAGGACGAAAGGCTTTTTTTGCAGAGTGTGATCGATTAACCGAGATGTTAAATAACAGTCATCTGATGCGGGAGGAGGAAGCAGAATGAAAGAAAAACTGGTAAGATGGAAGTTTTATTTTGATAAAGATAAAGAGGAGCAGTGGCTCAACGAGATGGCAGCGAAAGGCTGGAGCATGAAGAGCTTTTTCGCGGGACGCTACACCTTCGAACAAACACAGCCGGGAGAATATCTTTATCAGGTGGAACTGCTGCCACGGAATGTGAAGGAAAAGGCAGAATATCTGCACTTTCTGGAGCATGAGATGGGTGTTGAGCTAGTGCAGGAGTGGGGATTCTGGATTTTTCTGCGCAAAAAAGCGAGCGAAGGGGCTTTTGAACTCTACACCGATGCTGCATCCAAGGCGGAGCATTACAGGAAGATATCACACCTGTTTTTTGCGGTAGCTGGACTGGAGTTTTTGGTTGGATTATCGGAAATGCTGGTATGGACAACACAGGAGAAATTAGAATTTTTGATTCTGGCAGTTATCTTGTATGCACTGGGACTAGTGTTTCTGCGGCAGGGAATCCGTTTTCAGAAAAAGCAGAAAGAGCTGGAAAAGTAAATTGGATTTCAGGAAATAAAAGATTAATTTTTATTTCAAAAAAGATATTCAAAAATAAAACACCCTCGTTTCTCCAGTCTTGTGGAAAAAGAGGGGGTTCAAAATTTGTAGTGACGCCTAATCGTTTTTTCTTGCAATGCGGCAGGGATTGCCATAAGCGATCACATTGCTTGGAATATCTTTGGTAACGACACTTCCTGCGCCGATAACCACGTTGTCCCCGATGGTGACGCCCGGCATAATGATAGCTCCTCCGCCAATCCATACATTGTCCCCAATGATAACCGGGGCAGTTCTGGTTTTGCAGAATTCAAAGGAACCATCTGGCTTAGGTTCCCCAAAGCGTTCTCTGGCATTTGTGGGGTGGAAGGCAGTGTAAATCTGGACATTCGGTGCAATCAAGGCATTATTGCCGATCACAATTTTGTTGTCGTCCAGAAAGGTGCAGTTCATGTTGACCTCGCAGTTGTTGCCAAAGTAAATGTTGTTTCCGTAGTCAACATAAAAAGGAGCCGTGATCCACAAGTTTTTGCCCCGCCCGCCGAGCAGTTCGCTGAGGATGCGATCTTTTTCTGCCAGGTTTTCAGAATCGGTATTGTTGTAATCTCGGGTCAGATTTTTTGCTTTGTGCCACTGGGTCAAAAGTTCTTTGTCGCCGCAGTCGTACAGCTCTCCTGCCAGCATTTTTTCCCGTTCGGTCATGTGATTTCCTCCTGAAAGATAAAGTTGAAAGGTAAAACAATTGCCCTCCCTCAAAACATCAGGAAAGGAAGGGCAATCTTTTTCAGTGTCTAATACCAAGGGTTTGGTAAAAAGGGAACAAGGGCATTCCAGATAACTGCAAGAATGATGTCAGTGCCACCCATCAGCGCAATAAAGGTAAAACCGGAAACAGTTAACAGGTTGATGCCGCAGACCAGTACCTTCAGCCAGATTGATCGAAAGGACAGGCAGACAAACAAGGAACTGTAGAATGCGACCCACACAAAATGGAATGGATCGATTGGGGTACCGGTAAGAAACAGGTAGCACAAAAGAGGGAAAAGAAGGGAAATGCAGAAAAGTATCGTTTTGAAAACCGGATTAGTTTTGCAAAATAACAGGATCTTTTTTATGATAAAGTATCCCTCCCTTTTTTACAGTTAGATTCTTGCAAACTGTGCTTCGTACAGTTCCTTGTAAATACCGTTTTCTTTTTCCAGCAACTGAGCATGGGTGCCGCGTTCCTGAATGCCATCGCGGTCCATAACGATGATTTCATCTGCATGCTTGATGGTGGAAAGTCTGTGTGCAACCACGATGGTGGTGCGGTTCTTACACAGTTCATCCAGCGAATCCTGAATGTAGTTTTCGGTTACATTGTCCAGAGCGGAGGTTGCTTCGTCCAGAACAAGGATTGGAGGGTTTTTTAAGAAGACACGCGCAATCGAGATACGCTGTTTCTGACCGCCCGAAAGTTTGACACCACGCTCACCGACAAAGGTTTCATAGCCTTCCGGAAGGCTCATGATGTAATCGTGGATGTTTGCTTTTTTAGCAGCTTCAATGACTTCTTCGCGGGAAGCACCCAGCTTGCCGTAAGCGATATTGTCAAAGATGGTTCCGGTAAAGAGGAAGACATCCTGCTGAACAATACCGATTTTCTGGCGAAGGGAAGAACGGGTAACGGTGCGGATGTCGTGACCATCTACCGAGATACTTCCGCTGGAAATCTCATAGAAACGAGGAATCAGGTGGCAGAGAGTCGTTTTACCGCCGCCGGAAGGGCCGACAATAGCAACCATCTTGCCCTGCGGGAAGGTGAGCGAGATGTTAGAAAGCACCTCTTTGCCTTCATCATACTGGAAGGTAACGTTGTCAAAGGTGATTTCGCCCTTAACATCGGTCAATTCCTGTGCGTGTTCATCCTCTTTTTCCGGCTGTACGTTCATCAGTTCTTCAAAACGGACATAACCGGTGATGGCATTCTGGAACATTTCGACGAACTGGATCAGCTTCTTGATTGGGGTCACGAACATGTTGATAAACAGCATGTAAGCAACCATATCGCCGACAGTGATGACACCGGCATAAACGCAGTATCCGCCGCCAGCCAGAATGATAACGTTCATCATGGCAGTCAGGAAGTTGGTTCCAGAGAAAAACTCTGCCATAACGCGGTAGGCTTTTTCACGAACTGCAACGTAGCGCTGGTTGTTTTCATTAAACTTTTTCTGTTCTTCTGCTTCTCCGGTAAAAGCGCGGGCAACACGCACGCCGGCAATCGAGTTTTCCAGACTTGCGTTTACTTCCGCAATTTCAATTCGGTTTTTGCGGAAAGCAACGGTCATTGCAGTGCGCTTTTTCACGATGAACAAAACCAAAAACGGAATCATGATAAAGGTAAGCAATGTCAGTGGGACGTTGACAGTACACAGGATAATGAAGGAGCCAATGATGGTTACCGCCGAGATAAACAGGTCTTCCGGACCATGGTGAGCAAACTCGGAAATATCCATCAGGTCATTGACGATTCGGGACATGATGACACCGGTTTTGTGTTCATCAAAGTAGGAGAACGGAAGTTTTTGCAGATGGGTGAAGACGTCGCGGCGCATATCTGCCTGCATGCGAACACCGACAACATGACCTTGATACTGCATGATATACTGCATAATGGTCTGGATGATATAGATGACCAGAAGCGCTGCACACCAGGAAAAAATCAACTGGAGATTTTTGTCCGGAATGTAGGTGTTGATGATGTTTCGGGAAATGACAGGGTACATCAGGTCGCAGCTGGCCGCAATCAGCGCGCATACCATGTCCAGTACAAACAGCTTCCAGTGCGGTTTGTAGTAGCGGGCAAACGATTTCAGCATAATAACACACTCCTCACATACTTTTTACATTCCTTTCTATCATACACGATTCTGTATGTTTTTTCAATCCATTGTGAAAGGATAGACGTAATCTCTGAAAAGAATAGTCAAAGTAGAATTTGTATGATAGAATAAAAGAAAAAGGACAAATTTTAGGGGAGGGAGAAGCATGAGAAAAAAAGAAATACGGCTTTATAATCTGCTGTTTCCAATCTGGATGTTTTTTATCTGGCCGAGTGTTTTGTGGCTGATTCTGCTGCCGGCAAATTTTGTGATCGACAGCGTGGTGCTGCTTTTGGCAATGTATGCTCTCCGTCTGGAAAACCGGCTATCCCTTTGGAAAAAAAGCATTGTTCGGATTTGGCTGATTGGTTTTCTCAGCGATTTTATAGGTGCGACGCTTATCTTTGTTCTGATGCTTGTTTCGGATTGGCTAAAACTGCCGTTTAATCTGATTTTATTCCCGGCAACAACGATAATTGCCATTCCTGGAGTGTTGCTTGCGGGAGTACTGATTTTCTTCTTGAATAAACGCTTTTCCTTTCAAAAATTGCAGGATGAGCTTTCTGGTGAGCAGATTCACAAACTTTGTCTTGCTTTGGCAATTTTTACAGCACCGTATGCAATGTTTATCCCGTTGTACGGCTAATCAAAAAATGGAAAAAAGAAAACCTCCACGGAAACGTGGAGGTTTTTTTATGTTTTTACAGATAGACTGCGATTTCTTCTGCAGCCTGATTTTCAAACGGAACTTTTGTAAGCAGCTGGTCAATCTGGCGGCAGTATTCCTGCGGATTTGTGGTGTAGCAGTTCATGTGTTTTGCGCCTTCTATCGGACAGAAGGTGATGTTCGGGTTTGCCTTGGCAATTTTCTCACTCATCGAGCAGGGAACCAGCGGATCTTTTGTGCCATGGAACAGGAGAACAGGAACCCGGATGTTTTTGGCAGCCTGCACCGCAGAGATACTGCTCATGTCCACGCCTGTTTTAGTTTTGATAATCAGCTTGACCAGCGGGAGCAGAAGTTTTGGACTCAGAGAACTTCTCTTTTGAAACTGAAGGGTCATCATGCTGTCCCAATCGGAGAAAGGACAGTCAGCAATGCAGAACAATGGTTTGTTTTCCAGCGGCACTGATGGAGAATTTGCTTTTTCCATAGCAAGCAGCGCAGTGACTGCACCCATGGATTCCCCCATGATGCCGGTACGTGCCCGCTCAAAGCCGTTGAGTCGTGCATGGCGGGTAATCTGTGTCAGCCACTCCAATGCATCGTCACTTTCCAATGCACCAAAGGTGATAAAATCGCCCTGACTTTCTCCCTGTGCCTGCTGGTCAGGTACAAGGACATTGAATCCTCGTTCGAGCAGCATCGGCAGATATTTGAGCGCACCGACCCAAGGATAGTTGTAGCCATGCAAAAACAGAATATAGTGGTCAGTCTGAGTTGAGGCAAGATACAGACGGGCAATCAGTTCCTGACCGCGGGCATTCTTTAAAAAGAGCTTGTCGTATTTTAAGTCCATCAGAGAACGATCAATATGGTTGCGGGTGATTTCCTGGCTGAGGACTGCACCGTAGCTGATATCTCTTGGAGCGATTGCTTCCAGTGCAAGTTTGATGGCAATATGCCGTCTGACAGAAAGAATCAGCAGCAGAATCACAACAAATACAATCAGTAAGATTAACATGATATTAAGAACAGGCATTCTTTCACCTCATAAAGTAACATGGATTTTATACGGATGTATTATAACACAGATTCTGGCAAAAGAAAAAAACTTTTTGTGAAATCTATCAGGCTTTTCGACAAAGAAAAACCGCCTCTGCCGTTTTCAGGTGCAGAAGCGGTAAAATAATACCGAAGATGGACTAATCCAGAAGTCTGCCATCGGTCGAAATGACGTGAACCTGCCATGGAATCAGTTTTCCGCAGTCGGTCAGTGCTTTTTTCAGAGCTTGTTCCAATCCGCCGCAGCAAGGGACTTCCATTCTCACAAGGGTAACGCTTTTAATATTGTGATTTTTCAAGATGGCGGTCAGCTTTTCCGAGTAATCAACTGGGTCAAGTTTTGGACAACCAACCAGGGTAATGCGGTCTTTGATAAAGCGGTTGTGAAAATCGGCATAGGCAAATGGGGTACAATCCGCCGCAATCAGCAGATGTGCATTTTCAAAGTATGGTGCATTGGGAGCAACCAGACGAATCTGTACCGGCCACTGAGAAAGCTGGCTCTGCATTGGCTGAGAGAAGGGGTCATCGGCATTGACTGGGGTTGGGCGAACAAAGGTTTTGGCGCGGGAACCAGGACAGGAATGACCGCCGCAGGGAGAGGCAGCTGATTTTGATTTTTCAGCTTGTCTTGCCTTGACAGCCTCTTCATCATAGGCAGCGGCCTCTCTTTCAATAATGCGGATCGCATCCATTGGACATGCCGGCAGGCAGTCGCCAAGACCATCACAGTAATCATCTCGGATAAGTTTAGCTTTTCCATTTATCATGGCAATGGCACCTTCATGACAGGCTTTTGCGCACAGACCACAGCCATTGCAGCGTTCTTCGTTAATAGAAACAATCTTTCGAATCATACTTTTCTTTCTCCTTATAGACTCAATTACAGTTGAGGATAGATTTGTTAACACTAGGATACTATAATATAAAGAAAAAAGCTGTTGTTTTTCCAACAAAATAAAAAGAAGGGAAATGAAAAATGGAAAACAAAAATCTTACAAAGATTGCCCTGATGCAGGGACTTAATGAACAGGAGATTTCGCTTATTTTAAATTGTCTTCAGGCAAAGATAAAAAAATATGAGAAAGGTGAGACCATCTTTCAGGAAGGGGAGAAAATTGAGGAGATCGGAATTATTTTTTCCGGAACAGTGACGGTCCAGCGCAACGATTACTGGGGAAATCGTTCCATTGTGGCTCTTTTGGGGGAAATGGATGTGTTTGGGGAGACCTTTGCCTGTCTTAACCAAGCCTCGGATGTGCAGGTCATCGCGGAAGAATCAAGTGAAATCTTGTTTTTACAGGTAAATCGTGTCCTGACAACCTGTTCTTCTTCCTGTCAGTTTCACAATCGACTGATTCGGAATCTTCTGGAGATCTGTGCGAGAAAAAATTACCAGATGAACGTCAAGGTAGATATCCTTTCTCAAAAAACAACCAGAGAAAAGCTGCTGACCTTTTTGTCCCGGCAGGCCATTCGTTTGGGAAAACAGCAGTTTGAGATTCCATTTAACCGTCAGCAGCTGGCAGACTATCTTTCAGTCGACCGAAGCGCTATGACGGTGGAGCTTGGTAAGTTAAAAAAGGAGGGAATCATTGACTTTCAAAAAAATGTATTTACCCTGAATCGGTAAGGAACGGATGGAAGAACATTGGGGGAAGAAAAAAAGGATGTTTTAATAATAGATAAATTGCAGCAGTTGGCAGATTGTTTTTTAAAAAAAGAAGCACTTCCCTTGAGAAGACAGGCAGTGATAGTCTCGGAAAGAGAGGAACCATGGGGATTTTGCGGGCATAGTTTGTTGATGTAGACCAAAGTCTGCACAATAACAAAACCTAGAAAAGGAGCGATCAGACCATGCTGTTTCAGCGAGAGGACAAAGAGAACACCAGCGGATGTGCGGTGTTCACCAATCAGCCGATTTCCCTAGCAATGGCCTATGTGCCACGGCAGGAATGGGAAGATTTATATGAAGCAGGTTTGGGATTAGAGCGGGGAACCATTTTTTCTCAGCTTGACAAACCATTTATCGGAGAGGAGGCGGTTTTGAATGCAGGCAAGCATGCAGCAAAGTAACATCCGTCAGGTACTGATGAAGCGGATTCAGATGTGCGAATTTGCCCTGATTGAAGCCGGACTCTTTCTGGATAGCCATCCGGATGACCAGCAGGCTTTAAAATATTACAGCAAACATCAGCAGCTGTTAGATCAGGCAAAAGCAGAATATGTAAAACAATTTGGTGCATTGGAACCGACCGTAATGGAGGGTGACACCAGATGGAACTGGGTGGATGATCCGTGGCCGTGGGATCTTGAACACAACCAAAGTGCGGCAGAAAATCCATCACAGAGATAGGAGGAAGAGATCATGTGGACATATTCAAAAAAACTGGAGTATCCGGTTAAGATTGCCCATCCAAATGCGGCTGCTGCAAAAGTAATCATCTCTCAGTTGGGTGGACCCAATCTCTTTAAGATATTGTTTTTATTTGGAATTGCTGCAAAGCTTGACAGGAGTTTTCTTAAATCGGAGTAAAAAGAATCGCTTGCAATTCTATGATTTCTTCCTATTAAAAAATGGACAAACAAAATCTGTGCAAATAGGGCATATTATAACATTAACATGCCTTGTGCATCAAATATTGGGAGAAATCTGGAGGAATGAAACGATGTATTCAGCAATGGTATTGGTGGCACTGTGCAACATGATTTATCTGGCGCTTCACGTGACCGGCAGCGGATCTTTTCCAAAGCCCCTGTCTAAGGAAGAGGAAGAAGAATGTCTGGAACGAATCCAGGAAGGGGATGAGCAGGCAAAAAACAAGCTGATCGAGCACAATCTGCGCTTGGTTGCCCATATCATCAAGAAATATTACGCCAGCTATCGGGATCAGGAAGATCTGATTTCGATTGGCACAATAGGACTGATTAAAGCAGCAAACAGCTTTAACAGCAGCAAGGGAACCAAGTTTGCAACCTATGCAAGCAGATGTATTGAAAATGCAATCCTATCTTAACGGAATTTGTTGCCGATAAAGGGGAAAAACTTGTTCCTTTCAGAGAAAAATGGAGGGTTTTATTTTCATTCAGTAACTGCAAAAAGGTCATGGTTCGCAGTCTGTCAGGAAATATCCAGTTTGCCCCGCTTTTGATCTTACACTTTCCTTTGCTGATGCCCACCACTTTTGTGGAAGCGGAGAAGTTCAATCTTAGTTACCCTGATCCATCCTGCATTATCAGTACAGCGGACAAGCTTCGCTGGTATCGCTATAAAAAGGCATTGCTCCAGAGAGAGGTAGCTGACTATGTTGAGCTGGATCGTGCTACCTATGGAAGTTACGAAGAAGCAGGCAGAGAGTATTATCCTATCGAAAAAATGAATAGGATAGCAAAGCTTCTGGAAGTTCCAGTAACAGAGCTTTTGGATGAGTATAATCTGTTTCTCTATCAAAATCAGGGTATGCAGATCAAAGCCAAACGTAAATCACTCCACATGACGCAGAAGAAATATGCCAAATATCTAGGTGTCGTGCTAGGAATGCTCAAAAAGTGGGAACAAAATCGAGTACGGATATCCAAAAGCAGCTGGGAACGATATTTTAAAGAGAGCGACAAAAAAACTCCATCATAAGCGCCCTGTTAGCCTATGGTGGAGTTTTTAACAATTAGAAAAATATGTAAGAAACGTTTACGGTATATTTCTATGGGGAATACCAACACTTAAGCCTTTATGCCTTCACACATCAATAAAGATAGCATCATTATGGAAGGTGCTTAACTGATTCGATAACAAAACTGTGGGAGGGCTAAGACGACACGGAGGGAAACATCTTAATGGAATTTCTTCCAGCAGTATGCAATCAATTCGTTTACTAGAGTTTGGTTTTCCATCAAATACGGTCTTTTGACCTTGTTCTTTTCAAAATAATAATTGGTAAAATCATCAAGGTTTAAGTTAGGTTTGCATGACAATACTGCCATAATACTGTGATAGATATTTTTTTCTCCCTGCTCAATCATGTCTATAACAAACTGCTTTACCTCTGGCGAAACATAGTTGAGATAGGCATAGTTATCCTGAGCACCTGTCCTGTTATGATTCCAGTTGGATTTTGATTGATAATTGCTTCGTATATAGTTAGCTAATAATTCAAAATCAGCTCTGATTTTTGTGCGCTGCTCTAACGAACAGCTTTTCCAGATATTATTGAGAGCAATCCACTCTGAAGTGGATTTTACGGCATCGTCTATTTTCATGTATTCCTCCAGTCTGAATAACCCTGATCATAAATTTTTTATATCCTAGTATTCGGTTTCTTGTGCTCAGTACTCGGTAAAGGATTTTATTTTTCTTCAGGCTCATGTAGTTTTTTGCCTGTTGTTTTTATTCAGTATATCATGCAATCTCTGGTTTGACAACGAGGGAAGAATAAGGGAAAGAATAGAAAGGGGAGGGGGAGATTGGCAGAAAAAGGTAAAATCTACTATCTATCGTAAAAGAATAGGGAGAAAATATTTAGTTGGATTGGATTTGCGATTAGAATTATCGTAAAAATGATTTGTATTTATAGAAAATAAAATACTTAATGTCTATCTTATAAAGATCCACATTAAAATAAAAAGCAAAACCACCTCCTGTTACATGGAAATAGCGGGAGGTGGCTTGTGATGTTTATAAATAAGGGGATTTTGGTGCTGTTGTCCGTTTTGGAAAACTTTATAGCGCTTCTTTTTTCATGATAGCAGTTCCAACAGCATTGATTCCAACATGGCAGGCGATACTGCATGGAAGATCGACATAGGATACTGGAATAGAAGGGAATGCGCTTTGTACCAATTGTCTCCATTGCTCGGATTTTTCCTCATTTTCAAATGTGCCTGCTGTTTCGATGCGAAGCTGATGATCGGGAACATCTGCAAACCGTGTCAGTCGGTCCTGTTTGATCGCTTCAATCATTTTTTCCTCTGCCTGCTTCATGCCGCGGGCTTTGGCGTAGGTATCCAGTTTGTCCCCCTGAATGGTCAAAATCGGTTTTAAGTTTAAAACGCTTGCAAAAGCAGCAGCAGCCGGGGTAACCCTTCCACCTTTTTTTAAGTATTCCATAGAATCTACGGTAATATAAATGCTGGCCTGATAGGCACGCTCTTCCAGATAGTTTTTGATTTCCTCCGCTGTCAGTCCCTGCTGTGCCAGCAAGAGTGCACTCAAAACAGAAGCTTCCTGTGTCAGCGAGATCCTGTGATTGTCTACAACCTGAATTTTTCCATCATAGTCCATCGAAAACTGAATGGCATTGTGGCAGGAATTGCTTAATCCGCTGGACATAGGGATGTAGACGATTTGATCGTATCCATCCTTCAGAATGTTTTCCCAGAATTCTATCAATTGACCCGGTGAAGGCTGTGAAGATGAGATATCCCGGTGTTCCTTCATAGCGTTGTACAGCTGTGCATTATTGATATTTAATCCTTCCAGATAGGTTTCTCCATCAATAATAACCGGCATAGGCAGCAGATGGATACCATGTTCATCTGCTTGTTTTTGTGTCATGCTGCTGTTTGTGTCGGTTGCAATCGCAATTTTCATATTTGTTACCTCTATCGTAGTATTAGTTGTTTCGCAAATCTCCCCAGAAGAACAGAGCTACTGTTCCGGGTCCGGTGTGACTTCCGATGGTAGTTCCTATTGGAAAGATTTCTACTTTTCCATCCAGGTTAGGGAATTTTTCTTCTATCATTGCAGCTACCTTTTGTGCATCCTCCGGGCATGTTGAGTGAGAGATATAACATTTTCCATGATAATCCAGTCCATCCTGAGCGTGAAGCTCCATCTGTTCCACGATTCGCTGGATGACCTTTTTCTTTCCTCTGATTTTTTCTCTTGGAATCAAATGTCCCTCTTTGTCCACATTGAGCAAAGGGCAAATGCTCAGCATTGTACCGACAGCACCGGCAGTTCGGGAGGTTCTTCCGCCGCGCACATAAAACGAGAGATCGGTGGAGAAAAACCAGTGATGCAGATAGCGTTTGTTTTCTTCCGCCCAGGCATACGCTTCTTCAATACTTTTTCCCATATCGCGCTGATCTGCCAGGGCATTCATTAACAAGCCGTAGCCGCTGGATGCCGCAAGGGAATCAACAATAAAAATCTTTCGTTCCGGATAGCGTTCCAACAGTTCTGATCTTGCTACACAAGCAGAATTATATGTTCCAGTAATACCTGATGACAGTGTAACGTGAAGAATATCTATGCCTTCCTTTAAAAACGGCTCAAAATACTGGATGTATCGTGATACACTGATCTGTGAGGTCTTTGTTTTTGCTCCGTGTGCCATGCGTTCGAACAATTCTTCCGATGACATGGAAACTCCCATATCATCAGCATATACTTCTTCATCAACTGTATATTGAAAGCATACATAATGGATATTTCTCTGTTCCATCTGTTCCGGTGTCAAATCTACGGCAGAACAACAACTCAAACAATAATCTGACATACACTTACCTCCATTGACATCATAAAAATATATGATAAAATATGAGACAAGTGTATCACATTATTGTGATGACATCAATTCCTGTACCTGAGACAATATGGTTTGTTGTGTCTCACATTATAAAAGGAGCATTGATTTGTGG
>OHBE01002132.1_pt1 | contig 15239 bp, 13 predicted proteins | sample 1577231 | NCBI WGS metagenome assembly OHBE01 (sample SAMEA3541506, study PRJEB24748) | human gut metagenome | biome: human gut; feature: human-associated habitat; material: faeces | place: China | collected 2012
GGGCTCGAACCTGTGACCCTCTGCTTGTAAGGCAGATGCTCTCCCAGCTGAGCTATGCTCCCATCCATTGTGCCGCTCTTCAAGCGACTTCCATATTATACTCAATTGGGTCTCATTTGTCAACCCCTTTTTTAAATTATTTTTAACTATATATAACACTCTGTTTTTTCAGCATATACATGCAAATTCGAACGGTTTCATCCGATTATTACGTGTACGGTGTTGAAAAATTTTCCGTTCGGCATTATCATATATCCGTATTCGCTCCGTTCAAAGCATATTCGGAGTGGGTCCGATACCGCACCGGATGAAGGCTGCCTGCGGGCGAAGTTTTTTGCGTAAATGCCTTTTGGCTTGACCTTTTTCCGAACGAGGAGGCAAATCATATTGAAACATGCTGATTTAAGAATCTTAAGGCGCATTGCGGCATTTTTGCTTGTGGTTTTGAGCATTGCGGGCATTGCAGCCTGCACCGTACCCGAAGAGGTTTTCCCGTCCGATACCCCGACAGCTGCAATATCGGATGTATTGCACACAACCGAACCCACTGAAATCGGAACAGCCGCCGAAATTGAGCTCTCCGCAAAGCCGACTGCACCTCCGCAGGAACCGACTTCATCGCCGGTGAAAGAAAGCGGCGAATACAGTTCCCGTGATGAAGTTGCTCTGTACATCCACCTTTTCGGACATCTCCCCGCAAATTTCATAACAAAGAAACAGGCGCGGGAACTCGGCCGGCAGGGCGGCGGGCTTCAGGATTTTGCGCCCGGCTGCTCCATCGGAGGGGACAGGTTCGGCAACTACGAGGGGCTTTTGCCGCAAGCGGAAGGAAGGTTTTATACCGAATGCGATATCGACACCTGCGGAGCACCCTCACGCGGGGCAAAACGCATAGTTTTTTCGAATGACGGATTGATTTTTTATACCGATGACCATTATCAAAGCTTTATTAAGCTTTACGACGCGGACAATTAAACCGCGGGTTTTTGAGAAATTTTAGGGATGATTGAGGATAATTGACCATGACCATATCGGATAACAATTTCACACACAACTCCGGTTCCGAACAAAGCGGCGGCATTAAGAATATCAGCATTGACTTTACGGCGATTGCGGGAATTACCGATGCGCATCTGCGTATTGCCGAGGCATTGCAGTTTCCGGATCATTACGGAAAAAACCTTGATGCACTCTTTGACTGCCTTGCGGAAATATGCAAACCCGTTGCAGTGACTCTCTTCGGAACGAGCGCGCTGACTGCCGCCCTCGGCAGCTACGGGAGCATGATGCTGCGCGTGTTTTCGGACGCGGCAGTCGAAAACCCGAATCTTTCCGTTGAAATCGCCGATTAAGTTTGCCGCATTCGATTTGTTAAAGTTTCAATGTTTTGGTTTTAAAACGGAAGCGGCAGACAGGATTTTTCCCGTCTGCCTTTTGCCGAATATACGAAACTGAGTGTTGTTTAATTGCTTTTTATGCCGTTCCGAGTGCTGCTTTGCCGCTTGTTTTCAAAGACCGGAACCAATCCTCAGCCTTTGTAAATTATTCGGCTGCCTGCTTCGGCACTGCCCTTAATTGTTTTGCAGTCAATACTGCCGCGAGCCTCCGCATGTCCTGCGATATCGCCGCAGCTTATATTGCCTCCGCAGTCAACGTTTCCGTCAACATTTCCGCAATTCATGCTCCCGCTTGTCTTCGCATGTCCGAGTATATCACCGCAGTTCACATCTTTGCCCGCATTGACATCGCCGCTGACTTTGCCGCATTCAACACTTCCGCCGGTTCCAACATCGCCGCCGACATCCGCACAGCCGACATTTCCGCCCGCATTGACATCGCCGCCGATACTGCCGCATTCAATGCTTCCGCCCGCTGAAATGTCTCCGCCGATATCACCGCAGTTGACATTGCCGCCCGCGCCGACATCACCGCCGATTTCACCGCAGTTCACATTTCCGCCCGCATATACATCACCGTTAACACTGCCGTTGATGTCGGCATTGCCCCAAATTTCAACATTTATCGAGCAATCGGTACGTCCGCCTTTCCTGCCGAACATACCCGCAAATCCGTTCTCTTTTTCATATTTCAGTTCAACGGGAATGCAAACCGCAGGATCGTATTCCTGACTTGACACGATCTGTTTTCCGCGCATCAGCACAACGCGCAGGGTGTTGTCATCCGGCATTTCGTCAATCATGATATTGCTCCACTCGAAACGATTTCCGTAATTACGGGTCGAAGAACGCGAATGTTTTTTTGCGTTTTTTTCAAATGCGCAGCCCGCTTTTTCAGCTTTTTTCTTTGCCATTTTCTCGATTTTTCTGCCGAATTCCTCTATGGCATCCGTGTTGACGCTTACAATGCCGTTTCTGCCCTTTTTCACAAAGATGCAGCTGCCGTCATCATCTTCTTCATCATCATCGTCATCGTCTTCTTCATCGTCATCGTCATTTTCATCGTCATCGTCTTCTTCATCGTCGTTTTCGTCCTCGTATTCGACTTCAACCGATTCCGGGCTGCAGGCAGCATCGCATTGCTGTTCGGCATCGGTATGAATTTCTTCACCCGCATCAATGTTTTTCTCGTTCTTAACATCGCGCAGCAGCTCATCCAGCGAAACGCCGAAAAGATCCGCAATTCGCGGCATCAACTCAATATCGGGATAGGAAGCCGCCGTTTCCCATTTGCTGACGGCCTGAACGGACACTCCGAATTCGGCAGCAAGCTGTTCCTGTGTCATTCCGCTTGCCTTACGCAGCTCGCGCAGTTTGATTGCAAAGTTTTCTTTCATGGTATTTTCCCTCTTTCTGATTTTCGTGAGTCGCCGCACCGCATATCTGTTACGTTTGGAAAACGTTTTTGTGTTGCGCCAACTCTTAATTTCGCGCTCATTTTAGCAACGCAAGCTTTTCATGACAATAAAGCGGTGGTTGAAAACCCCAAAAAATCTGCTCAACCGTTGGTTGAATCCCGTGCCGCCGCAAATTATTTATTCCTTTCGGTTTGTTTTGCGTGTTTCTTTAAAATTATTTCTGTCTGAAATCTTTTTTTCACAGATATGTCTGCATTTATCAGCAAATCAACCAAAGGTTGAATCGCATATCATTGCGAAACTCTCTTTGGTGTTTGCGCAAGAAGCTGTTTTATCGCCTCATTCTGCGCCCGCTGCGCTGCGAATTCACGGAAAAAGAACTTGCGATGCAGCGGAACATTCGTTCCGAAGCAAGGCGCAGACGCGTCTCAGCATCACAGTCTCCGTCCGCATTCGGCTGTTCATCCGTAACAATTGTTGAAAAAACTCCCGCATTCGCAAGCTCGTAAATATGTTCATAACCCATTCCGAGCCTTCCCGCAACAATAAAGACGGGCACGGCGCCGCCGGAATTTGCGGCACAGCGTTTCACAACCTCGCCGACGGCCTTCCCGTTGTCCGCACTTGATGCATCAAGCTGCCCTTCTCCGGTTATGACAAGATCGGTGTCCCCACGCAATGCATCAAAGCCGACCGCATTGAGCACCGCCGCCGAGCCGTGAGTCAATTCCGCGCCCAAAAGAGCCGACAGCATTGCACCCATGCCTCCCGCCGCGCCCGCACCGCATTCGGCGGACACTTTTCTCCCTGCCGCAGCGTCATACAAGGCCGCAATGTTTTTCATCCCGTCTTCAAGAGTGTTTAATGCTTCGGCATTCGCGCCTTTTTGCGGTCCGTAGGTGTACGTCGCACCGTTTTTGCCTGTAAGAGGATTATCAACATCACACATAACGGTTATCTTTGCCTCGAAAACATCGCTGCGCAAGCCCGACAAATCAATTTTACGCACCAAGGCAAGCTCTCGGCCGCAGCCCGAAAGCTCATTGCCTTCCGCATCCAGAAACTTAACGCCGAGAGCCGCTGCCGCGCCCATTCCGCCGTCGTTGGTTGCGGAACCGCCTATACCGATCAAAATATTCCTTATCCCCTCGTTCAATGCTGAAGCGATAAGTTCGCCCGTCCCCCTGCTCGTTGCAGCAAGCGGATCCAATGCATTTTCATCCATCAATGCAAGCCCCGATGCCTTTGCCATTTCAATAACCGCCGTGGCGCCCGCCGTTTTTTCACCGAATGAGGTCAGAACACCGTATTCGGCAGCAATTTTCCTGCCGTCCGGCGCAGTAACATTCACCGAACGCATATTCCCGTTAAAGGCACGAGTAAGCGTTTCGGCCGTGCCGTCCCCTCCGTCCGCTATCGGAAGCGTTCTCACACTGCATCCGGGAAGGTATTGCCGCGCTGCATTTTTGATAATCGTGCAAACTCTCTGTGCATCCATGCTGCCCTTGAACTTGTCCGGAGCAATAAGCATCCGAATACCTGCGCCGACAGGTTCGATACGCCTTCCGCCGTATTCTTCAAAAGGGTTCACGGCAGGCTTTTCTGTTTTTTTGCAGCCGCACTCCGCCAAATCTTTTTCATTAAAGACAAGGGTTCCGTTTTCGTCAAATCTGCCGTAAAAAGCCAGCTTCTCCGCCCGTCTGAGCGCATTCGTCTGAACGACGGGCCTGTATTCCGCAAGCGCACCCGAAACGAGCGGATTGTCGTTCAGCTTTTCAAACAGACTGCGTGTTTGTTTTATGCCGCCGCCTGCAAATGCAACCGTGAATATGTTTTTATCGTCGCTTTCATCAACGGAGAAATGACCCGCAAACAATTGAAGTCCACGAACGTCCGCCCTTTCAATTGCCGAAAAAACAAGGTTGAACGCATGTTCGCGTTCATCTCCGTTTTCAACAGAATCGAATCTGAATCCGATACCGAAGCGTGAAATATTCATAGTTCTGTGACCTCAACTTTCTTTTGTATTGTGCGGAACAATGCAAAGCCCCGTCCCGCCGTTTTCAACATCTACCGTGCAGTCGTTGCAGCAGTATGCATCCTCAAGCAGCTTTTCGCTGATAAAATCCTCGCATTCGTTCGAAACGCAGCGTGCAACAGCCCATGCACCGTTTTTTTCAAGTTCGACTTCATCGATTTTGCTTGCAATGTAATTTGCGGCGGAAGCACCGAAACGAACCGTTCTGCCCGTTTTTTGGAGTTTATCGGACAGATCATCCAGCATCAGTTTTGCAATCTCGGGAACAGCGGCTTGAGCCGCAGGCAGAAGCGCAGCAACGCAATCCGCATCGGAAGCGATTTCCGGCGGAAGTATCTGCCTTGCATCCCGTTCATCGCGGCTGCCGTTCAGCGCATTTGCCTCATCCGAAAAGCCCGCCCTGCGCTGTTTAAAGCTGTCGCCTTCACCGCAGGTGACGAATACAATCGCATTGCGGAAGCTTACATTTTTACCTTTTGCATCGGTCAAAACGCCGCACCGCATGATGCTTTGAACGAGCGAACGCACGGCAGCGTTTGCGTATTGAATGTCGTCAAACAGCACCACTGCAAAAGGCTTTCGCCGCACGGCTTCGGTCAGTCTTCCGCCGGAGGCAGAACCCGCAGGCGATCCCGTCAATGTGTTGACCGCCGAATAATCGGAATACTCGCGCATATCAAACCGCAAAAGTGCATTTTCGCCCGGATACAATGTCTCTGCAAGCACTGCTGCAAGCTTGGTTTTTCCCGAACCTGCCGCTCCGGTTACTGCAATTGCGGCACGCGGACGGTCGGGATCGTTCCGCCATGTGAAAGCGGAACGAAGGGCTTTGCACACGGAAGCAATCGCGGTCTCCTGCCCGATTATGTGCGCATTGATCAACGAATCCAGTTTTGAGAGCCGTGAACGGACGGTGCCGTCAAGACTGCTTACGGGAATCCCCGTCAATTCGTGAACAGTCTGTGCAACATCGCCGGCAGTGACGATCGGACGGCAGCTCTTTTTTAAAGAAGCCGCAGTGAATTCCGAATTCTCCGCTCCCGCATGAAGTGCATCCGCTGTTCTCGGCCCGCCGAGCTGCTTTTCCTGTTTTCTTAATTCAGCCGCAAGTGTAAAATCCCGCTCATTCAATGCATCCTCAATACGCATTCGGAGGCTGGCCCTTTCCTGCCGCAGTTCCGCTGTATTCTGCGGAGCAAGCCGCCGGCGGGAAGCTGTTTCATCCATTATATCTATCGCCTTATCCGGAAGAAATCGCTCCGGAATGCAGCGAACGGACATATCAACACAGGCTTCCGCTGCCTCGTCCGTAATCGAAACGCCGTGATGCGCCTCGTATTTCGGACGCAAACCGCGAAGGATTGCGATCGCTTCCTCCCGCGTGGGTTCTTTTACGACTATCGGTGAAAAACGCCGTTCCAGCGCGGCATCTTTTTCGATATAGAGCCTGTATTCATCAAACGTTGTTGCGCCGATCAGCTTCAACCCGCCGCGAGCAAGCGCGGGTTTCAGGATATTGGCAGCATCGAGACTGCCCTCGCCCGCACCTGCGCCGATTATCGTATGTATTTCGTCAATAAAAAGAATTGTTTCGGGAGTTGTTTCGTCAAGAAGTGCTTTCAGTCTCTCCTCAAATTCGCCCCTGTATTTCGTTCCCGCAACGAGTGCGCCCAAGTCAAGCCGCAGCACCCGCGACGAACGCAGCTCGACAGGAACATCACCCGAAACTATCCTTTGAGCAAATCCCTCAACGACAGCCGATTTTCCGACGCCGGGATTTCCCGTAAGCACAGGGTTATTCTTGCTCCGCCTAAGCAGTGTCTGAATCAACCTGTTCAGCTGCGCTTCACAGCCTGTCAACGGATCAAGCTCCCCCCGCGCCGCCCTTGCGGTAAGGTCATCGGTATAGCTTTCCAACATCGGCGAACCCTGTCCGCCCCGAGGCTTATTTTTCCCGCGGGATACGTTTTCATCATGCGGCTGCCTTTCGGCCGAATCACTTTTTAAAGAATCATTCGCATTGCCTTTTGTTTTTTCGGCTGCGCTTTCATCATGGAGCAGCTCCGACTTTCGGCTTTCGCGCCCGTTCGAACCGAGTTCCCGCGATTCATCGTTCAAAAGCTTTTTCAGCATCTGCCTGTCCAGCCCGATGGAATCAAGAATGCGTGATGCAAAACAGTCCGTCTCGCGCAAAACGGCAAGAAGGATATGTTTCGTGCAGATTGTACGGCTTGCATATGCTTTTGCTTCATACAGCGCAAGCTCCAATACGCGTTTTGCAGGCGGTGCGAACCCCCTGCTGTCCGTGAAAATATGTCTTCCGCCGCCGACAAGGGTGTCCGCATACGGAAACACCATGCTTTCATCCGCACCGCATTTGCGAAGGCACTCCCCCGCCGTGCCCGGCGCACGGAGCAGACCTATCAAAATGTGCTCCGTGCCGATGAAGCCGTGATGCAGCTCCTCCGCCGCAGCCTGTGCCGCATCAAGAGCTGCGGATGCATTTTCGCTGTAACCTTCCCAATTCATTTTTTCACCGTTAATTCGTATGGCCGTTAATTCATATGGATTCAAATCCGATTAATCTCTCAATCAAATCGAGCGATTGAGCGGACACTTCGAATACCGCCCCGCAAAACATGCTTTTCTGTTTTTTAAACAACGACCGTCTTGCCGTTTTCGCGTATTTTGTCATGCTTCCGTTTTCGTTTCATCGGACGACGCATATAGACGTTCAGAACAATACCCACACCTATCATGTTTGTGAGCATATTCGACCCGCCGTAGCTTATGAACGGCAGCGGAATTCCCGTAACGGGCATTATTCCCATCGTCATGCCGATATTTTCGAAAATATGTGCCGCAAGCATTGCGCTGACACCCGTAACAAGGCAGGTGCCGAAATTATCCCGCGCTTTTATTGCAATATACATCCAGCGGAAAAGCAGTGCAAAGAAAACAATAATCAGTATCGTACTGCCGATGAATCCGACCGCCTCCGTTATGCCGCTGAATATGAAATCCGTGTGCCTTGCCGGAACATAGCGAAGCTGTGCCAGCGTCTGCTCACCGAAAAAGCCCTTGCCCGTGAGCCGTCCGGAACCTATTGCCATCTGCGACTGGCCGACATGGTACTTTGCATCGTCGCTTGCGGCGGACGGATTCAGAAAAACATCGATTCTGTCGCGCTGCTTCGGGGTCAAAACAAAAAAGTACATCAGCGGAAGCCCCACCCCGGCTCCGACAGCGGCAAAGATTATATAAATCCACTTTATCTGCGCAACGAAGAATGTCACAACCATGATAACAAGCAATACAATCGCCGTTCCGTAATCAGGTTGGAGAACTATCAGCATGAACGGAACGAATGTTATGCCGAGAGCAATCATAACGTCCTTGAATTTCAGCAATCGCCCGTCCCTGTCCATTGCGGCAGAGACGTATTTTGAAAGCATCACGATCAATGCGATCTTGCTCAGCTCGCCCGGCTGTATTGCCCTTTCAAGCGTGTCGAAAACAAACCAGCCCTGTGCACCGCCGCGCACCTTGCCGAAAATGAAAAGCAGCATCAGCAAGCCTATTATGCCGATGTATGCCCACATTGCAAAAGTTTTGAATATGCTGTAATCAAAAACAAGAAATATTATCATTGCAGCAAGTCCGACAAGGAAGTTTGTTATATGCTTCTGCAGGTATTCCATGTTGAGCTTGTCCATATAATCCGCAATGCCGTGTTCCGTGCCGTCAAAAGGCTTTGCCTGAACGGAGGCAAGTGCGATCGTGCCGAACACAACGAGCGCAAGCACGATTCCGACCGTTACCCAGTCTATTCTTTTCAGGTATTTCTTATCAAAAAGGCTCATTCAAAAGCCGCGCCGCGCCCGCAAGTGGCTTCGGCAATCCTTTCGTGTTTATGTGTTTACAAGATCTGCGGTGCGATACGGGGAGCTGTTTCCCCGTGCCGCACTTTTTTGTCCGCCGCATCAAACGATGAGTTTTTTCTTTGCCTTTTCGGCATTTTTCAATTCGTCGAGTTTGGCTTCGTATCCGGGTTTTCCGAGCAGGGCATAAGTTGCATTCTTTCCCTCCTCGACTCCGGGCTGATCGAATGCATCGATGCCCAGCAGTTCTCCTGCGAATGCCGTCTGCATTTCAAACAGCATTATAAGCTGCCCGAGAGTGAATTCGTTGACTTCGGGCATGATGATGTTCTTGTTCATATGTCCGCTGACGGTTACGGCGTGTTCGGTTGCACGGAATTCGGCGGAAATCAGCTCACCCAAGCTGTGTCCGGATAGAAACGCAATCCCCGGAATGTCGTCAAAAACATGCGGAACAGCAACATCACTGCGGTATTTTTCAACAGAGATGAAAGTTATTGTTTTGTCAAAAGGTCCGTCGGTGTAAAGCTGAACCTGCGAATGCTGATCCGTAACGCCGAGAGATTTTACCGGAGTCTGTCCGAATCGCAAAACCTTTCCGTCCTTCACGAGCTTTTTGCCCAGCGATTCCGCCCAAAGCTGCGCATACCAATCCGCCATGAATTTCAGCGAATCCGCATAGGGCATCAGCACGCCGATGTTTGCGCCGTGCTTTTCCGCCGCAATGATTTCAAGCAGGGCAAGCATCAATCCGGGGTTCCTTTTCACATCGGCGTTTGAGCAAAGCTCATCCATGTATCCCGCGCCCGCAAGCAGCGCGCGAACATCCGCTCCGCCGACGGCAGCCGCAACAAGCCCGACAGGACAGAGTTCGGAAAATCTTCCCCCGACTCCGTCCGGAATAATAAAAGTGCGCAGGCTGTATTTTTTTGCAATGCCTATCAGGTTGCCCTTTTGTTTGTCGGTTGTTGCAATCAAGTGATCGCGCAGCCCTTCTTCGCCGTAACGGTCAATAAGCATTCGCGTTATAATAAGCAGCTGCGCCATGGTTTCGCTTGTGCTGCCCGATTTTGTGATAACGTTGAACACGGTTCGGTCAGTATCAATCACATCGAGCAATGCAGTCATGCGCTCGGGATCAACATTATCTTCAACAAAAAGGCGCGGAGATTTCCGTTTTTCGGAAGGAAGATCGTTGTGATAGAGATGATTCAGCGCACGATGCGCCGCAATCGGACCCAGCGCGCTTCCGCCGATGCCCAGAATCACGAAATTATCCGCTTTTGACCTGACGAATTCCGCTGCCTCTTCAACGGCGGGAAGGATTTCAAGCTGAGTTTCGGGCAGAAGCCGCCAGCGCATTTCACCGCGCTTTTTTTCAACACCCGCAAATGCACCCTCTGCACGCGGCAGCATTTCCGATATTTCCTCCGCCGTGATGCCGTGTTTGCCGACAGCCTCGGCGAGCATATTGCCGCAATCGATGCGAACACGCATTTTTTCACAGTATTCTTTTGAAAACACGCTCATTTTTTTCCGTTCCTTTCTGTTCCGCAGCAGGATTTGTTCGGCTCGAATTCCGCCGCCGCAAAGTCGTGTTCAATTCACCGACAGCGGTATATTCAGCCAATCATATTATACCACATGTTCACGCCGTTTGCTCATGTTTTTTTCGGAACGAAATTGCGGAAATCCGTGCATATCCGAATGCCGCCTGCCGTCCGCTCCGTTTTGAAACATATTATATCAGTCAAATCAAATCAAAATATTCTTTGATAACGTTCACAAGCACATCGGCTTCCGCAGGGGAATAGCGCGGCGAAACGGCAAGCGAAGCAAAATCATATTCGACCGATGCCGAAAACTCGGTATAGTCATCAAAAACTTTGAAGTCCACTCTCGGTTCAATGCCGTTTTTTGCTTCAAAAAGTTTCGAAACAAAGCTTGAAAGCCGAATGAATTCATATTCTCCGCAGCCGCGCTGATTTTCCTGTTCACATCGGAATGCAAATTGCGGAATGTCCGGACGAGACTTCGGGTTTCGAACATTTTCAAGGCGTGAAATCCACCGAAATGCAAGTGCAAACAAAAGATAATTTGCTTCATCGAGCTGTTTCATTTCATAGTAGCGTTTGATGTCCGCTCTTTCCGCAGGGCTGAGGGGCAGCACGGAATTCAGCACAAAGCCGGGTCCGGGTCTGCCTATGCCGAGGTCGCTGTGTGCATCGATATGCGTAACCTCAAACGGCACGGAAAGCTGCCCGGCCGCAATCAATTCCTGCCAGAATTGCAGCGCGCCGTCATGCGTTTCAAAAACCCTTCCCGGAATCTTTCTTTCCATATTCAGTCCGCAGTTTTTTTCCAAAAACTCCCTTACTTTCTCCGCCTGCCACGGTTCATGCCCGGCAGCATCGGGCCGCGCGCCGGCCGGTGCAGGTTCGCAGCAGTCCGCAAGGAAAAAATCAAGATCAATGTCAAGCACTCTCATTCGTTTATCTCCCGGTTTCGTTATTGCTCAAAGCTGTATGTTTTTGCGCATTCGGTCTCGGCACCGTGCTGCGTTCAATGCGCAAACCCCGCCGTTAACGCATACAGGCAGGGTTTACGCATAATTATTTACTCAGTTGACTGCTGTGCCGTTCGCCTCAGCTTCCTTCATTTGCCTTTGTTTGCCCCTATTTTCCTTTCACAACGGCCTCGGCAAATGAGTTGTCAACGAGTTCGCCGAACTCAACTCTCGCCTTCAATTCACCGTTGATGTCAATAATATCCTGCAAACGGGTGAATGCCTCCTCCGTCATAATCGGGTCAGCCATCCATGAATCCGTCTTTCGATAACTGTTTGCAACGATTTTCAGCGTTTCAACATCCGCATCGGGGAAAAATTCCAGCATCGCTTCCGCCGCTTCGGCATCAGTCGCGTCCTTAAGCCAAAGCTGAGCCTTATAAACAGCGCGAATGAAGGATTCAACGAGTTTCGGTTCCTTTTTAATTGTATCCGGCATGGTCATGAAAGTTGTGTACGGCACCTCGCCCGATTCAAGTCCGACATTTGCAACGATGTGCCCGCTTCCGCTGCGTTCAAAAAGCGTTGCTGTCGGTTCAAAAAGCGTAACATAGTCGCCCGTGCCGCCTTCGAATGCTCCGCCCATCAGGTTGAACTGAATGTTGTTGATAACCTCAACATCCTCCCCGGGCTTCAATCCGTTTTTCAGCAGAACATAGATAAAAGTCATATACGGCATTCCGCCGGCACGCCCCGCAATGACGGATTTTCCGCGCAAATCCTCCCACGAGAAATCATCCGTTTTTTCCCTTGAAAGAAGGAACGAACCGTCGCGCTTGGTGAGCTGCCCGATAATCATCGGGTGGTTTGCGCTGCCCTCGTTCACAACATAAACACCCGTTTCCGGCCCCATCAATGCAAAATCCGCATCGCCCGATATAAGCGCGGTCATGCTTTTGTCGCTTCCCCCGCCGGTCACAATTTCAAGATCAATGCCCTCCTCCGCAAAATAACCGCGGCTGACCGCGATATAAAGCGGCGCATAGAACACGGAGCGAGTGACCTCGTTCAGCGTGATATGCCGCAGTTCGCCCGAACCGCCGCATGCCGCCGTAATCGGAACAAGCAGCAAAAGAACAAGAAAAAGAGCAAGAAATTTCTTCATTTCAATACCTCCAAAGAAAAGCCTTGCTCCATTGATATGCCGCAAACGGGTATGCGGTGCCTTTCGGCGATTATTTTTTCTTTCTGTTTCTTATAAAGGTATTTATCCCGTAATGGAAAAAAGAGATCACCGCTGCCGCTATGGCTGCAAAATATGCATAAAGATAAAACGGACATATGCCGAATTCAAGCTGCATAAATGTGAGCGTTATTGCGCCGACAAACAGCCCCGTTGCAATCTTTCCGAACCAATCGGCATAAACAACAACATGTTTTGAATAAAGGATTCCGCCGACAATTATCATTATCGCATCCTTAGCAAGGATTATCAGCATTATATAAAGCGGAATGACCCCTTTGAACCAGAAACATGCGAGAACGGCAATCAGCATCAGCTTGTCCGCCAGTGGATCGAGAACTTTGCCGACGTTTGTGATCCAATTGTTGCGCCGCGCAAGCCAACCGTCCAGAATATCCGTTCCGAACGCGAAAATATAAACAAAAAAGCTCCAAAGATAACGTTCGTTTTTAAACAGCGCGATAAAAACCCCGATTAGAATCAACCGAAAAACCGAGAGCATGTTCGGAATCTGTTTTTTAAATTTCATATTCGTATCACCTTTCTGCCGCCCTGCCGCTGACCGAGCCGCCTGTTCCGTCGGCAGGCTGAATTAAAGAACCGCCGCTTCGGCTGTCGGCCTGATTGAACCCGAACCGAACGATGCAGGTTTGGCATTCCAACCGTATGCAAACAGTATAGCACATGTTTCAAATCAACTCAATAGCAATATCCCGTCATTGCGGCGGCAAAAGACAGGCTGTTTTCTGCTTCGAATACGCTTTTTATCCGGCGTGCACGGATTCGACCTTTTTTTCGAAAAAAAATGCGTTTAACCGGTTGCAATAAACGCCGAAATGGGGTACAATGCATGGGGTACAATTAAATTAAGCCCAAAGGAGATATTACCATGAACGAAGAGAGAGATTTTGTAGTATTCACCGATGACGACGGCAACGATTTCGAGCTTGACGTTATCGACTATTTCGATTATAACGACAAAGAGTACGCTGTCCTCGTTGACACCAACGATGAATGTGACTGCGAAGACGAGGAGTGCGACTGCGAAACCAACGTCTACATCATGCAGGTTGTTGTGAATGAAGCAGAGGACACCGAAGAATTCGTCTCCCCCGCCGAAGAGGATATGGACGCACTGATCCAGATCGTTCAGTCAAGGCTTGAAGAAGGCGACTGCTGCTGTGATGACGACTGCTGCTGTGACGAGTGCACCGATGACTGCACCTGCGATGACAGCTGCGCGGGCGACAACGCTTCTGCAAAATGCGGCACCTGCTGCAAAACCGAGGAATAAAATTCACTCAGTGTAAATCAACAAACGCAAACAAAAGGCCTCCGTCGAACATCATAATATTCGGCGGAGGTTTCGATTTTGCTGTTAACACGAAAAGCAAACATCGACTTTCACCCTTGAACGATCTATCACCGAATGAGGAGGAATTTTAATTGTGAATATTGAACTTGTTCGGCTCACGCCGCAATACCGCGAACAATTGTTTGAAATGCTGACCGAATGGAAAGCGGATATTGAAAACAACCGCACAAATCCTTCCCCCTATGCAATATTCCGCAATGATTTTCACGATTTTGATTATTATCTTCAAAACCTTGAAATAAAGGAAGGGAATGCGGACGGATACGTTCCGGACACAACGCTGTTTTGCCTTGACAAAGACCGAAATATCTTTGTCGGCGCTGTCAATATTCGACATTATCTGAATGAAAATCTGCTGAAAACACTCGAACCACGCCAGCGGCGCAGCCTCGTCCACGGCGCTCAGCAGGCGGCGCAGGGCTTTGGGGCTGCTGGTGAAATACCGCTCCGGCGTGATGTCCCGGTTGTCGAGATTGCAGCGCCCGTTGCCGGTGGCCAGAAGCTTTTTGCCCACCTTCGCGTTTTTGTCCAGCACGGTGATGTGTGCGCGGCCCTCTGCGGTCTGTGCTGCCGCCAGCGCAGCGGCCAGACCGGCTGCGCCGCCGCCCAAAATCAAAATCTGCTGCATCCTCTGCCCATCCTTTCTGTAGTAAATTTATTGTATCATAGCCGCTCCTGTTTGGCAAACACAGGGCGGGCAGGTGTATATTTCCCTTCCGCTTCCACATAATAACTACACAGCATGGGAAAATGCAGAATGGGAAGGATGGTACACAGATGAAAGCAACCGGAATCGTCCGCCGCATCGATGAGCTGGGCCGGGTGGTCATCCCGAAGGAGATACGCCGCACCCAGCGTATCCGCCGCGGCGACCCCCTCGAGATCTTCACCACCGGCGACGGCGAGGTCATCTTTAAGAAGTATTCCCCGGTGGGGGAGCTGCACGGGGTGGCGGTGCAGTACGCCGAGGTGCTGAGCCGAAGCTTCGCCCTGACGGCCTTCGTGGCGGACCGTGACCGCATCCTCGCTGCAGCCGGGTCGGGGAAGCGCGACCTTGCCGACCGCAGCGTCAGCCAGCCGCTGGAAAAGGTGATGGAGTCCCGCAAGCCCTACCTCAGCGAGGGCGACCCCGAGCATGTCCTGCTGCCCTGCGAGGGTTCGCTGCGGCCATTGCTTTGCGCGTGGCCTATCATCGCGGCAGGGGATGTCACCGGGGCCGTGGGTCTGCTGGCTGAAGACCGCACCCAGCAGCCCGACCCTGCCCAGCAGAAGGCTGTGGCTGTGGCGGCAGCGTTCCTGGCAAAGCAGATGGAAGAGTGAACACTATTATCGCAATTTTCAAAAATAGTGCCTATCAAAATAGCATATTTGCGATATGCAG
>OHBE01002134.1_pt1 | contig 15222 bp, 12 predicted proteins | sample 1577231 | NCBI WGS metagenome assembly OHBE01 (sample SAMEA3541506, study PRJEB24748) | human gut metagenome | biome: human gut; feature: human-associated habitat; material: faeces | place: China | collected 2012
TCACTCTCTTTTCTTTTCATGGGAATACCCTGTGAAATAAGTTCTCGGATGGCAACGGGATCTACCTTGCCGTTTTTGTTCTCTGTCATACTTCCTTAATTTTTATTGTCGTACAATTCACTGTTCATTACGTTGCCAAGATATTTACCGATGGAGATGAATACATCCTTTATCGGAGATATATCCAATAATTGGCTTGTACCAGCAGGGCTACATCCTTTTGTTCATACCCTTTCTGTGGAGATGTTAATTAGCGTCCATCAATACAATCGTTCGATTGTATCTGCTTTCGTACATTCCCACGTTCGAGTGAAAGAATCAAGGATATGTTCTTTGGTATATACCCTCGCCTATATCGCTCATCGAAACGTGATGTTATCGAAGACGCACACCCTCACCGACATATTCGACAGTGCAAATATATGGCTCGGTGATGCTGTAATCAGTGTGATTTCCTTTAGTGCGTACTTGTGGCGTCAATTTGGATAGTTGTGGCTTCATATGAGGTAATGGAGTTAGACATGACGCTTAGTAATTTTGCATCCAAGCGGTAAGCCGAAGCTTTCGAGACATAAAGTGCTCTTTTTTGAGTGATTCGTTTTCGTCCTTCATGGACAGACTTATTTGCATCGGGCAAATAGCAAGGTATGTTTTATGCAGCATGACTTCGTTTTTGCAGCATAAAACCCTTGCTCTCCAAGAGAGCTGAAAAAACTCCGAAGTCGTTTTTCTTGAAAGAGAAAATGTCATATTTCGAATGCTGGTTATGCCGTAAAACACTAAAATCCAAAGTAAGAAATGAAAATGAAGAAAATTCGGAGCGCACGCTCCAAAGAGAAGACAGAAAAGCGTGTTTCGGTCAATTTTACACCGACGGAATACGCTCATTTCCTCACGATGAAAGAGGAAAGCGGTGTACCAAGTCTGTCACTATTCATCAAGGCAAGAATCTTTAATGAGACTTTTCGGGTGATAAAAGTGGATCGTTCGTTGCTTGACTATTATCAAAAGCTGACGACTTTGTATGGACAATTCCGCAGTGTGGGAGTCAATTACAACCAGACAGTAGTTGCAATGAAGAGCAACTTTACAGAGAAGAAAGCCTTTGCCATGCTCGCAAAGTTGGAGAAACTGACACTTGAATTAGCAATAATCGGAGGTGAAATCGTGCAACTGACTCGTGAATTTCAAGAGAAATGCCAACATCGACAGTAGCCATTTTACATCGTATTGTTCTTTATTGCAAAAAAATCAGGCTTCCCCAAACGAGAGGGAAGCCTGATTATACTTTTGAATGCGATTACCGCTTCTTGAACTTGCCGCCCTTCAGGTCGCTCTCCACCATACGTCTGTTGAGTTTCTCACGGAGTTCGTCGAGGAAATAGGAGCGGCTATCATCTTTGCGACGTTTCATGTTCATATAGACGTTGTAGCAGTTCTTTATCTCCACTCCGAAGATCTCCGAGAGAGCATCTGCCAACTCCTCTACACCTATTTCTCCGTTGTTGATACAGTCGCAGGTGTCGAGGGCATAAAGGAGTTCAACTAAGTCTGTTGCTTTGCCTGTCCAACAGAGTTTCTTGGCTGGCTTCACGGATAAAGCAGGAAGAAGCCCCTGCATTCGCATCTTCACTAATTCCAGCTCCGTGTCAATGACAAAGAGCAGTTTCTTTACATTTTTCCCCCTCTCCGTCCATTGAATCCCCCCTTTGCAAGGGTTGCAGGCAAAAGCGTGTGTAACGGAGGGTACGAAACAATGAAACTGAATCTCCTTCTGCATCACATAGGGCAATGATTCTCTTCATAAGGTTCTCCGACGCTTTTTGTTCTTGTTCTTTTGTAGAGCAAGACGAAATTATCATCTTAAATTCTTCCGTTTGAGTAAGTCTTAGCATAATCATATCTTTTATGGTTCAACATTGTAGATTCTCTGTTGTGAGATGTGATTTATGACGTATTTCCCTATGAATTTGAATGGCAAAGAACAGTGTCATCAAAGTTGCAAAGACGTCGGCTACTGGCTGTGCATAAAGTACTCCGTTCAATTCCCAATATGATGGGAGCAGCAATATTACAGGAATAAAGAAGAGTCCTTGTCGTCCAATATTGAGCAAAAGGCTTTGTCTTGCTCTTCCGATTGCCATATATAGTGTGGAATACACAAACTGGAAACCGAAAGTGAAAAACATTAGCGTATTGGCTCTAAGGGCAATTCGTGCAATTTCTTGCATTGTTTCATCTTTGCTGAAACAACTGATAACAGGAGAAGCAAACACGAGTATGAAAGTGCTCCAAAGTACACAAAATGAGGTCGTGAGTATCAAGGAACAACGTACTGCCTCTTTTAACCTTTGGAAATTTTCTGCCCCGTAGTTATAGCCAGCCATCGGTTGGAGTCCCTTGACAAATCCGAAAACCACGTTCGTTCCTAATGTTACAATTTTCAAAACAATGCCCACTGCTGCTACAGCCTCTGCCCCATATTTTACGGCGGCTCTCTGCAACAAACTAATCGAAAGTGTTTGGAGAAGTTGCAAACAGAGCATTGAAATACCTATCTTTATGATCTCCAAGTACATTCTTATCGTTGGGACGAATAAGGTAAACGAAACTTTCACCTCCGCTTTCATAAAGAAGCGGATGTAAATGATTGTTGTAATGATTCTTGAAAGGATGGTTGCCCACGCCGCACCTTCTACACCCCAATTGAAAACATAGATAAACAAAGGGTCTAATGCGACATTAATAACAGAGCCGATGATCATTGCCGATGCAGATGTTTTTGAAGCCCCCTGAGAAACGATAATATTGGACATCGACACATTCAATGTTCCTATGACACAACTGACGATGAACAGTCTGCCATATGCTTCTGCTAAATTCATCATTTCCTCGTTTGCCCCCATGAAAAGTAGAATTTCTGCCAGAAACGCATTGCACACAAGGGCAATGAGAGCAGCCAACATCACAGAGGTAATCACCGAGACCGAAGCGACCTGACCTGCTTTGACAATCTGCTTCGCGCCCAACAAGCGAGATATATACACTCCGCCTCCTACACCAAACATCAGCCCTATCCCGAGAAACAACAGCGATAAAGGGAAAACAACCGATACGGCAGCGACAGGAAGGGTTCCCAAACGTGCAACCCAGAAAGTATCTACCACATTGTATATTGCCATAATCAGCATTGCGATGACAATAGGTATCCCCAATTTTGTTAGGGCTTTCATCATACTTCCTTCTTGCAAAATATTCACAGCGTTGTTCATCCTTATAATCTGTATCTTCTTAAGTAAATAAATTCCGCTGCAAAGGTACAGTGGGATACAGGTCGTCACAATAGACAAACAACGGTGATAATAGCACTATTCGTGGTAATTCTTTCTGAAAAGTGTTGGAGAAACACCTGCAACCTTGGTAAATAGTCGTGTGAAGTAGGAATAATCGTCAAATCCCAAACCTTGTGCTATCTCTTTCACAGAAGCTGTTGTATAGACTAATTGTCGCTTAGCCTGCAAGATGATTTCATCCTGAATATTCTGACTTACACTCGTTCCCAAAACAGCATTTATCGCTTCATTCAGGTAGGCAACCGTTATATTCAAACGCTTGGCATAGAACGAAGGAGCACGGTTCGTTCGGATATTGCTTTCTAACAAATCTCGAAACTCCCACGCAATTTCCTTATATCTGCTTATATTCTCCTTCTGTTCAGATTGAGCCTCTGTCGCACCTGCAACATCCCTTACAACCACCCCCACTATTACGGTTGTTAATCGTTGAATGATCGGTTTTGAAAATGAATTTTCGGTGCAATTAAGTCTGCGAGCAAGAATTGATAATAACTGTTTCAGTTCTGATATGTCAAATATTTGGATTTCTTGGCGACCATACCGCTCCAATAGTTGTTTTTCTTCCTTGTTTACCAATACCGAGTCGATAGTCAGAAAAATTGCAGACAGACTGTAAGCATCAATGATGCGATGTACCTGTCCCGGACGAATGATTGCAAGACTCCCCTTTTCAAAAGTACATTCCTTAAAATCTATATTTAAGCGACATCGTCCCTCCTCTATGAAACCAAAGAAATAATAGTCGTCAGTATGAGAAAAGGCATATCTGTCTGAAGATACTGATGTTTTAGATATAATCGTTTTCAGATAGACTCCAAAATCTGTGAGTTGTGAACTTCTATGGATTGGTAACTGGGGCATGTTTAAATATTTTCCACCAAGATTTCCCCAACGAACTCCCAAGCTTCCTCTATACAGTAGGATATTCCCGGACGGATGATGGCATACATGTCGGTGATGAATTCATTGTCTTTCAACTTGATTTCCATATTGGCAAGGAACTGTTTGCGTGTGGGAGGCAGCTCCACTACAAATGCCATATATTGACGATAGCACTCCAATATTTTCGTTGCATTCGTATCATTATTCTTCATCGCCCAATAGAGATCGAAGAGGTCGCGTCCCTTACGGCGTTGATACAATGCCCGAAGTTTTGTTCCGAGCAGTTCTTCCAACTCATAGCAAGTTAAATCACATTTTCCCGTAAACCATGAATTGGTTACTTGAAAAGGAGTCTGTTTCAGTCCCAATACACTAAAATGCTCACGGGTGTTGATTTCTATTTTCAGCCGCAGGTCGATGACAGGAGGAAACTCCGATTCAAAGCGATAAATGACAGTATTGTTATGGATATGCTGCTTGACTGTTCGTTTCGTTCCCAAGAATGCGAGCCGTTCACGTATTTCCTTCAATATCGGGTTAATCGGAGCCGGCTTTATCTGTACCAAGTCGATGTCTTCCGAATAGCGCACCTGTGGTTGTATGTAGAGTTTGTGCAGAGCCGTTCCTCCACGAAACGCCAAAGTCTCCCTGATGAGTGGCGAGGAGAACATTTCCACTAGTGCACGACTAATAACCAAATCCTGTTCCACTTGTGCCTCGTTCGTCCAAGGGGCTACGGATTTCCATTCGAGGATATATCGTTGAGGTATCATAATACGTCTGTTTCTATTTCATCGTTTACAATGACTTGCCATTTTTCGTCCAAGGTGCCATGCTTCTCTGCCGAAAGGGAAAGATGCTGGGGATATACAGTCCGCTTGGCAAGGACGGAAGACAAGCCCTTTGTCAGGTCTTCTTTTCCCAGCAACCTCTCAAAGATGTAGCCCAAACGCTGTATGATAGCTGTAGGGTAATAGGTTGCAGTGTTTCGCAAAGAGGATTTGCTGATACATTCAGACAATTCATCGATGATGCCGACAATCCTTGCCAGTCCGAAAGTTCGTTGATTCTCCACAAGGTCGAGCATTGTCGCCTCCAGAGTAGACACATTCACATATCCCGTTCGGGTCTTCATCTGTGTAACACAAGAGTTATTCCACTCTTTCTTTATGTTGAAAGCGATATGCAACCTGTCGTTCTCTATGTTTCTGACAGGAGGCATACCTGTGGTAACAAAAAAACGCATCGGTTGCTGATGGGCAGCCCCGTGAAGTGCGGCAGCCGACAGAAGAGAGACGTAATAATCTCTTTCTATGTACTTCATCAAGTCATCGATATACATAAGAGGCGGGACGTTTTTTTGCAGGGAAAACTCCGGAGTGATAACGACGTAAAAGCCTCGTCTGATAAGTGCAATCTCTCCATTTCTTGCCAAACGGGATAAGGATACCTGTGCAATTTTCCTGCCATATCCGCTTTGCTTCATCACCTCCTCGATGGTAAACGAAATTCGCCCCACCGACAAGACCTGCCTGATAAAATCACCATAAGAGAATACTTTTTCTGCCATTTCCTTATTCTTTAATAGTAGCCGTAATGGCTACTATTTGCAAAGATAGACTACTCAAAAGAAAAGCCCAAAGAATTGAGTAAAAAAAAGCTCCATACAGTCTCTTTTGGGATTCAAATGAATTGTCTTTAATTTACTCTCCGAGGCAGGCACCTAAGCTTTTGTCAGATTACACTTAAGCTTTCGGGCGAAAGCTTAGGTGCTTTTATCTACAAAGTAGAGACGTTAATTCTCCTCTCTTTCTGTGAGTGTTCTATTTCGAAAATTGTAACAAAGATAGGATATAGCAACACCAGCCATTTCTCCAATACGTCAATTTGCGTTTCGCTTTTCCTCCAAGTGTCTCAAGAAAGTGATTTCTTAGATAAAGCAAGGGCAACATTTCTCATATCTTTCATTATACTTCGATCAAGGACTTTGGCATAATGTTGTGTCATTTTGATGTTGGAGTGACCGAGCATTTTCGCCACATTCTCAATGCTAACACCATTTGCCAAACAAACAGAGGTAGCATAGCTATGTCTTGCGGTATGCGTGGTTAATTTCTTCTGAATGTTACATAAGTCGGCTATTTCTTTCAGATAACTATTCATCTTCTGATTACAGGGTACAGGAAGAAGTGTTCCCTTCTTGTGACGGAATGGATGGTTCTCATACTTCTTTAATATTTCCTGTGGTATATCCAACAAGGGAATATTGCACATATTTTTGTTTTTTTGTCGAGGTTTACGAATCCAAAGGTTTCCGTTATCATCTCGCACAAGATGTTCGGGAGATAATTGTTGTACATCAATAAAAGCAAGTCCGGTAAAAGCTGCGAAAATAAAGATGTCACGGACAAGTACAATTCGTTCTATGGTAAATTCTTTTTGGTAAATAGTTTGCAGCTCTTCCAGTGTAAGAAACTCTCGGATAACCTCTTTCTCATGGAATTTGATCCCGATAAAAGGGTCTTTTGCGATCCATTCGTTGGCAAGTGCAAGGTTGGTTATCTTTTTCAGACATTTCATGTAGCGGATAACCGTGTTTTGTTGGCATTCCTTCTCTGTCTTCAGATAAAATTCAAAGGCACGAACAAACTCTCCATTGATTTCAGTCAATAGAAGATCATCTTTATTGTATCTCCTTTGGATCAATTCTGCCAAGTAACGTTTGCACGTTTCATAACGCCGAACAGTAATCAAAGTATAATCCTTACCTATAAGAGCTCGACATTGATCATTATGTTCCTGTATCGTAGCAAGGAGAGTTTTGGGTTGTTCTTTCAGAATATCTAAGCCGAAGAATTTTTCTTGAAGAATACGAGCGCTTATTGTGCTCCCTTGTTCTTCTAACTCGGTAAAGATAGAGTGTAACTTGATTTTTGCTTCTTCTATGTAGCTATTCAATTCGTTGGCTTTACGACTTTTACCACGTACACACTCTTTGGCTTGGTTCCAAGAACTCGGATCGACACTTTTTCGGATATTAGTTTCGACACGTTGTCCATCAACGGTAATTCTCATGCAAACCGAGGATTCTCCGTTTTTGAGCAGTTTTGTCTTCTTGATAAAGAAGAGCACATTGAATGAAATCCTTCTCATTTCGATACGTTTTTAGTTGATACAAAATTCGGAAATCACTCACGAGTTATCGACACGCAAATCACTGCATATCAGTGGTAAAGAAACTTTTTCGGTGGAGATTTCATTCTGCTGTTTTTGCTCCACCTTTTGCTCCACCAAAATCGGTAATATTCTGCTATATTTTGCGTAAGTGGGAAAAATAAAAACTCCCGACTTCGTTTAGAAATCAGGAGTTTACGCTGTTTTGCTTTTCTTCAAAGTGGTGCCACCAGGAATCGAACCGGGGACACAAGGATTTTCAGTCCTTTGCTCTACCAACTGAGCTATGGCACCTTTTTGTTTGCGGGTGCAAAGGTAATGAAAATTTTGGAATCTACAAGTAGATTATAAATAAAAACTGCTGATAAAAAGAAAGTAATATAGTTTTCATTATATTATTGATTGTTTTATTACTTTTTTCTCAAAGCGTTCCACCCTTGAGCTCTTAACTCAAATTCCTGCCCATCACGCGTGACCAATGCGCATCCTAATTCGGGTTTGGTGATATGTCCGATCAAACGGATCCCTTCTATCTGAGAAACTTTATCATAATCAGCAATAGATACAGTAAATACAAGTTCATAGTCTTCACCGCCGTTCATTGCACAGGTGGTTAAATTCATATTAAACTCTTCAGCCATGACCGCTGTTTGATAGTCAATCGGAATATGCTCCTCATATATACGGCAACCTGCATTGCTTTGCTTGCAAATATGAAGAAGCTCTGATGATAAACCGTCGGATATATCCATCATCGAGCTTGGAATAATATTAGCTGCAGCAAGCTTTTCAATGATGTCTTTACGGGCTTCAGGTTTTAGTTGGCGTTCAAGCAAATATTCTTTGCCGGAAAAATCCGGTTGAATATCTTTTTCACCTTTAAGAACAGTCTTTTCGCGCTCTAAAAGTTGCAATCCCATATATGCAGCTCCCAAATCTCCACTGACACAGATAAGATCAGTCTCTTTAGCTCCATTCCGATAAACGACTTTATTTTTATCGGCTTCTCCAATACAGGTAATGCTTATGGCAAGTCCTGTTAAAGACGAACTGGTATCTCCTCCCACGATATCCACATGGTATTGTTGACAAGCCAGACGCACTCCGGCATAAAACTCTTCGATATCTTCTACGCAAAAACGTTTAGAAAGGGCAAGAGATATTGTAATTTGTCTTGGTGTGCCATTCATGGCATAAATATCAGAGAAGTTCACTACTGCAGACTTATATCCTAAATGCTTCAGAGGAACATAGGTCAAGTCGAAGTGTACACCTTCCATAAGGAGGTCTGTAGTTACTAATATTTGTTTCTCCGAGGGGTAAGAAAGAACCGCCGCATCATCGCCTATTCCGTATTTACTGGATTCGTTTTCCAATTTGATCCCCTTGGTGAGGTGGGCAATCAAGCCAAACTCACCGAGGGTTGATATTTCCGTTCTCATAAACAAGCATTAATGTTAAGCACGGTTAATGAGTTCGCGCATGATAGTCGTCATCTTGGGTTGAGCTGCATCTGCTGCTTTTTGTACCTCTTCGTGAGTTACTTCTACGATCTTTCCCTCTACACCCAAATCGGTAATAACGGAAACACCAAAAACCTTAATCCCGCAATGATTGGCTACAATTACTTCGGGCACGGTAGACATGCCAACTGCATCAGCTCCCCAAATATGAAACATCTTGTATTCCGCAGGAGTTTCAAACGTCGGACCTTGCGTACCAAGGTAAACCCCATGCTGCACTTTAATTCCTTTTTCGCGGGCAATCGCATCTGCTTTACGAATCAGTTCTTTGTTATACGCTTCACTCATATCCGGGAATCGCGGTCCATAAGAAATGTTTTTGCCTCGCAGAGGATGTTCGGGGAAGTAGTTGATGTGGTCGGTTATAATCATCAAGTCACCGATTCCAAAATTAGGATTAGTTCCTCCACTGGCATTTGAAACAAACAAAGTCTTGATACCGAGTTCACGCATTACACGCACCGGGAAAGTCACTTCTTTCATAGAATAACCTTCGTAATAGTGGAAACGCCCCTGCATAGCCATAATTTCTTTGTTGCCTAGTTTCCCGAAAATTAGTTTTCCACTGTGCCCTTCGACAGTAGATAACGGGAAATTAGGGATATCCGAGTAGCTTATTTCATACTTCTCGGTAATTTCACTTGCCAAACTTCCAAGTCCTGTTCCAAGTATGATTGCTGTTTCAGGACAAGTGCGCATCTTTTCTTTCAGATAAGATGCGGTCTCTTGAATTTTCTCTAACATAATTAATGATATGTTGGTTAAATTTATTTTGTAGATTTTGCAATATTTCAACTTCAATGGGGATAATATAGATGAAGGGTTTTAGACCTTCGTCTAATGTCTGATTCATAATCAAGCGACTGATATCTTTTTCTGTGGTAACAATCAACCGTTCCTTGCTATTTAACTTTTGAAACTGTTTTTTTATAAAATGCAGATCGCGATGAGTAAATTGATGGTGATCATCAAAAGAAATCATTTCTACTTTGGCGGAATGTTTATCCAACTTTTCCTTAATGTCTGTAGGAAAGGCGATACCAGTGACCAATACAACTTCTGTATTACTCAAAGCGGATAAAGGAATAAATCCATTTCCTCCACGTATACCCTGTGCGTCCGGGAATGCAGGTTCCAAATCCCCATAGCGGAACGATGAGAAATAGAGTTGCTGATATGGATAAAGAGCTATTCGCTTGGTAATAATGTTATAATCAATTGGTTTGATATTTTCCGGACACTTGGTGACAATAACTATTTGTGCCCGATTTTTGCCATCTACAGGTTCGCGAAGTCGTCCGGCCGGAAGTAAAGTGTCATCGCAGAATAAACGGTTGTAGTCAGTTAGCAATATATTTAGTCCCGGTTTGACATAGCGGTGTTGAAAAGCATCGTCAAGTAAAATAACATCTACTGTTGGTTCTTTCAAAGCCAGTAACTTTTCGATACCGTGACACCGGTCTTCATCAACAGCCATTACGATAGACGGATATTTAGCATACATTTGATAAGGTTCGTCACCAATGGTATGTGCAGTACTTTCTGCGGTAGCCTTTATATATCCCTTGGTTTTACGCTTGTACCCCCGGCTCAAAACCGCTATGTGATACTTTTTATGAAGAAGCTTTATCAGATATTCGGTGTGAGGCGTTTTGCCCGTGCCCCCTATAGCCAGATTGCCGATGCAAATAATTGGAGCGTCAAAACTCTTTGATTGGAGAAATCCCCAATCGAAGAATTTATTCCTTATTCTAATCACTGCTCCGTAAAGCCACGAAACAGGGTAGAGCCACTTGTGTATCTTGGTAAAGTGTTCGTCCATCTATTAATTTTATTTCATGTTCAGTTCAAAAGGGATTCGTGCCTGAATCGCCGATTTCTCTTTCAGGTTTTTCAATAACCCGAATGATTGATAATACTCTCCTAGTTTGCTGTTCAGCAGCTGAGATTCTATATAATTGGTCGGTGCGCTTTCGAATAAAGAAGAAAAAAAGTCTTTCTTTTTCGGGTAAGATATAATGGTATATCTATCTATTCCGGCTTTGGATACAGCAATCTCCAATGCTTTATCTATTCCTCCAAGCTCGTCAACCAAACCCAGTTTTTGTGCTGTTTCTCCTGTCCATATACGCCCTTCAGCTATCTTTTCAATTGCTCCTTTGGTCATACCGCGCCCTTCTGCGCATCGGGCAATAAAAGTGTCGTATCCTTGAGATACTGTCATTTGAATGAGAGCTTTCTCGTCCTCATTAAAGGGGCGCATTATATTGCCTATATCAGAATATTTGTTGGTTTTTACCACATCGTAAGTAATGCCTATCTTCTCGCTCAACTCCTTTATGTTGGGAATCATTCCGAAGATGCCGATAGAGCCGGTTAAGGTAGTCGGTTCGGCAACAATTGTGTCGGCTATGCAAGAGATATAATACCCTCCTGATGCGGCATAATCTCCCATTGACACAATGACTGGTTTGGTAGCTTTCAACTCTTTTACCGCATGCCATATTTGTTCGGATGCAAAGGCGCTTCCACCTGGTGAGTTGACGCGCAGTACAACGGCTTTTATATCTTCATTTTCTTTCAGTCTGCGAAGATCGCGAATCATTTTATTTCCTACTATACCTTCATTGGTTGCACCGGATATCGGATTGTCTGTGATCTCTCCGGAAGCATAGTAAACAGCCACAATATTGCCACTTCTATCTTTAGGGAGATTCTTTTTTACATTAATCATATCATTTAATCCAAGTATTGGTAAAGAGGCTTTTTCATCTATTCGCATCATTTTTTTTAGATAGTTACGGACATCGTTGCGATAAATCAATGCATCTGCTAATCCTGCGCTTATCGTTTCTTCTGCCGGATAAAACATCAACATCCGGTCGGCATAAGCATTAAGAGAATCAACGGAGATATTCCGGGATGCAGACACGTCCTTTGTGATTTGTTTCCACACGGAATTAATAAACTCGGTTACTTGTTCGCGATTGGCTGTACTCATTTCTGTAGAGATAAATGGTTCTACGGCAGATTTGTAAGTACCGACCTTGAATATCTGCATTTCTACTCCCACTTTTTTCAGCAGATCTTTATAGAATAAAGGGGTAGAGGAAATGCCGCGCCATTCAATGACTCCTTTAGGGTTTAGCAAAACTTTATCTGCTACGCTTGAAAGATAATAAAGCTTTTGTGAATATGTGTCGCTGTAAGCAATTACAAATTTACCGCTTTCTTTAAAGTCAAGCAGTGCGTTTCGTATTTCTTGCAAAGAAGCGTACGAAGTACTTAGGTAAGAGGCTTGCAGGTATATACCTTTAATGTTCTTGTTTTCTTTTGCCTTTTTGATTGAGGCAAGGATGTCATCCAATCCGTAGGTTTCAGTATCCTCTTTAATCAACTTGGACAGTATGTCTATAGGATTTTCTTGAGTACGTTCGACTAGTGTTCCTCTCATATTGAGCATCATTACCGAGTTCTCTTTCACTGTCGTTTCGTTGTCTGATGCCGATACGATACCGAACAATGTGATAATGCCGATAATAAATAATAGAATAGTCGACAAAATGATTCCGGTTACAGTGGCAAGCGTAAATTTAAAGAAATCTTTCATAATACCTTTCGTTTTTTATAGCCAACTAACTTTTAAGCTAACAAAGATAAATAATTGAGTTGATATTTCCCCAATAAGTCGCACGTTTTTTTGTTTTGTCACATTGAAATACAAGTTTGTTAGTTGGTTATGCCAAAAAAGCTTTTTATCTTTGCCTTGCGTATTTTTTTAATAATTCTTTATCATGAAAAGAAAATCTCTTTTTCCAGTTGTAGTTCTGGCTGTTCTTTTTTTATATACATCTTGTTTTAAACCAGAAAAGATAGAAATAAAAGATTATACCCGGTATGTAAATACGTTTATAGGCGCTGCTGATAACGGACACACATTTCCGGGAGCTTGCTATCCTTTCGGAATGATACAAACTAGTCCGGTAACAGGTGCAGTGGGCTGGAGGTATTGTTCGGAATATACGTATCAAGATTCTTTGATTTGGGGATTCACGCAAACTCATCTGAACGGAACCGGCTGTATGGATCTGGGAGACATATTGATCATGCCTGTGACCGGTGTACGTGAACGTTCGTGGGATGCTTATCGCAGCCGTTTTTTGAAAGAAAAAGAGAGTGCGTCCCCGGGATATTATACTGTGGAGCTTATGGATCCTCAGGTAAAGGTAGAGCTAACAGCTTCGGTTCATACGGCTTTCCATCGATATACTTTTCATAAAGCAGATTCGGCTTCTTTGCTAATCGATTTGCAGCACGGACCGGCCTGGACGGAAGAACAATATCATTCTCAGGTGAATAGTTGCGAGATGGCTTGGAAAGACGCTTATACATTGACCGGACATGTGAATAATACGGTGTGGGTGAATCAGGATTACTTCTTCGTGATGAAATTTAACCGTCCCGTTGTCGACTCTCTTTATTTGCCAATGGGGGAAGCAGAACAAGGGAAGCGGATTATCGCAAGCTTTGATCTAAAACCGGGCGAAGAGCTTTTGATGAAGGTCTCCCTTTCTACAACGAGTGTGGAGGGGGCGAAGAAAAATATGGAAGCAGAAATTCCTGCCTGGGATTTTGAAGGAGTAAAGAGAATTGTTCATGACGAATGGAATAGTTATTTGAGTCGTATTGAAGTTGAAGGAACAGATGATGAAAAAGTGAATTTTTATACTTGCTTTTATCATACGCTGATTCAACCGAATCAAATATCTGATATAGACGGATATTATCGCAATGCGGCAGATTCTATAGTTAAGGCGGGTGCTGGTGTGTTTTATTCTACATTCTCTTTGTGGGATACATACCGTGCGGCCCATCCATTCTACACTTTGATGGTTCCCGAACATGTGGATGGCTTTGTCAATTCGCTTATAGAGCAAGGAGAGGTACAAGGCTTTTTACCTATTTGGGCTTTGTGGGGTAAGGAGAACTTCTGTATGATTGGTAACCATGGAGTTTCTGTGATTGCGGAAGCCTACCGAAAAGGTTTTCGGGGATTTGATGCTGAAAGAGCTTTTGAAATGGTAAAACGGACTCAGACAGTTTCTCATCCGTTGAAGTCCGACTGGGAGGTGTATACGGAGTATGGCTACTTCCCTACAGATTTGACTAAAGCAGAATCGGTATCTTCTACATTGGAGTCAGTTTATGATGATTATGCAGCTGCTGATATGGCAAGTCGCCTTGGGAAAAAGAAAGATGCCGCTTATTTTGCAAAACGGGCGGATTATTATAAGAATCTTTTCGACCGAGAAACTAACTTCATGCGTCCGCGTAAAGCTGATGGAACTTGGAAGTCTCCTTTCAACCCAAGTGAAGTCGGACATGCGGAAAGTAGCGGAGGGGACTATACGGAAGGAAACGCTTGGCAATATACATGGCACGTACAGCACGACGTTCCGGGACTGATTTCTCTTTTCGGTGGTGAAGAGGCTTTTTTGAATAAATTGGATTCTGTGTTTACGGTAAAGCTGGAGACTTCGCAGGCCGATGTGACAGGATTAATCGGTCAGTATGCCCATGGCAACGAACCCAGTCATCATGTGGCCTATCTTTATACTTTAGCTGGCCGTCCGGAGCGTACTCAGGAATTAGTGCGCGAAATTTTCACAACTCAATATCGAAATGAACCCGACGGACTTTGTGGCAATGACGATTGCGGACAAATGTCTGCCTGGTATATGTTTACTGCAATGGGATTCTACCCTGTTGATCCCGTTAGTGGCGAGTATGTGTTTGGCGCTCCGCAATTGCCGAAAATAATGTTACATCTTCCCGGGAATAAAACATTTACTGTTATTGCCGAGAATTTTTCTGCTGAGCATAAATATGTGGACTCTATATTTTTGAATGGTAAAAAATATGAGAAAAAGAGTATTTCTCATGAGGAAATCCTTAAGGGTGGCGAGTTGCTCTTTAAGATGAGGTAGCTTTTTTATCATAATAGCTAGATCCCCTTTAAAAAATATGGCTCAACAGAATAGTTGAGTAGAATATCTTTTTAGTCAGAATTATACAACACCAATAAAGAATATTAGAGAAGTTTTAAATGTCACGAATTCGGTCGTGTTCATTCTATCTTCTCTTTTTCATCCCTTACCCGATATATGAGGTTGAAGGGCTCTCTCCTTTAAGTCGAAGAAATCGTTTTCTATCGACGGTAAGATTGCCTTGAGTAAGCCTCCGGTAAACCACGTATTTTCTGCAATCTCTTCGACCAGTATCTTTGT
>OHBE01002137.1_pt1 | contig 15203 bp, 12 predicted proteins | sample 1577231 | NCBI WGS metagenome assembly OHBE01 (sample SAMEA3541506, study PRJEB24748) | human gut metagenome | biome: human gut; feature: human-associated habitat; material: faeces | place: China | collected 2012
CCCGTACGTCAGTTTAGCAAACTGGTGGTTTCAGCCACTCACCCAAACTTCCTTTGAACTTGCATTTTCTCTCAAATGCGGTGCAAATATAGAAGTATCTTTTGGACTACGCAAATCTTTTAGCATGATTTTTTATCTTATTTCGTCAATAACAAGATAAACGGCTAAGTCTCAAATGTTAAAAACAGGTATTTATTATTTAGGCAAATTCCTCCCGTCCGATAGGGATTTTCAGTTTCAAGGGGAAAATTCATCTTTTACCTTTGTCGTATCCAAAAAAGAATAATGACATAACAACCATAAAAATAAAGGAGTATGAGAACGAAGAATTTTAAATACTGGGGAATAGCCTTAATGGCTATGTTGGTGATAGGGCTGACATCCTGCGATGTCGAAGTCGCCACTTTTTACGATGACGATAATATAGGTGGAGGTTATTACAATCGTTCTTCCGAATTGTGCAGCCGGACGTGGGTGAGTTTTTATATCGATGCTGAAGGGAATCACTGCCGGCAAGAGTTGGATTTTTATATGAACCGCACAGGAGTCGACTTTATTCGTGTGGAATATCCCGATGGATATGTGAAAGTATTGGAGAATCATTTCCGTTGGAATTGGGATAACTATGCGCAGACCTCCCTTCGAATGGTTTACGGTCCGAAAGATGTTTCTTTCCTTGATGGCGTTTACATCGGTGGCAACCGATTGACCGGATATTTGGACGGGCGGGATAATTATGTAGAGTATAGAGGAAAATGATAACATTCGTTGTTTCAAGAAGATAACCTGAGACCTTAGGCGGAGGGTGCAAAATGGAAACGAAAAGCTTTGAACGCGGCTAAATAGTTTCTATCTTTGCACTCTACATTTATTACAAATTGTACATGGAATGGTTATATAGCTTATTTGTCGAGCACTCTGCTTTGCAAGCTGTTGTAGTTATCTCATTAATATCAGCCATTGGGTTGGGATTGGGAAAAGTGCACTTCTGGGGGATTTCGCTGGGAGTCACTTTTGTTTTTTTTGCAGGAATTCTGGCAGGCCATTTCGGACTTTCCGTCGATCCGCAGATGTTGAATTATGCGGAAAGCTTCGGGTTGGTTATTTTTGTTTATTCCCTTGGTTTGCAAGTCGGTCCCGGTTTCTTCAGCTCTTTCAGGAAAGGCGGAATGACATTGAATATGCTTGCTCTGGGGGTTGTTCTTTTGGGTACTTTAATGACGGTTATAGCCGCTTATACTACGGGAGTTTCTCTGCCCGACATGGTGGGGATACTCTGCGGAGCGACGACTAACACGCCTGCTTTGGGAGCTGCTCAACAAACATTGGTACAAATGGGAATGCCGAGCAATTCGCCTGCTTTAGGATGTGCGGTGGCATATCCGATGGGTGTGGTAGGCGTAATTTTAGCCATTCTTTTTCTCCGTAAATTACTCACGCGTCCCGAAGACTTGGAAATAAGGGAAAAAGATGATACGAATAAAGTATATGTTGCCGCTTTCCAAATTCATAACCCTGCCGTTTTTAATAAAAGTATTAAAGATATTGCAAGCATGAGCTATCCTAAGTTCGTGATTTCCCGTTTGTGGAGAGACGGACATGTGAGTATCCCTACATCGGAAAAAATATTGAAAGAAGGAGACCGCTTGCTCGTCATTACATCAGAGAGAGACGTGATGGCGTTGACCGTGCTTTTCGGTGAACAGGAAAGCACCGATTGGAATAAAGAAGATATCGACTGGAATGCCATTGACAGTGAATTGATTTCCGAACGTATTTTGGTGACTCGCACCGAACTTAACGGGAAAAAACTGGGTTCGCTTCGCCTGAGAAACCATTACGGCATTAATATCAGCCGGGTGTATCGTTCGGGCGTACAATTGTTGGCTACACCGGAATTGCGGCTCCAACTCGGCGACCGGCTGACCGTAGTGGGGGAGGCGGCAGCTATACGAAATGTGGAAAAAGTGTTGGGGAATGCCGTCAAAAGTTTAAAGGAACCCAATCTTGTAGTGGTATTTATCGGTATTGTCTTGGGGTTGGCTTTGGGGGCTATCCCGTTTTCTATTCCGGGCATCAGCACGCCTGTAAAATTGGGGCTGGCAGGCGGTCCGATAATTGTAGGTATCTTGTTGGGAACTTTCGGTCCTCGCTTGCACATGATTACGTATACTACCCGAAGTGCCAATTTAATGCTTCGCGCATTGGGACTTTCGATGTATTTGGCTTGCCTCGGTTTGGATTCCGGCGCCCATTTTTTTGAAACGGTAATCCGTCCTGAAGGTCTCTTGTGGATTGGATTAGGCGCCGGGTTGACTATTATTCCGGTTTTATTGGTAGGTTTTGTCGCTTTCAAATTCATGAAAATCGATTTCGGCAGCGTATCCGGGATGCTGTGTGGCAGTATGGCCAATCCGATGGCGTTGAATTATGCCAATGATACCATCCCGGGCGATAATCCTTCTGTAGCTTATGCTACTGTATATCCATTGTGTATGTTCTTGCGGGTAATTATTGCGCAAGTCTTGTTGATGTTTCTATTGGGTTGACCTCTATGATGTGTTAATAAAGCGTAATAAACGACCAAATCCTGAACATCTTTTTACGCCAATTCTTATATCATAAATTAACATACTATAAAACCCTAACAACTTATGACTGCCCAAAGTAATATAACATCTGAAAGTATTGAAAGCGATCTTCGCTATTTGCAGCTATTGTCCCGGAGTTTTCCTACAATAGCCGATGCAAGTACGGAAATTATCAATCTGGAAGCGATTTTAAATTTACCAAAGGGTACTGAACACTTCCTGACTGATATACATGGTGAATATGAAGCTTTTCAGCATGTGCTGAAAAACGCTTCCGGATCAGTGAAAAGAAAAGTCAACGAGATTTTCGGCAATACATTGAGAGAAGCCGAGAAGAAAGAGCTTTGCACGTTGATTTATTATCCGGAAGAGAAGATTCAACTGGTGAAAGCCGGAGAAAAGGATTTGGACGACTGGTATTTGATCACGTTGAACCAGTTGGTAAAAGTTTGTCAGAACGTATCTTCCAAATATACCCGCTCTAAAGTTCGTAAGTCTTTACCCCCCGAATTCTCTTACATTATTCAGGAGTTGCTGCACGAGTCATCGGTCGAGCCGAATAAGCACGCATATATCGATGTGATAATAAAGACGATAATTTCAACCAGGCGGGCGGATAATTTTATCATTGCGATGTGCAACTTGATTCAGCGGCTGACGATTGATTCGTTGCATATTGTAGGAGACATTTATGACCGTGGCCCGGGGGCGCACATTATTATGGACACTTTGTGCAATTATCATAATTTCGACATTCAATGGGGAAATCATGATATTCTTTGGATGGGAGCCGCATCGGGGAATGACAGTTGTATTGCGAATGTAATTCGTATTTCTATGCGTTACGGCAATTTGTCTACGCTTGAAGACGGATATGGTATCAACTTGCTTCCGTTGGCCACATTCGCCATGGATACTTACGCCGATGATCCATGTACGGTATTTACTCCTAAAATGAGTTTTGCCGATGCATCTTACAATGAAAAGACAGTACGCCTGATTACTCAGATGCATAAAGCTATCGCCATTATCCAGTTTAAACTGGAGGCTGCTATTATCGATCGTCGTCCTGAGTTCGGCATGGAAAATAGAAAATTGCTGCACAAAATAGATTTTGAAAAAGGGGTTCTCGTGTACGAAGGAAAGGAATATCCGTTGCAGGATACAAATTTTCCGACAATAGACCCTGCCGACCCCTATCGGCTGACTGAAGAAGAACAAGAATTAATGGACAAAATTCACTCTTCGTTTATGAATAGCGAAAAGCTGAAAAAGCATATGCGCTGTTTGTTCACTTACGGAGGAATGTATCTGTTGTGCAATTCGAATTTGCTTTATCATGCCTCTGTCCCCATGAACGAAGACGGAAGTTTCAGGCATGTAAAAATACGCGGTAAAAAATATTGGGGGCGTAAATTGTTGGAAAAATCAGACCAACTGATTCGCATCGCTTATTTTGATGAAGAGAGTGAAGAGGACAAAGCTTATGCCATGGACTTTATCTGGTATATGTGGTGTGGTCCTGACGCTCCGTTGTTCGATAAAAATAAAATGGCGACTTTTGAACGCTATTTTATTGCCGATAAAGAGTTGCATAAGGAAAAGAAAGGACATTATTACACATTACGCAATCAGGAAGAAATTTGTAATAAGATCTTAGAAGAGTTCGGCGCTTCGGGACCTCATTCTCATATCATCAATGGACACGTGCCTGTAAAGACTATCAAAGGTGAACAACCGATAAAAGCCAATGGTAAGCTTTTTGTAATCGATGGGGGATTCTCGAGAGCCTATCAGCCGGAAACAGGAATCGCCGGCTATACGCTTGTATATCATTCTCACGGTTTGCAACTAGTGCAGCACGAGCCATTCCAATCAAGACAGAAGGCTATAGAGGAAGGCCTCGACATTAAGTCTATCAGCTTCGTGCTTGAGCTAAACTCTCAGCGCATGATGGTGAAAGATACTGATAAGGGGAAAGAGCTGATAATGCAAATCCAGGATTTGAAAAAGTTGCTCGTTGCTTACCGTACAGGATTGATTAAAGAGAAAATATAAGTCCTCCTTCTATAATCGGTCTTTTGTCATAATTGCCGGAACGATTATAGTAGCGTGTAAGACCATACCCACCGGTGCCGAATAATCCGAATTTTTCCGTGAGCTGATACTCCAGATTGACGCGTGCCTGCAAAGCATACAGACGTCGGGGTATCAGTTCGTCTTTGTTGTCGAAAGCTTCGATGTGCTCATAACCTAAGTCACTGCTGACGGAAAGTTTTTTATAGAGTGGAAGAGCCAATCCCGCCCGATAGGAAGCGGTAGCCGAAAACTTATCGTTCAGATGTCTGCGTTGGGTTCCCAATCCGATAATCGTATAGAATAGTTGATTCTTGAAACGGACTCCTATATTGGCAATCGTAGTGTTTCCTCCATAGAGCATCATTTGGATTTTGGTATCGGGATTTGCATTTACCAAACCTATTTGAAAACCTTTCATCTCCTCTTTGTAGTAGTTTAAAATGCCGATTTGCAGACCATGTACTTTAGTAGCATAATTGCATAACCCGATTTGTACTCCGTTCATTGCATTGCCTGCTATATTTCCTATGCCGCCTATTTGCGCCCCGTTGACGCTTTTGCCGTTTACATTTAGAAAGCCGGATGCCATTAAACCGTTCATATTTTCACCTGTAATGTTTGCCAATCCCGAAAGTTGAATGCCGGAAGTTCTTTCTCCGCTCACATTTATTCCCCCACTGATTGCCAATCCCGCAACACGATCTCCCCCGATATTGATAAGTCCTGATAAAACAACTCCTGTAACGTCCTGCCCGGTAATATTTACCAGACCGCTTGCGGAAACTCCGGTCATTTTTCTTCCGTTGATATTGGTGATTCCGGAAAACTGAATACCTTTCATATCATTGGCTATTATATTTGCTATGCCCGAAAGCTGTACACCTCTGACATCTGTCTGAACAACGCTTCCCAAAATGTTTATTCCCATCCCTTTAAGCCGGTTCATATTTGTAAGAACACCGAGGTTCAGATAGCTGGTTTGCGTACTGTCCACAGGCTGAGTACTGATGTCTTTCCACAGAGAAAGATTGATTCCGGCGCTTTTATTCTGAGCCGATAAACAAGCGGCAGCCATTAGAATAGCTGCCGTACATATTGTTTTACTTACCTTCATCTTAGTTATATTTAATACATTTAACGGTATTTCCCAAGCATAAAATTTATCCTTTTGCTTCTTGGTATAGATACCGCTTAATACTCTTTTTCGGGGTCTTTTCAAACTCTTCGGGATATATCTTCATTTTAGATATCTGACTGTATGCCGGTAATATTTCGTTCAGCGCCAAACGGTTTTCTTCCATTACCCGTTCGATATCGCTGTTTCGCAGACCGTGTGCAAAGGCTTCATCGAAGTCGGGATAAACAAGTCCTACCAATTTTTCGTTCTGCTGTACGATGATGCTTTCAGCTACGTATGGTAAGTTGTTCAATTTATCTTCTATCTCTTCCGGATAAATATTTTGTCCGCTGGCACTAAGCAGCATGTTTTTACTCCGACCTTTGATTGTGACGTTTCCTTCGGCATCAATCAATCCCAAATCGCCGGTATGAAGCCAACCGTCTTTGTCAATTACTTGTTGGGTGGCTTCTTCGTTTTTGTAATACCCTACCATCATGTTCGGACCCTTGCAAATGATTTCTCCCACAGTATTTTCAGGATCGGGCGAAAGTACCTTTACTTCCATACGAGGAGCCGCTTTTCCGCAAGAACCTCGTTTGAATCTTGTCCAATCTTCATAGCAAATAATCGGACCGCACTCTGTCATTCCGTATCCTACCGTATAAGGAAAGTCGATCATCTTCAGCAATTGCTCCACTTCTTGGTTGAAAGCAGCTCCGCCTACAATTACTTGTACGAAATTTCCGCCGAAACCCTTGATCATCTCGTTACGTACGGTTGCTTTTATCTTGTCGTTAATGAAAGGAACTTTCAAGAGCAATTTCATCGTAGGAGTCTCTAATTTAGGCAGTACGTTTTTCTTGATAATTTTCTCGATAATCAACGGCACGGCTACAATGAGTTTCGGCTTGATTTCCGCAAAAGCCTGGAAAATAATTTTTGGGCTGGGCATGCGTGTCAAGAAGTAAATCTGGCATCCGGCGGAAAACTCATATAGGAATTCAAAAGCCAAACCGTACATATGAGCCATTGGCAGCATGGATACGATTTTGTCTCCTGCTTCTAACGAAAGCACCTCAAAAGCAAATTTAGTGTTCGACCATAGGCTTCGATAAGGAAGCATGACTCCTTTGGAGTAACTTGTAGTACCTGAGGTATAGTTGATTACTGCAAGCTCCTCAGGCTGATCTTTATGGTAATCAATATGTTCTTTGCGGAAATTTTTCGGATATTTTTTTCCGAACATTTCATTCAGATGTTCACGCGCATGCGTGAGACGTTCGGTACGGGAAACCAATACGCTGAAATCTGTCATCAACAGAATTCCTTCAAGCAAAGGCATAGCGGACTCGTTGAGGTTTTCCCAAATCATATCTCCTACAAATAGCAATTTGGCTTCGGAGTGATTGACTATATTATGTACATTATCGGCTTTGAATTCGTGGAGAATGGGAACAATAACCGCACCGTATGTCAGTGTTGCCAGAAAGGTTACTCCCCAATGGGAACTGTTTCGTCCGCAAACGGCTATTTTATCTCCCTTGCGGATACCGCTTTCTTCAAATATAATGTGGAGTTTTTCAATTTTGCGGGCTACATCTTTATACTGTAGGGTGGCGCCTTTATAGTCTGTCAAGGCATCTAAATCCCAATGGTTCTTAATACTGTTTTCTACGTAAGCTATAAAACTTTGTTCCATTGTTTTGCACATTCTGTTTTAAACTGTGCAAAGATAGTATTATTAAATTAATAATGAAAAAATATAGAATTAAAATGAATTTGATTCCGAATATTCTTTCGTAAGTTGTTACTGCAAATACCATTCGTATATTTTCCGGACACCTTCTTCTATTTCGATTTGATGATGCCAACCTAATGCATGAAGTTTAGACGGGTCGGTAAGTTTGCGCATCGTTCCGTCGGGTTTGCTCCTATCGAAGGTTATTAACCCTTTATATCCCACAGTTGTAGCAATTTGTTCCGCTAATTCCCGTATGCTGATTTCTTTTCCGGTTCCGATGTTGATATGACAGTTTCGAATTTCTTTTTCATTTTCGTTGTACGTATCTTTAAAATCGACATGCTCCATTACGAACACGCTGGCGTCCGCCATTTCCTCACTCCATAGAAACTCCCGAAGGGGAGTACCCGTACCCCATAAAGTTACTTCAGTTTTACTAATGCCGTATTTGTTTAAAACAGCATATATTTTCTCCTGAGAACTTTCTCCATCGACCCCTTCTATCGGTCGTTTGCTTAAATCTTTGCGTATAGCTTCCCAATTCCCTTCTTTCAGGCAGTGCGCCAAATGTATTTTTCGAATCATGGCGGGAAGCACATGGCTGCGCTCAAGGTCGAAATTATCATTGGGACCATATAGATTGGTCGGCATTACAGCGATGTAGTTTGTGCCATATTGCAGGTTAAAGCTCTCGCACATTTTAAGTCCTGCTATTTTAGCAATTGCGTATGGCTCGTTTGTATATTCCAGTGAAGAAGTGAGAAGCGCATTTTCTTTCATGGGTTGCTCGGCATCGCGTGGGTAAATACAGGTACTTCCCAAGAAGAGTAATTTTTTTACATGATGTCGGAAACTTTCGCCTATAACGTTCTGCTGAATTTGTAGGTTTTTGAAGATAAAATCGGCCCGATAGGTACTGTTTGCCATAATTCCCCCTACAAAAGCTGCCGCAAGGAAAACGTATTCCGGGCGTTCTTTATCGAAAAAACGACGTACAGCTACTGCATCCAATAAATCCAACTCTCTATGGTTGCGTCCTATTAAATTGGTATATCCTTTTTCATGAAGGTTTTCCCAAATAGCGGAACCTACAAGTCCCAGATGTCCCGCTACATATATTTTTGCGTCTTTTTCCATGATTGATTAATGTTTGCCGGCAATCATGCGTTTCACCTTTTCCATATCGTGTCTGACCATCAGTTTAACCAAATCTTCAAATGAGGTTTTTCGGGGGTTCCATCCTAATACTGTCTTTGCCTTTGTAGGATCTCCCAACAATTGTTCCACTTCTGCCGGACGGAAGTATTTCGGGTCTACCTCGACCAATGCTTTTCCTGTAGCCACATCAAATCCTTTTTCATCGACACCTTTACCTTCCCAATGGATTTCGATTCCGGCCTCTTTGAAAGCCAATGTGGCAAACTCGCGTACAGTATGCATTTCTCCGGTGGCAATTACAAAATCTTCGGGAGTATGATGTTGCAGCATCAGCCACATACATTCGATGTAATCTTTTGCATATCCCCAGTCGCGAAGGGCATCCAGATTTCCCAAATATAATTTATCCTGTTCGCCTTGGGCTATTCGGGCTGCCGCCAATGTTATTTTGCGGGTTACGAAAGTTTCTCCACGACGTTCGCTTTCGTGGTTGAATAAAATACCGTTTACCGCGAACATGCCGTAACTTTCTCTGTAATTTTTAGTAATCCAGAACCCATACTGTTTGGCTACGCCGTATGGGCTTCGCGGATAAAAAGGAGTCGTTTCTTTTTGAGGAACTTCTTGCACCTTGCCAAATAATTCGGAAGTGGAAGCCTGATAAATGCGGGTTTTCTTTTCCAGTCCCAATATCCGTACGGCTTCAAGCATACGCAGTGTGCCGATTGCGTCGGTTTCGGCAGTATATTCAGGAACGTCAAAAGACACTTTTACATGACTTTGCGCTGCTAAATTGTATATCTCGTCCGGTTGAATTTGTTGGATAATACGTATCAACGAACTGGAATCTGTCATGTCGCCATAATGAAGATTAATGGTACGTTTTTGTTTCATGTCACGCACCCATTCGTCGAAATATAAATGCTCAATCCGGCCTGTATTGAAAGAGGAAGAACGGCGGAGAATTCCGTGAACCTCATAGCCTTTTTGCAAAAGAAATTCAGAAAGAAAAGAACCGTCTTGACCTGTGATACCTGAAATAAGAGCTTTTTTCATACGCTAATTATTTTGTTTGAGTATTTGTTGCAAATGTCGCTAATTGCTGTTAGATACGCAAGATTCTTTATGTTTATTTCTTAAGAGAATTCCTTTGGAGAATGTTTTTTCAAGACTTCTGGTGAGAAGTTGTTTACTGTAGCAAACTGCTTTTTCCCCATTACTCTGTCGATAATCAGAGCGATGGCTCCGTCGCCTGTTACATTGCAAGCTGTTCCGAAACTATCCATGGCAATATAAAGCGCAATCATTAATGCCTGTGCCGATTCGTCGAACCCCAACATCGATTGCAGGATTCCCAACGCTGCCATGATGGCTCCTCCCGGAACTCCCGGTGCGGCTACCATTGTTATGCCCAACATAAATATGAAGCCTGCAAACATGGGAAAGTTGAACGGTATTCCTTGCATCATCATCAGCGCAAGTGCGCAGGCAACAATTTTAAGGGTACTCCCCGAAAGATGTATTGTGGCACAAAGTGGTATTACGAAACCTGCGATATCGGCAGATACTCCGTTCTTTTTTGTTTGCTCTAAAGTGACGGGAATGGTGGCGGCCGAAGATTGAGTACCTAACGCTGTGAAATAGGCAGGCATCATTCGACATAAAAGCCGGAACGGATTCTTATGTACAAAAAGAGATGCAATGACATATTGCAAAATCAGCAAAAAAATATGTAGAATGAAAATGACACCTATGATTTTGATGAAAACCATCAAAATGGAAAAAACCTGTCCGGAATGTGTCATATTCAGAAAGATACCGAATATGTAGAGTGGAAGCAACGGAAGAATGACTGCGCTTATCATACGAATAATTATTTCCTGGAAATCACGCGCTACGTTTTTCAATGCTTCTGTATTTAATGAGGCGAGGCCCAAACCTAATGTGAAAGCGAAAATAAGCGCTGTCATCACATTCATCAACGGAGGAATGGAGACAGAAAAATATGGCAGTACTCCTTGCGCTTCACTCACTTCTTCCAAAGGAACATCAGTCTGAATGAGAGAAGGAAATATAGTAGCGCCTGTAAAATACGACAAGAAACCCGAGAACAAGGTTGCTCCATAAGCTATCAGAGCTGTAAAAAGTAACATTTTTCCTGCTCCTTTTCCGATATCGGCTATCGCAACGGTAACCAGCCCGAGAATAATAAGCGGGATGGAAAAATTCAGATATTCGCTGAAAATACCGTTGAATGTAACGAAAAGTCGTACTAGCGAAGCCGGGAAAATAGTGCCTACGGCGATGCCCAGTATAATTGCAATGATGATACGCGGCAATAAACCTATTTTAAGTTTTCTCATTGGGTTGTTTTTGTTTGATTTAAGGTTTGATAAAACGCAAAAATAATATTTTAATCTGTAAAATCTACGAACATTTGTTCGTTTTCATCTGTTATCCACATAATAATTCAATAAAATGTCGTAAATCAAAGAAATATGGAAAATCGTTATAAATCGGATATCGGATTGATTGGCTTGGCTGTGATGGGGGAGAATCTGGCCTTGAATATGGAAAGCAAGGGATGGAGAGTGTCTGTATACAATCGTACATTACCCGGAGTGGAGGAGGGCGTGGTTGAACGTTTCGTTAACGGACGCGGTAAGGATAAAAATTTTAAAGGATTCACTGAAATGAAAGCTTTTGTTGAATCCATCGCCACTCCGCGTAAAATTATGATGATGGTTCGTGCAGGGAAACCTGTCGACGAACTGATGGAGCAGCTTTTCCCGCTGCTTTCTCCCGGAGATATATTGATTGATGGTGGGAACTCCAATTATGAAGATACGAACCGACGTGTTGCGTTGGCCGAGTCGAAAGGTTTTCTGTTTGTCGGCAGTGGTGTATCCGGTGGTGAAGAAGGAGCATTGAACGGTGCTTCTATTATGCCCGGAGGGTCAGCGAAAGCCTGGCCGGAGATTAAGTCTGTCTTGCAAAGTATTGCAGCGAAAGCGGACGATGGTTCTCCTTGTTGTCAATGGGTAGGCCCTGAAGGAGCAGGACATTTCGTGAAAATGATTCATAATGGTATTGAATATGGCGACATGCAGCTAATAGCCGAGGCATATTGGGTAATGAAAAACCTGACGGATATGAGCAATGATGAAATGGCAGATGTGTTCACTCGTTGGAATGAAGGAAAACTCCGAAGCTATCTGATTGAGATTACAGGAAATATCCTGCGGCATAAAGATGTCGACGGAGATTATCTGATTGATAAGATCCTGGATGCCGCGGGACAAAAAGGAACCGGCAAATGGTCGGTCATCAATGCCATGGAACTGGGTATGCCATTAGGGTTAATTGCCACGGCTGTGTTTGAACGCAGCCTCTCGGCGCAAAAGGAATTACGTAATCGGGCAGCCCGTCATTTTGAAAAAACGAATCAAAAAGAGAATTACACGGAATCAGATTTGGTAAAGAAGATTTTTTCTGCACTTTATGCTTCCAAACTGGTTTCCTATGCGCAGGGCTTCGCTGTTTTACAGCAAGCCTCCGATACTTTCGGATGGAATCTTGACTTGGCGTCGATTGCCCGTATGTGGCGTGGCGGGTGTATCATCCGAAGCGTTTTTCTGAACGATATCGCATCTGCTTTTGAAGCTGACGACAAACCTGCACATCTGTTATTGGCACCTTACTTCTCACAAGAAATAAGAAGTCTGCTTCCCGAATGGAAAGCACTTGTCACCGAAGCGATGACTGAGGAGTTGCCCGTTCCCGCATTCTCTTCGGCTTTAAATTACTTCTATTCGCTGACCTCTGCCGATCTTCCTGCCAATATGGTGCAGGCCCAACGCGATTATTTCGGCGCTCATACCTTTGAACGTAAAGATACTCCCCGAGGAGATTTCTTTCATGAGAATTGGACCGGACATGGAGGCGATACAAAGTCGGGAACGTATAACGTATAATAAAAAAGAGACCGTTTCAACCCGGTACGCTTCATATATCAGGAGTGTGCCGTATGGATCGATTCGTCTTTATAATCTTGAATATTCATCTTTTATCGATATCAGAGAGAATGGTTGCCGCTTAGAAAGAAAGATGAGTTGAAAGAAAACATTGAAAAAATAGAAACTATGGATAAATTTGCAATGATTATTTTCGGTGCTTCCGGAGACCTGACAAAGCGTAAACTGATGCCGGCGCTTTATTCTCTTTATCGGGATAAGCGTCTCACCGGTGCTTTCTCTATATTGGGTATTGCCCGTACAGCATACTCCGATGAAGAATTCCGCTCTTATATATTGAAAGAATTACAGCATTTCGTCAAAGCTGAAGATCGGGACGAGGAGATTATGAATTCCTTTGTGTCTCATCTCTATTATCTTCCGATGGATCCCGCAAAACCCGATGGGTATGCTACGCTTCGCGAAAGACTGGAGAAACTGACTCATGACGAACAGCCTGACAATCTTTTATATTATTTGGCCACACCGCCATCGCTTTATGGATTAGTGCCTTTGCATCTGAAAGAAGCCGGGTTGAATACTTCAGGGTCGCGCATTATTATAGAGAAACCATTCGGTTATGATCTGGAATCGGCGCGTGAACTGAATCGTATTTACACCTCTGTTTTCGAAGAACGCCAGATTTATCGTATCGATCATTTTCTGGGCAAAGAGACTGCGCAGAATTTACTTGCTTTCCGTTTTGCGAATGGAATATTCGAACCGTTATGGAATCGGAACTATATCGACTACGTGGAAGTGACTGCCGTAGAGAATCTGGGGATTGAAGACAGGGGAGGTTTTTATGAGACAACAGGCGCTTTGCGTGACATGGTTCAAAATCATCTTATTCAGCTTGTGGCTCTTACGGCGATGGAACCGCCGGCAATCTTTAATGCCGATAATTTCCGTAACGAGGTTGTGAAGGTATATGACTCGTTAATGCCGCTCGATGATGTCGATTTAAACGAACATATTGTCCGTGGACAGTATACGGCTTCAGGAGATAAAAAAGGATATCGTGAAGAGAAGGGCGTCGCCCCGGAATCCCGTACAGAAACATATATTGCGATGAAGTTGGGTATCAGCAATTGGCGCTGGAGCGGTGTGCCTTTTTATATCCGGACAGGAAAGCAAATGCCGACAAAGGTTACGGAGATTGTGGTTCATTTCCGTGAAACACCTCACCAGATGTTTCGTTGTGCAGACGGCAATTGCCCTCGTGCCAACAAGCTTATTTTGCGCCTTCAGCCCAATGAAGGGATTGTGCTGAAAATTGGTATGAAAGTTCCCGGCGCTGGGTTTGAAGTTCGTCAGGTAACGATGGATTTCAGCTACGACCAATTGGGAGGAGTGCCGAGCGGCGATGCTTATGCTCGTTTAATCGATGATTGTATACAAGGCGATCCGACTTTGTTTACACGCAGCGATGCGGTGGAGGCTTCATGGAAATTCTTCGACCCGATACTTAAGTATTGGAATCAAAATCACGACGCTCCGCTTTATGGATACCCTGCAGGAACATGGGGACCTCTCGAGAGTGAAGCCATGATGCACGAACATGGTGCAGAATGGACTAATCCGTGTAAGAATCTCACTAATACCGATCAATATTGCGAACTATGAAACTGTTTGTTTACTCTTCGCCGTTAGAAACGGCTCGTGCGTTAATAAAACATTTGCTCGGATTGATAGACGAACAGCCTGACAAGATATTCAATATCGCAGTAAGTGGTGGAAGCACTCCTGCCCGAATGTTCGAATTATGGGCCAATGAATATGCGAATGTTACTTCATGGGAGCGCATAAGAATTTATTGGGTGGACGAACGTTGCGTCCCTCCCGAAAGTGTGGACAGCAATTACGGAATGACACGAAAGCTCTTATTAAGTGTTGTTCCGGTTTCATCCGATCATGTTTTTCGTATTCGTGGAGAAAAGAACCCGGAAGAAGAAGCCGAACGCTATTCAGAACTGGTGAGTGGACAAGTGCCTTCCCAGAATGGTTGGCCGGAATTTGATGTGGTGCTTTTGGGAGCGGGCGATGACGGACACACTTCTTCCATTTTCCCGGGACAAGAAAATTTATTGTTTTCCGATTCTGTGTATGCGGTCAGCGTGCATCCCTCTACCGGCCAGCAACGTATTGCATTGACCGGATATCCGATAATGAATGCACGCCACGTTATTTTTCTTATCAATGGGGAAGGAAAGGCTGAGGTCGTGAAAGACATGTGTAAATCTGCTGATGCAGGACCCGCAGCTTATATAGCTCACCATGCGAAGAATCACATGGCTTTATTTGTCGATGCGGTAGCAGCGGCATATATTTGCTCCTCAGAAAGTTGCAACAACGAAGAAAAATCGAGTTGATTGCAATCCAACCTGTTTTCAAACTGTTGTCTTCCGGCAAAATCTCCGGATACCGAACAATGAAGCAAGCAAACATAACTTAACGTGAGTTCGACGAATTGTAAGTGCTTATAAATTTGGTGATTAGCG
>OHBE01002138.1_pt1 | contig 15198 bp, 18 predicted proteins | sample 1577231 | NCBI WGS metagenome assembly OHBE01 (sample SAMEA3541506, study PRJEB24748) | human gut metagenome | biome: human gut; feature: human-associated habitat; material: faeces | place: China | collected 2012
AGGGGAATGCGCACAGCGACCTATCTGGCTATGTGGCGAGGTTGGATGCCCTGATACTGCAACTGGAAGCAGAAAAAGAGACTGCTATCCGGAAATACAAGGAGATCTATAATCAGGTGCAGCTGATGCAGGATGAAACAGAAAAAGAGGTTTTGGAGCGTAGATATTTACTGGGGGATTCGTGGTGGAGAATAGCTGTAAAAATGAATTATGCAGAAAGTAATATTTACAAAATCCATGGTGCGGCGTTATTGCATTTCCAAATGACAGAACATGATAGTTTATGATAGCCTTTTTGTGGTATGATGGCATTGTGAAAATATAGGATATTTCATGTTACCTCCTATTTTTGGCACTCGGAAACGGGTGCCTTTTGCATAAAAAGAAAAAGACCGCATCAACGGTCCTTCTCGGAAGAATCCTTTTTCTTTCTCCAGTTGCGGTATTCGCCGGACTTCACACGTTTATCGGCAGGAGGTTCAGCATCGGCAGGGATTGCCCACTGATTTCCGATTTTGATTGCAGGGATGCGACCATCCTTAATCAGCTTGCGGACATTGCCGACATCCTTACCGAATTTCTGGGCGAATTGGGTAACAGAGATATACTCAGCTTCTAACATTGCGCATAACCTCCTTGAATTGCAAAGTAGTTTGCAAAAGCACAAGGACGGAATTTAAAATCACAAGGAGCTTTGCGATAGGTGTCCAGCCTGCGTGTATTGCATAGATAAAGAAAAACAGGAGTGAGAAAACAGAAATTTTATTTTTCATTGTCATTCTCCTTTCGGTTGGTTATAATAAACATGAGACATTGACTTTATCTAAGAAGTAAGGGGAGGTTTACTCCCCGAACTTGCTAAGACTTGATGGCTGTAATCAAAGCGGCTAGGGCGATAACTGCTTGAATTACAAGTTCGACAATTTTTAGTGTAAAGTCTTTGTCTTTTTTCATTTGCTTACCTCCTTTCTGTTTATATAATAACACGAAAAAGGGTAAATGTCAATAGAAATATGAAAATAAATCCAAAGAAATCCTGATAGCTACAACGCTTATCGGGATTTTTTATTTGCGGAAGGATGATGTGGATGACGGGAGAACAGCTATTGAAATTACAGGAGAAGATTTCCGCCGACAACGTAGATTCCTTCTATCACTGGAAGGACTGGGAGCAGCTGCGGGCGGAGGTTCTGCGGATGGACAACTACGAATGTCAGATATGCAAGCGGAAGGGCAGGTATCGCAGGGCGGGCATTGTGCATCATGTCAAGCATCTGAAGGACAGACCCGACCTTGCGTTATCTATCTGGGATGGAGAGGAGCGGCAGCTTGTCAGTGTATGCAGGCAGTGCCATGAGGACTTGCATCCGGAACGGACGGTGCGATACCGATACGGAAAGACTGTGAAGCCAATCACCGAGGAGAGGTGGGATTGATTTGAAAAATATGATACCCCCCCTCGAAAAAAACGGATTTTTGGCGTTTTGGCTCGGTCGGGTTGTACTTGCGACAATTCAGAAAAATTGAAAATACGCGCATGAGGGTGTGGTAGATGGCAAAAAAGAGGTGAAAAAGGATGGCAGGAAAGAAGGATTATAAAAAAACAAAACAATATAAGGCACTGAAAAAAGAGCTTGAAGATGATTTGGAAAGCAGGGGCTTAATTTCGGAGCCATACAAGGATAAAGTGGACGAATATATGCGCCTTTGGTGCTGGTTACAGATGCTGAATGATGATATTTCGGAGCGTGGTGTATTCATTGAATACCAGAACGGCGAGAACCAGAAGGGCACCACGGATAACAAATCTCTGACCATTGCAACGAGGGTTTCCAGTCAGATGCTTTCCATTTGGGCGGCACTCGGATTTAAAGAGCAGGCTGTTAAGGCGAAGGCTGCGGCAGGCGGTGAGGATGATGAGCTGTGAGTTAAATCCGCATATCTTGGAATACATTGAGCTTGTCGAAAACGGCATTGCCTGCGAGGAGCAGAAAGCACTTGCCGCCCATGTACGAAAATGCTTCGAGACAGAGGAAATCTATGTGGACACAGAGCAGCTGGAAAAATATTTGGGTCTGGCGAAGTATTTCAGTTTTGAAAAGCTGTTCCCATGGGAGGAGTTTCTGATTGCCCTTTGGGACTGCACCTATTGGAAATCCAACAACCGCCCCAGATGGAAACTTGTGTTTGCCATGGTGGGGCGTGGCGCAGGGAAGGATGGCTTTATTGCCTTTGACGGTGCGTGCAGCATCAGCCCCTACAACCCTGTAAAATATTACGACGTGGATGTCTGTGCCAACAATGAAGAACAGGCGAAGCGACCGCAGCTGGACTTGGTGGATGTTCTGGAGAACCCGAAATGGGAAAAGAAACTGAGCAGGCACTATTACCACACCAAGGAAGTTATTCAAGGACGGAAAAACAAGGGTGTCATGAAGGGGCATACCAACAACCCCAAGGGGCGAGATGGTTTGCGCAGCGGCAAGGTTATCTTCAATGAGGTGCATCAGTATGAAAACTATGACAACATCAAGGTTTTTACCACAGGGCAGGGCAAGGTGGCGCAGCCAAGGCGTGGCTATTTTACCTCAAACGGCGATATTTCCGATGGCCCTCTGGATGATTATTTAGCGAGAGGGCGCAGGATTCTTTTTGAGGGTGAGGCGGACAACGGTTTTCTGCCCTTCATCTGCTGTTTGAATGATAAGGCACAGGTGCATCATCCGGAAAACTGGCAAATGGCAACCCCGCCCCTGCCATATCTTCCGGAGCTCTATGCAGAGGTGGAGGATGAATACAGGGAGTGGCTGGAGCATCCGGAGCAGAACGGGGATTTCATGACAAAGCGAATGGGCATCCGTTCCGGCGCGAAGGAGATTGCAGTTACGGAATATGAAAACGTAGCGGCAACAAATAAGCCCCTGCCTGATATGACAGGGTGGAGCTGTGTCGCAGGCGTGGACTATGCGGAGCTGGATGACTGGGCGGCGGGGGATTTGCATTTCCGCAGAGGTGCGGATAGGTTCGACATCAATCACGCATGGATTTGCGCGCGGTCAAAAACACTGCACCGTGTGAAAGCACCTTGGAAGGAATGGGCGGAGCGCGGAGAGGTTACGGTTGTGGACGATGTCGGGATTCATCCTGATTTATTGGCGAATTACATCTGGGACAGTATGCGGAGGTACAATGTCAAGATGCTTGCGCTCGACCATCATCGCTATGCGTTGGTTGCGGAAAGCCTGCGGAAGATTGGCTTCAGTGATGAGCAGAAAAATATCAAGCTGGTACGCCCGTCCGACATTATGCAGATTGAGCCTGTGATTCAGGAGTGCTTTAACAGACAATATCTGCACTGGGGCAATGTTCCCCATCTGCGGTGGGGCGTGAATAACACAAAGCGGGTAAAATCGGGCACAAAGATAAAATCGGGCATAGATACAGGCAACTTTATCTATGCGAAAATCGAGGCAAAAAGCCGTAAGAATGATGCCTTCATGGCATTTGTAGCGGCGATGACAATAGAATCTGTTCTTGGCGATGGCGCACCTGTACAAATTCCGACAATGGGTGCTTTTGTATTTTAAAGGGGGGTGAGAAAATGGGAATCAGTATCAAACGATGGATTTTATCTAAACTGGGGCTTGGCGGCACAGCAGAGATTTCCTCTCTGGAATTACAGCAGGCGTTGGAGGAATACCGTATTCGTGAGCTGGCATTTCATACCTGTGTGGCGATGATTGCAAATGCAGTCGGCAAATGCACATTCAAGACCTACAGAAAGCATGAGGAAAACAGGGGCGAGGAGTATTACCTCTGGAACGTGGAGCCGAACCCTAATCAGAACAGTACTGCCTTTTTGCACAAGCTGATTTATCAGCTCTACAAGGAGAATGAAGTGCTGATTATCAGCGGTGGAAAAACGGGCGGACGGGAATATCTGGCGGTGGCGGACAGCTTTACAAGGGCCGCAGAGCATCCATGGAAGGAAAACGAATATCAGAGTGTGGTTGTCGGCGAGGTTAGCTATCAAAAGACATTTCCGGAAAGCGAAGTGCTGCATCTGCGGCTCAACCATAAGGATATTAAGCCTGTTTTGGATGGGCTGTATCAGTCATACATAAGACTGGTGCAGGCGGCAATGAAGAATTACGAATGGGGCAGCGGCAGACACCTGAAGGTACACGTCAGCCAGATTGCAAATGCAGGGAATATCGGTGACGGCAAGGACGGCAAGAAGGGCTGGAACGAAGTCTTTGGCGAGATGCTGAGCAATCAGGTAAAGCCGTTTCTGACATCCGAAAACGGGGTTTTGCCGGAATTTGACGGGTACAAATACGAGGATGTCGGCGGAAATCCGGATACACAGCGTTCCACAAGAGATATTCGTGCTTTGGTGGATGATATTTTTGACTTCACGGCAAGAGGATTTCTGATTCCGCCTGTGCTGATTTTCGGCGATGTGGCGGATTCCAAGGATGCTATGACAAGGTGGCTGACCACCTGCATTGATCCTCTTTGCGATCAGCTTTCGGAGGAAATCAACCGAAAACGGTACGGCTTTTCGGAATGGAAGGAAGGCACCTATTTGCAGATTGATACCTCCGCAATTTTGCATTTCGATTTGTTCGGCAATGCGGCAAATATCGAGAAGCTGATAGGTTCTGCGGCGTTCTGTGTGAATGACGTACTGGATGCGGCAGGAATGCCGAAAATCAATGAGCCTTGGGCAAATCAGCATTTTGTTACCAAAAACTTTGAAACTCTGGATGGTGCGATGCACCGCGTTGATGGGAAGGGAGGTGAATAAGCATGAAGGATAGGAAAAACATGTGGGAAATCAAACAGGCGGCACAGCAAAGCGGCGTGTTGGAAATCTATATTTACGGCGATGTGGAAAGCGACGGCTACGATTGGTGGACGGATGAGGTGATTCGCAGTGAAACCAGTGCGAATACCTTCCGTGAGGAGCTGGCGAAATACGCAGATATTGCGGAAATCAAGCTTTATATCAACAGCTACGGCGGCTCTGTATTTGAGGGTACTGCCATCTATAACCAGCTGAAGCGGCACCCTGCGAAGAAAACCGTTTACATTGACGGCTTTGCCTGCTCCATTGCCTCTGTGATTGCCATGGCAGGGGATGAAATCATTATGCCAAGAAATGCGCTGATGATGATCCACAATATGTGGATGTTCTCCTATGGCAATGCCGCAGAGCTGCGGAAGGCGGCGGATGATTTGGATATCATCAACAATGCCGGAAAGCAGGCATATTTGCAGAAGGCAGGCGAGAAGGTGGATGAAGAGCTGCTGTCCCGTATGATGGATGACGAAACATGGCTGACCGCAGAGGACTGTATCAGATACGGTCTGGCGGACAGATTTGCGGAGGAGGATGCAGACCCTGCCAAGGTTGCAGGCGTGATGCAGAAAGCAAATCTGAACGTACAGCAGCGGATTGAAATGCAGAAAAGCCTTGTGGCACAGCTGCGCCAGCTGACAGAGCCGTGTACCGGAGAAGGAGAGCGTGATCCAAAGTCAGAACCAAAACAGAAGGAAGAGCCGAACAGTATCATGGCGATGCTGAACGGCTTTTTTGATGCAGAAAAATAAAGGAGTGATAGAAAATGAAACACAATGATGCAAAAACAAGAGAAGAAATCAGACAGGCAATGCAGACAGCGTTGCAGCAGGATGACAAGGAGGGCTTTGCCGCCGCCATGAATGACATGATGGCGTGCATCGGCGAGGACATCAAGCAGGACTATGAGGACAAAATCGAACAGCTTAGGCAGGAGAATGACAGCAGGGCACTGACCTCCCGTGGTGTGCGCCAGCTGACCTCTCAGGAAAAGCAGTATTACCAGAAGCTGGGCGAGGCAATGCGTGCCGCAGACCCTAAGCAGGCATTGGCAAATCTGGATGTTGTGATGCCCGAAACGGTGATTGATTCCGTATTCGATGATTTGAGGGAGGCGCACCCTCTGCTGTCCCATATCGGATTCCTGTCCACAGGCGGCGCAATCAAGATGCTGATGAACACAAACGGACGGCAGGAGGCGCAGTGGGGCGCGCTGACAGATACGATTGTGAAGGAGCTGCTTTCCGGCTTCAAGGAAGTCAATGCAACCCTGCTGAAGCTGTCCGCCTTCCTGCCTGTCTGCAAGGCGATGTTGGACTTGGGCCCTGAATGGCTGGACAATTACGTTAGACAGATTCTGTATGAAGCACTGGCGAATGGTCTGGAGGCAGGTATTGTCAAGGGGGATGGGCATGAAAAGCCTATTGGCATGATGCGTCAGGTAGGCGATGGCGTTACCGTAACAGGCGGCGTTTATCCTGCAAAGGAGAAAATCAAGGTAAATGACCTTTCCGTGAAAACGGTCGGCAATCTGATTTCTCTGATTGCGGCGGATCCCAATGGGAAGGCAAGAGCGGTGGAGAATGTCCTTCTGATTGTCAATCCGCAGGATTATTTCCAGAGGGTGATGCCTGCAACAACGGTAATGGCTCCCGATGGCACCTATCGCAATGATGTTGTGCCTTATCCCATGACAATTATCCAGTCTGCGGCACTGAGCCGTGGAGAGGCGGTTCTGGGTCTGGGTAAGAAATACTTTGCGGCGGCAGGCATGAGCAAAGAGGGAAAGATTGATTATTCCGACCAGTATCAGTTCTTGGAGGATAACAGGGTTTATCTGGTGAAGCTGTATGCAAACGGTTTCCCGATGGATAACAACGCCTTCCTGTATCTGGATATTGCAGACCTTAAGCCATTGACCTATAAGGTGGAGCAGGTAGCTGCTGCGGAGGTTTCCAATGATGCAACACTGTCCGATTTGAAGATTGGCAGCCTGAGCCTGTCTCCTGCGTTTGCGAAGGAAACCACAACCTATACGGCGGCAACCACAAACGCAACCAACACGATTACGGCAGCACCCTCTGATGCAGGCGCAGAAATCAGCGTGCAGGTAAATGATGCGGAGGTAGACAACGGCTCTGCGGCAACATGGAAGGAAGGCGCAAATACCGTTAAGGTTACCGTAACGGCGGCTGACGGCACAACCACCAAAGCCTATACCGTCACTGTGACAAAATCCTGATGCAGCGGAAGAGTATTCCTGCGGAGCTTCTGGCAGATGTCGAAAACTATCTGAATATTACATGGGACGATGAAACCACGGATAACAAGATTCGTGGCTTTATTGCCGCTGCAATGGCATATCTGAACGAAAAGGGTGGTAGCGTTCTGGATTATGATGCGGACGGACTTCCCCGTACATTGATGATGGAATATGTACGCTATGCAAGGGATGAAGCATTGGATGTATTTGAAAACAACTACATGGCATTGATTTTGAATATGCAGAACGGAAGAATGGTGAGAGAGTATGTGGAAAGCACCAAACAGACCGAAGCATGAAATTACGCAGGCGTTCAATGACGGGATTGTGACAATCTGCGCTGTCTGCGATGCGGCAAAGGCAGGCTATGCGCCGCAGGAAAAGCTTACAGAAAAGATAAAGCTGCGCTTTGCGGAACAAAGGCTTGGCATTAACCGCATTTATCAGAGCAAGCAGGCACAGGTGGAGATTGTGCGCGTGATTCGGGTACCTGCTGCAGGGGCGGTTTCTCCACAGGATGTGGCACTTCTGGAAGGAAAGCAATACCGCATTGATACGGTGCAGAAGGTCATGGAGATTTATCCGCCCTGCGTGGATCTGGCACTTGCGAAAATCGAACAGGAATTTGAGGTGATGGCATGAGCTGGCAGGAACACATCATAGCGGCACACCTTGCTGTGACGGATGCGGTGCGGCACGGAAGAACCATGAAATCCGACCGATATTTTGTTTGGCAGGAGGACGGCGCAAACGACTTGACTGCGGACGATACCCACACGGAGAAAGCCGTCACCGGCACAACCGACCTTTTTACCAAGCAAGAGTTTGACCCATGGAAAGAGGAGCTGGAGGCGGCTTTTGACGCATCCCCCTATATTGCATGGGAATTAAACAGCGTGCAGTATGAGGAGAAAACAGGCTTTACGCATTACGAATGGGTATGGGAGGTGTTCTGATGGCAAAGCTTACCTTCACAGGCTTGGATGGCTACATAGCACAGCTGGAAAAGCTGCGGCAAAGTGCGGGGGGGCATTACGAAAAAGGCGCTTTATGAGGGCGCGGGCGTGACCGCAGATGAAATCCGCTCCGCTGTGGAGACATTGCCAACCGACAATGACCGCAGTGCAGGGCATTATCTCAAGGGAATCACGGACGAACAGAAGGCGGCACTTGCAAAGGGACTGGGCATTGCGCCCTTTCAATCGGAGGGGGACAGGATGGATACGCTTGTCGGCTTTACAGGCTACAGCGACCTGATAACCCCGAAACACCCGAAGGGGATGCCCCTTGCGCTGATTGCCAGAATTGCGGAAAGCGGCACAAGCTTTTCTCAAAAAACGCCGTTTGTGCGAAAGGCGTTGAAAACGGCAAAGCCAAAGGCGGAGGCGGAAATCAAAAAAGTATTTGAAACGGAAATCAAAAGAACGATGAAAGGATGAGGGAAATATGGCAAAGATTGGCTTGAGCAAACCTTATTGTGCAAAATACAGCAACACAGGCGAAACAGTAACCTACAGCGGCGGCGCGCTGATGGGCAAGGCGGTAGAGCTTTCCATTGAATTGGAGGGCGCGGATGATAATATCCTTTATGCAGACAATGGACCTGCGGAGAGTGCGAATACCTTTGCAGGCGGTACATGGACGCTGACAACGGATGATTTGCTGCCTGATGTTATGCTGCGGGTATTGGGTATTATCGAGCAGGCAATGACGGGATCGGATGTCAGCACCAAGGATGCAAAATGGTACATCTGGAATGATGAGCAGGAAACGCCCTACCTTGGCTTTGGCGCAGTTGTGAAAATCCAGAAAAACGGTGCAACCAAGTGGCAGGCGGTTGTATTGCCGAAGATTCAGCCGACCAACCCTAACGACACCTTTACCACACAGGGCGAAAAGGTGGAATGGGGGACACCTGAAATCAGCGGTAGTATTCTGCGCAGCGATGCCGCAGGACACCCTTGGAAGATGATTTCCTCCCCTATGGACAGCGAGGCGGACGCAGAGGCGGCAATTAAGAAATTCCTCGATATTACGGGGGAGCAATGAATGCCGTCATGACAGCCGAGCATGACGGGGGAGAAGAAACGGTAAAGCTGACGGAGGAAACGGAGGAAGAAACGTATGAGAACGGCGAAAATTGAAATTAACAAAAAGGAATATCTGCTGTGCTTTTCCGCTCGCGTGATGCGTGATTGTTCGGAACGCTACGGGAACGCAGAAAATATCGGGAAGGCGCTGACGGAGGGGACAGAGGCGCAGAAAATGGATGAGAGCTTCTGGTTGCTGTCTGCCATGATGGATGCAGGGGCGAAATATGCCAAGGTGGAAGGCATCAGCACACCGCCCCCTCTGAGCTATGATGCGCTTTATGATTTATGTGGCATGGATGACCTTCTGGATATGCAGACAAAAATCTTTGAAACGATTGCGGATGGCAGCGAAAGAAGGATTGAAACAGAAGATGAAGAAGGAAAAAACGCGGAGACCACTCGACAGAATCAGATGTCGGGTGGTGCATCTGGTACGGATTGAAAATCGGGCTGTCCTATGAGACAGCCTACGCCCTTCCCTTTGGCGAATTGTGCGACCTGATTGCTGTGGAGCAGATTAGAAACGAAGGCGCAAAAATGAAAAAATCAAAGGCGCAGGAGGAAGCGGAATTCTGGCGGCTGATGGATTTTGTGTAAAATCGTGAAAATATTCTTGATATATATCATGTTATGTGATAAATTTTAGAAAAATGGCACGATATGACACAGGAGGGGTAGTATGAAAAAATTTTTGGCTGTTTTATTATGTGGTTGCTTGATGATGGGCGTTGCCGCAGGGTGCGGAACAGAACGGGCGGAAACTGAGGCAGAGAAAGAAACTGCTGATGTAAGAAAGATTGATGGTTATTATCCGTTTTCAACAATCCACTATATGGAAGGTGTTGATGATGTAGAAGAAGCGCCGACATCCCTGTATTCGGGAACACATGAGGATATGGAAGGCACACCATATAAATTTATTGGTGAAGTTACGGGAGTTAAGACCATTGATGAGATTGATGATGAAACGCCGATGCCCTGCTTCTTTGTCAGAACGGAAAATGGGTATGTTTTGGTTACTAACGGTGCATATGTTTTAGCAAAAGATGTAAAGGATTTGGAAAATTTTGATGATGAAAAGTTTTTTAATTTTTTTACAGAAATGCCAAATGTTGGAGAATATGTATGTGTATATGCGGATTACAAGGGATACAATGAAACGAGCGACTTTATAATCGCATCGTACAATCCAGACTGTATGGTTGAAGCAATGGTTTATTGCTACAATACAGATGGTGATGATTCCAATACTGCAAACAAAGCTGAAAAGGGAGAAGAATTTTCTTTCTCCGCAGGGAATTATTATGTTGGTGAGGACATTCCTGCCGGAAGATATGATGTAAAATGGGTTTCCGGAATAGGAAACTGCGTAACAAATGGGATGATTGAAACCTTTGCTGACAGCGACAGTGCGATTCAATCGTACAGTAATCTTGACTTGGAAAAAGGAGAAAAGATACAAGTCAGTGGTTCATTGACCATTAAATTTACAGCAAAATAAAATAGGATTTAAAAGCACTCAAATCATTTGGGTGCTTTTTTCATGCAAAAAAGGAGGTGGCGGAATGGGAACGGATATTGGTGCAAAGATTGGCATTGACGGCGAGGCGGCGTTTCGGTCGAGCTTGGCGGCAATCAATTCCCAATTAAAAAACTTAGGCAGTGAAATGAAATCCGTAGTTTCTGCGTTTTCGGGCATGGAGAACAGCGAAGGTGCGGTAACGGCAAAGGGTGATGTTTTAAAGCGTTCCCTCAATGCCTCGGCGGAGAAAATGAAGCTGCTGCAAAACCAGAGCGAGCGTGCAAAGGCAAGGCTTGCAACCCTGTCGGATGAGCTGGAAAAATCAAAGCAGAAATTCGGGGAGAACAGTGAGGAGGCCAGAAAGGCGCAGGATGCCTACAATAGACAGGTTAAGACTGTGAATGACCTGCAAACCCAGATGAACCGCACAACTACAGAAATGAACCGTATGGAACAGGAAATGCAGGAGTTGGGGAACAGCTCGGATGCACTGTCAAAGGATTTGGATAAGACCGAAAAAAGCTCCGCCCGCTTGAAAGCTGCAATGAAAGCGGCGGTTTCTGCGGCAGCGGCGGCGGTGGGGACGTTATCGGGGCTTGGCATAGCGGCAATCAAGGTCGGGAGCGACTTCGAGGAATCCATGTCGCAAGTAGCGGCAACCATGGGAATGAGCGTTTCGGAAATCCACAACGGCAGTGAGGCTTATGAAACACTGGCAACGGCGGCGAAAAATGCAGGTGCAACTACAAAATTTACGGCTACACAGGCGGCAGAGGCTTTGAATTATCTTGCCTTGGCGGGGTATGACGCAGGCACATCCGCAGAGGTTTTGCCCTCTGTGCTGAATCTGGCGGCGGCAGGCGGACTTGATTTGGCGTATGCCTCTGACCTTGCGACAGATGCAATGGCGGCTCTGGGCATCGAGGCGAGCGCAGATAACCTGACACAATTCGGGGACGAGATGGCTATGGCATCCAGTAAGGCGAACTACAGCGTGGCACAGCTTGGCGAAGCAATTCTGACCGTTGGCGGTACGGCGAAGAACCTTGCAGGTGGCACAGTAGAGCTGAATACGGCTCTCGGTGTTCTGGCGAACCGAGGTATCAAGGGTGCAGAGGGCGGTACGGCTCTGAGAAACATGATTTTATCCTTATCCGCACCGACAGATAAAGCGGCGGCAACGCTGAAAAGCCTTGGTGTGTCTGCATTTGACGCGGAAGGGAATCTGAACCCGCTGAATGAAACCTTCAAAAAGCTGGACAATGTAATGCAAAGCATGAGCCAAGAGCAAAAAACAAATGTATTGAATAATATTTTCAATAAGGTCGATTTGAAAAGTGCGGAGGCGATGCTTGCGGGTTGTGGTGCGGAGTTTGATAATCTTTCTGCATCCGTTGCGAGCAGCAGCGGTGCCATGCAGGATATGGCAGATGTGCAGATGGACAACCTCAAGGGGCAGATGACGATTCTCGGCAGTGGTCTGGAAGGGCTTGGTATACAGGTCTATGAAAAATTTGAAACCCCTATGAAAGAGGCTGCGGAAACCGCTATCACATCGGTGGATGAGGTTGCAAGAAATCTGCGGAGTGGAAAACTCTCGGAAAGTGTGGATAACCTTGCGGAAAGCACAGGGCATTTCATGGAGGAAACAACCGCTCTGGCGGTGAAGGCTCTGCCGAAGGCAATCAACGCCCTTGCGGCTATGCTCAGACACACAAAGGAGATTAAGAATGTAACGCTGACAGCGGCGGCGGCAATCGGAACCTTTAAGGCAGTGCAAAGTCTTTCTACGGTAGTGAAAAGCTGGCAGGCGGCGGAAAAGGCAGTGCGTGTTTATACAGCGGCTTTGGCAGTCAATCGAAATGCGGAGTTACTGCTGACCTCTACGCTGAGCGCAAAAGAGCTTGTGGTTGGCGTGGTAACAGGAAAGATTGCCCTCATGACTGCGGCACAGACTGCCTATAATGCTGTGGTGGCGGCGTGTCCGCTCGGACTTCTGATTGCAGGTGCGGCAGCATTGACCATTGGGCTGGTTTCTCTGCTTTCTGCGACAGAGGAAGAAAGCGAGGGGATGCGCGAGTTCCGAAAGCGATTGGAGGAAACAGCAGATTCCATCAATCAGCAGGCAGAGGCACGCAAGAGCATGAAGGAAACGGCGCAGGAAAGCATCAATCAATCTCTTTCTGAAATGGATTACACAGACAGCCTGATTCGTCAGCTGCAGGAGCTTTGCGATGCAAACGGACAGGTAAAGGATGGCTACGAAAACAGAGCCAAGGCGTTGGCGGAGCAAATCAACAGTGTGATTCCGAATGCAATTTCTCTGACGGAAAAAGAAGGACAGGCGTATGTGCAGACAGCTGATAATCTGGATTTGCTAATGGAAAAGAAGCGTGTCAATGCCCTTTTGAACGCAAAAGAGGAGGCTTATACGGCAGCAATCCAGAATCAGGCAGAGGCAATGCAGAACCTTGTGACATTGCAGGATGATATTGCTGCAAAAAAACAGGAGTTGATTGATAAGGAGAAAGAACTCCAAGATGCGTTGATGAACGGCAGTACGGGGCAACAGACAAAAGCTATGGCTGCTTTACAGCAGGTGAAGGATAACCTTGCAGAGCTGGAGAGTAATTACAACAAGCAGGTCGATATTCTGCGTGAAGGATATCAGGCGATTGATGAATATGAGGGTCTTTTGGCTTTGAGTCAGTCTAACAGTCTGGAAGAAATTAAAAACGGGCTCAATGAGTATGTATATCAACAGCAAAGAGTGACAGATGAAACAAAGGATCAGCTGGATCAGCAACTGGAAGTCACATCGAGAAATTTTGCAACCAGATTGAAAATGGCACAGGATGCAGGCTATGACATCGGACAGGCTGAGTTGGATGCTTTAATGTCCACGAAGAATGATTTTTTGAATGCGGTACAGGCGTATGCGGATGCCGGCAGGGAAGTCCCGAAGGCGTTGAAAGCCGGAGTAGATGAAAATGCTGTGCTATATGCAAATGCACTTGTAACTATGAAGGATAAAGGGCTTATTGAAATGAAAAAAGCGGAATCCGAAATGGAGAGTGTTGCTGAAAATTGTACAAAGGGTTTTGCAAATGGTCTACTTTCAAAAGGGGCAATCAATAAAGTGGTCGCAGCGGCTACAAAACTTGGTTCATCTGCGGCTTCAACCCTGAAAAAGTTCTTTGATATTCATTCCCCTTCCCGCGTCATGCGTGACGAGGTCGGTAAACAGATTCCTGCCGGCGTTGCTGTCGGCATCGAGGATGGCACAGGCGAGGCGGTCGAAGCGGCTGAAAAGATGGCAGAGGACATTGCAGAGGCGGCAGAGAGGATGGATTCCATGGTAGCCTTCGCACAGCAGACTGCCCGTAAGGTTGGGGACGTGCTGAAAAGCGAATTAGAGAAAACCAACAGCGAAATTGAAGCCTTACAGAAGAAATCGGAGGAAAAGAAAGCCGCCGAGGAATTGAAGGAATACAAGAGCAACCTTGCGAAAAAGCGTGCGGAGCTGAAAAAGGCAGAAAAGAAGAATCGGCAGAAGATACAGGAAGAAATTGCAAAGCTGGAAAGCGACTGGAATAAAAAACAGGAGGATGCCGCAAAAACAGCAGAGGAGAAAAAGCTGAAGGAGCGGCTTTCTGCGTTGCAGACCTTTCAGAAAGAATATGAATCGGCACTTTCCAAGATTGAAAGCAAGCAAACCAGCTTACAGGAAAAACTGGCCGACTACGGTTCTTTGTTTGAACGCGTGAAAACGGAGGATGATAAGGAGATATTCCGGCTTGGGGATCTGGATGTCGAAATCAGAAAGATTCAGAAATACAGCAATGCGATTGAAGAAATGCAGACAAAAGGCTTGTCTGGTGGCTTAATGAGTGAAATCTCCGCAATGAGCGTGGATGATGCACTGAACTACATGGATCAGCTCTCCCGTATGTCTGATGTGAAATTGCAGGAATACATCCAAAAATACGAAGAAAAACAGCAGTTGGCGGCAGAAGCGGCGAAAAAATTCTATCAAAGCGAGTTTGATGCACTGGAACAGAACTACACCGAAAAGCTGCCGCAGACCATTGGAGAAGTCAAGGATGAACTGTATCAGGCAGGGACAGAAGCGGCAAAGAGTTTTGCACAGGGCATGGCAGCTGACAGTAAAACTGACATTGCAGGTGCTGTTTCCGGAGCTGTTGCGACCGCAAACCAGAATACGCAGGGGATAACTATGAAACAGATTGTTGCATCTTTGCAGGCACAGGAGCCTGTTCTGACGGAATATGTGCAGGCATTGGAAATGAGGCTTGTCGAGGTTATGACGGGTTTTCGTGTTGAATATGTCAATATTGGCGAAATGATGATGGCAGGACTTGCCGATGGTATTGAGAACGGAAGGAGTGGCGTAATTCAGGCAGTTGCAGAAGTGGTAGCGGCGGCGATTGCGAAA
>OHBE01002139.1_pt1 | contig 15197 bp, 11 predicted proteins | sample 1577231 | NCBI WGS metagenome assembly OHBE01 (sample SAMEA3541506, study PRJEB24748) | human gut metagenome | biome: human gut; feature: human-associated habitat; material: faeces | place: China | collected 2012
TAAACTCATCTGTGCCATATCCGCACCTCCTTTGCAGTACACAACAGTACCACAGGTTGGCGCGGAAGTCCAGAGAGAAAAAACTTTTTTATGATTTTTCACATAAAATATCTGAAATCATACGGTTTATCATATATGGCTTCATCCTGCTTTGACATGCGAGATAACACTTTTGCAAAATCAAGTGTTACAGGAAGAATCTTATAAAGGCTATCCCCGCTATTCCAATTCATCTTTGTTAGCATTAGTATTTCCTTTGCCAGCACATCAGCATCTGCTTGTCCATAAAAACGCTTAACAAGAACAGGAGACGGGATTCCTCGTCCGCTCTTATAATAGTTTCGATTCCTGCCAGCCAATTCATCACTCATGACGCATCCATGTGTCCATAAGAGAAAACTTTCTTCGTTCAAAGATACAACCGTTCCTCGCTGAAGGGCAAAACCATATGCGTCTGCTTGCGCATAATCTCCGAATCTAATCCCGCGCCAAGAAGAATACTCTTGTATTTGAATCAGTTCTACATCCACACCTTCAAAAGCCTGAGTTATTCCTATAATCTCATCCTTCATAAACGGAGTTGTTTTATGTATTACAACCCGTCGTATTTTAGATGCAGGACAACAACGATAATACTTTTCTCTTAAAGCTGTCATCATCTTTCTAGCTTCATCTTTATCCATGTAAGGATTTCTCTTACCTGCATACAGTGGATTACTTATTTTTCGTAAAATCATCCGCACACCAGTTCCAGTTGAATCAAACAGTTGACTGCAACCAATGCAAATCCCCTTCTTTTCAGACTGGGCATATCCAATTCCAATGTATACAGTATCCTCATCTATCGCTTTTGGATGCCAAAGAACGCCTTGTGATTTTGCATATAGGCTAGTAGAAAGTCCCCACAACACCTTGCATGGGTCATACGAGTTTGTCGAGCGCTCCTCAATAAATTGTACAGAAACACCTTTTTCTGTTGCGTATAATTTTATCGCATCATGCAAATTAAAATCGGGAGAAATATCCGATGATTCGCGAAAACGAGAAAAAACCTTTGGAATATAAACAATCAAAACATCGAACTCAAATCTGCGTGCTGCAAAATGATTTATACCTCGCTTTAAAAAATCAACAAATTCACACGCCGGTTTTTTGTTAAAATAGGAACCCGAATAGGTTACGCAAAGCTCTGTATTATGTTCACTTGGAATAATCAATTCTCTGCGATATACAGTTGAAAACCCCTCATAATCTGGCAAAAACGCGTCTCTTTTAGGATGTGCTTGTATATTTAGGCTATTTAAGTGCTTTAGTATATCGGATAAAGTTTCTTTTGGCGACAGCACTGCTAACTTTATAGGCGAATGCGTTGTATTTTCTGAAACATAGGAACAATCAACGGGGCCATATTTCACTAATCCTCGCAATTGGTTTATTGAACTTTTCCCATCATCCGAATCAGAAAAACACATAATAGGCTCATCAAAAGAATACGCATTTAGTTCATCCCACTCTTTTCTTCTATTAAGACCACCACAACTGGTTGCAGGAGAGTGAAAAATGACTGTCTTATCTTTATATTCAAAACATAAAGCTCCGTTTTTACGCAATAGCCCCTCCCAATATCTAAGCTTTTCATTATATCCTTGGTTGTATATTGTTGAGATTCGTTGATTAATTTGGTGCTGGTAATCTTGTTTAGACAACTTTTCTCCGTTGAGCTTGCTAACATGTACTGTGGGCAACAAACACAAATACAGTTGTGGAGAAACATACTCTATCGCAAATTCTACAGCCTCATATACTAATAATCCTTTTTCAATCTTTTTTGTATTAGGAAGATAGTAACGATTTTTTGCGTACCGAATAAATCCCCTTGATTTCAGATGCTGCTCAATCAAATCATAAAGCATTCCTACATATATTGAATTGTGTCTCATTAAAATATACTTTTCTACATCTTCCTCCAAAATATCCGATTTAATATGATTTGCAAACACCTTTCGCAAATCATCTACACGATCAAAAGAATATATGTGTCCTTTGAATAATGCGGCAATAATTTTCTCCTCGCCAACACATTCACGCAACTGTTCCCACTTCGTTATATCAGTTTTAAAAATCTTACACTTAGGAAATTGTGCAATGGAATACGCATTCAGTTTAATAAAGGAGCGTATAGGCGATTGTGTGAAGATCATTGGTTTTCTCGCATTCATGCGAGTGCGCCATTGCTGATCAATTAACGCGCTAGACAATCCCGAGCATTTATAAGTATCATACAATAAATCATCAAAACCGTCTGTTTCAACAATTTCTGCAATCTTACCTTTTTCTCTAGCTTTTAAAATAAGATTCTCAACCCTTTGAGAAACATTTCCGTCCCTTATGACAGTCCAATACAAGCCTTTGGAAAGGAATGCCGGATCATCAATGTTATCCTCTATGAAATTCATAATTGAATTGTCATTGCCGGAATAACCTACAACAACGAGTCCTCTGCCCATCATAGATTGTTTCCAGTATTCATAAATCGCTTTTTCTAAAGCTTGCAACTCCTCATCTGTATTTTGGAGAGTGTCATATCGAAAATCACCATGTAATTTACATATGCAAGGGTGTTGAGGATTAAAATTTGGAATGCTCGTTGAGTTAGCAGAACTGCAAACTAACATATCCTTTTGTGGATCAATAATGTTTGTTGCGGTTTCTACTAAAGAATCGAAGTTTGTAGTCCATATATTTTTGATTTTATTTTTAGAAATCAACTCAGCAAGACATAAATACCCAAGAGATGGATTTTTATATGCTACTTGCTCATCTATAAATCTCTGTCTAGATATTGCAATAGGATAGCATTCCTGAAAATAGTAAGAGTATTCTTTGGGATCATTTTGGGGAGGATATGTTCCCTTTTTATCAAAATAATCTTGTAGCATATCTCTGGTCGAAGGCAAATAGAGATCTTTATATTTTTCAACAGAAACACGATTCTCATTACAATATATCAACCGTTTAAAGTACCAAACCAGATCTCCTCCTGAAGGAATTCCTGAATTAATAGAAGCACCGGAGCCTAAAAAGAAATCTATCTCTCCGGGGCTCATAACGCTTATGCTTCTTTCCAATTGTTCTTTTGTAATCATGTTTCTTCCCACCTATTTAATTTAACGCTCTATGCAGTAATCAAACTTATATTGAATAATTCGTGTTGCTAAACCCGTATAAACCTTGGTGCGTTTTCACAATTTCGAGGTCGGATCCTTGAGCTTTGACGGATCTACAATTTTCACAAAATTTCATGCAACAAAAAGAAGTAAGTAGATTTTCTCAACATTGCTTTTTTATGAAATCTCCCCACATCAATGATTATCTGATTTGGTATAACAAGAAGTATTGCTGGTTACACTGAGATAATTGACAATTTTCGCATTCACTTTATGAACCGAAGCAATTTATGCCTCTCTCAGGCTTTTATAAATTTCGTCTGTAAAGATACCAAGAACCTGCCGCTTAATCTCATCGTTGCTGAGAAGAAGCGAGAAGAAATCCTGGTTCTGCTCCAAGCCCTCAATCAATGCATCGTCAATGTCATCAAAATATGAAAATTCAAAATCTTTAACAGTATTGTTCCGTGCGCTGGTTTTCAGCTTGTCGGACTTCAGCAGAATATCCCGAATCTGCAGCATAGCTTTGACCGCCACATCGTTATCATAGGCTTTTCCTGTGCGGCTGTTGATCTCCGCAATGATCTGGGAAAGCCGTTCTTCTTTTGCTTCGGTCAGACTAAAGCTCTCGGCTGTCGGCAGCTTTACCACAGGCTGTGCAACAAGGTTTGAAATCGTATGCTCCTCCGCCTTTTTCTGAACAAAATTGGTAGCCTTGATTTTACCGTCCAGATTATATCCGCCGCCCGGATGCTTGATATTGATGTAAGCCAGCAAATAAGTGATGAAGTTATACTTCTTATGCAGGTCGTTATCCTCGAAACAGGACACCTGCAGCAGAAACTCATAAAATCGGACGAAATGGCGCATCATGGACACGATCTCATGCTGTTTGATAAGCTCGTACTGTTCAATCATGTTCTTTGCCCGCTTGAAGTAGAAAGTCAGCTTCTGCTTATCCTTGGAGGAGATATTCCCCTTGTAGAGCAGTTCGTTGGCTTTTTCAATATCATCAGGGTCAAGAACAGTATACGCATCGATCTGTGCCTCCAAATCGTAGATCGCCGTCGGCGTTACGGAAGTGGAAAGCAAGGTGGTCGTATAATACGGTGCGAATGCCGCCTTGATGTCCTCGTATGTATTCACAAAGTCCAGCACGAAGGTTTTCTTTTCAAACGGCGGGCAGATACGGTTCAGGCGGGAGAGCGTCTGAACGGCAGATACGCCCTTCAGCTTTTTGAGAACATACATAGCGCAGAGTTTCGGCTGGTCAAACCCGGTCTGATACTTATTCGCAACCAGAAGTACCTGATATTCGTCCTTATCAAATTCTTTTGTCAGACGATCCTCCGGGAAACCGTTCATGGAAGCCTCGGAGTATTCGGTTTCATCGTCCGGGAGTTTCACCTTGCCGGAGAATGCCACCAGAGCCTTAATGTCCGAGTAGCCCTTCTTCTTGGTATAGTCCTCAAAAGCCTGACGGTACTTTACCGCACCCTGTCTGGATGCCGTGATGACCATTGCCTTTGCCATGCCGCCGAGCTCCGGCATAACGGTCGTGCGGAAATGCTCTACGATAACCTCTACCCGCTGGGCAATGTTCGTTTCATGCAGCTCCACAAAACGGGCGATCTGCCGCTTTGCATCGACTGTTTTGCAACGTGGGTCTTCTTCAATTTCCTTGTTAATCTGATAGAAAGTGTCGTAAGTCGTATAGTTCTGAAGGACATCGAGAATAAAGCCTTCCTCAATGGCCTGCTTCATGGAGTAGATATGGAATGCCTCACGCTGACCTTTTGTGTTCAAACGCCCGAACAGCTGGATAGTCGTCGGCTTTGGTGTTGCGGTGAAAGCGAACATTGAAACATTGGCCTGCTTGCCGTTTCTGCGGATCTCGTCCGTAATCATATCTTCAACATCGGCGGCTTCCTGCTCACCGGCACCCAGCGTCTTTGTGACCGCTGCCATGTCTTTGCCAGCCGTGGAGGAATGTGCCTCATCGATAATAACCGCAAAACGCTTGTTTTTCAGCCCTGCGACGCTGTCCACGATATATGGGAATTTCTGAATCGTGGTAGCGATGATTTTCGTATTGCCGTTCAGCGCAATGGCAAGATCGGCAGAGTTGCACTTATCATCCATGACACGGATGAGCCCTGCTTTATGCTCCATGCCCATAATCGCTTTCTGCAGCTGACGATCAACCACAACTCGGTCAGTGATGATGACGACATTGTCAAAAATAATCTTATTATCCGCATCATGCAGCGAAGTGAGGCGGTGCGCCAGCCATGCGATAGAGTTCGTTTTGCCGGAGCCTGCGCTGTGCTAGATCAGATAATTCTGCGTAGAGCCATTCTCACGCACATCACCCAGTAGCTTGCGAATCACATCGAGCTGATGATACCGAGGGAATATGACATTCTCGGACTTTTTCGTTTTTCCTGTCAGCTCATCCTTGCTCTCCTTGGTTTCGATGAAGATGAACTTGCTGATGAGGTCAAGGACGGTATCCTTTGTCAAAATATCCTCCCACATATAGGACACGCTGTACTTGTCTTTGAAGGTAGGATTGCCCGCACCGGCATCGACACCTTCACCGTTTCCCATGTTGAACGGCAGGAAGAAGGTGGCGTTGCCTGCGAGCTTGGTGGTCATATAAACCTGCTCTAAGTCCATCGCAAAGTTCACCAGACATCCAGCTTTGAACCAAAACAGCCGGGTCTTCGGGTCACGGTCAACCCGGTACTGATAGATGGCGTCCTGGTACGATTGACCGGCGGCATTGCATTTCAGCTCAAATGACATGATGGCAATGCCGTTCAGGAAGATGACCAGGTCAATGCGCTCATCATCGCTTGCCCAGACCTCCTCCATAACGGAGAAAATGTTCTTTTCATATTTCGTCAACAATTCACGGTTGAAGGTGGTCGCAGGCTTCGTATACATCAGTTCCAGCTTCATGTTGGAAATCTCAATACCGTGCTTCAGCACATCCAGCAAGCTACCGCGCGCTTTTGTGACCTCGGCATTGACGAAGCTGACGATGGTGTCCTCCAGGTCGGCTTTGTAGATTTTGCGGAGCGCCTCCATCTCATCCGGCTGGGTATCGTTCAGAAACTGAAACAGCAGCTCACGATCCATAGCAAACAAGCGGTCATAGCTGGTTGCCTTGCGGATAATGTAACCGTTGTCCTGTGAGAGCCTGTCCATGATGAAATGCTGATATTCTTTTTCGGTCAGTATGTTATTCATCTTTTTTTACCTCACAGTCTGTCTTTGGCTGTGTAATATCCGGCAACTGGCCAGCAGACGAGTCCAAAGCTGCTGAGCTGAGAATCCGAATAATTTTCTCAGCATTCGCTGATAATCCGCTTGGAATAGAGGTATCTGCTATTTTGGCAAAAATTTCAAGTGCCGCTACCATACTGTCGCCAATTTTTTCGGTGTTAGCATTGAATGCCGTTATTTTATCATAGAGAGTGGATGCCGTCTTTCCTGATAGTTGCATTATTGATGGGTATTGCAACAACTGGCTGAGTTCCTTCTCAAGTGCGTCATTTGCATTTGTAAATAGTTGCTTAGCTTTTTTGTATTTTCCCCAGACGATGTTGTGTGCGTGCATAACATCGTTTCTGTATTCTTTAAGAAGATCAAAGTTATCTTTAATTATGGATAGGACAGCGTCTCCAACAAGTATGTGCCAAGCCGTGCTTTCTTGTAATGCATCAATAGCTTCAAACATTTCAGCCCGAGTATTTAGCTTTTTGATTTTGTCTCGGGCTGCTGTTCGAAAATTGCTATCGACGAACAGCATTGTGTATATATCACCAAAATCTTTTTGATCAATGTCTATAATAATATTTCTGAATTTCTTCTCATCACATTGTGAGACCTTTAAATACAAAAACTTCCGTAGTAACCGTTCAAACTTGTTTACCAATGGATATAGACTTTTGTTGAAATACTCGGAGCATTCATCAGTGAGTATGGTAGGAGAAAACTCCTGACATACATGGTCGCTTATTTCGGAAATTTGTCTTGCAGTTGATTCGTTGTTTCCGCTTTTTTCATATCTTACAATCCAGCATTCCAAATCTTCGAAATCTTTATATGTAATTTGGATGGAAGGATGCTTGCTATCATCCGTGTTTGATGCTTCCAGTTCACGATTAAAGGCCTCGATGTTTTGTCTCTGACTTTTGTCAAAGAACAGATACTCTAAAATCATATCTTGACCTCCTTCTTTCCTGTTACATACTCGAAGATGAGTGATTTCTTGTATTTATCAAGCGTTGCAAGCTGTGATCTTTTTGTCTCAACAACGGCATCAATTTCAGTACACTTGGCATCAAGATAATCTGATATTACCATTTGCTCTTTTAATGGTGGCACAAGAATCTTGATTTTGCACATTACCTCTTGGGTTAAATGTGGAACACCCATCCCGTTATAGAGTAACAACACAAAGTTATTGAAAGCAGCACTTTGCAAGTAATAACACACATATCTATAATCCAGATTTTTGCTTGGTGTAATCACTGCAATCGAACTGTTAGGGGCTGTACCTCCCATAGGCAAATCATCGACCCGCGCACATTTTCCTACACCAGCACCATCCTTTACAATTAGCACATCTCCACTATGAAGTTTAATTTCTGGTGATTCGTCAAATCTTTCCTTTGTAATGTAATTCAAAGGTGTCCACACCATTTTTCCATTTTGAATATTAAATGCAGAAATAAAGGCATATCCTTCATCGACATATTCATCTGCCTTTAACCCACGCCATCCTAAACGAGCCCTAATATAGCATTCATAACACAATCTTGTTGTTTTCCAGTGAGAAGGGGTCACTCCAGCCCCATCAATCCCACTGTCCTTCATCTCCGCATTCGGGTCCAGCCCCTTGGTGACTGTTTCGGTGATGACAGACCGCTTGTATTGCTCCAGTGTGTCGATCTGGGCCTGAATATCGGCGGTCAGCGCATCGATCTCGGCACATTTAGTGTCAAGGAAATCGGCAATGCGGCGCTGTTCGGCAAGGGGTGGCGTTGGTATGGTGATCTTTTTCATATCCTGCCAACCAGTTGTCCAAAGATCGTCAACTATGCCATGACCAAATTTATAGAATTCGTCGCCAAACTGAACTGTATGAAACAGCCAGTCATAATATCCCGGATTCATCTCTCCAAGGGGAGCAAGAATGGTATTTATCAGCGATACCGAACCATCATAGTCAGAAATGCCACATGAGCCACGTCTATCGGAACGGCTGTTAATAGCAAAGTCACCCTTCCTGACGAGTTTGCGATCATCGTGTGCATTTGTTTTAGCGGCGGTATCCAGTTGTGGGACAATCCCTTTATTCGTAACAGAAAGTGGCGGATAATCTGTATCACTGACTTTCGTGTTTCTCAGTCTATAGACCTGCCCGATTTTTGATAACCCCCACTCAGCAGGAATTTCTCCAATCCACTCCAGTCCACTATCCTTAGTTTCTCGCATCGACCGACACCTCCGTTCCAACTTTTTTCTTTTGCTTACGGACTATTATTGCAACAACGGCAACAATACCAACAACAGCGACAACGCCGCCTAAAATGCTCAGTGCCAGCACCCAATTATCCGTCAGCCATTTTACCGCTGCAATAATTCCGTAAGTAACTGCCCAAAGAATGACGAATAAAATCAGCCGAATCAGCCAGTGAAAGAAGGAGCCGCTCGTGCTTCCGTTAATCATTCCACCGCTGTACATATCGCCCACGCAACGATAAGCGACTGCATATGCAACAGCACCGATTACGAGCAAAATGATATACTCCCAGTACCATTCTATCGGCAGTCCCAAAGGGTCAGTCAACAAATCAAATATGAATTTGAACATACCTGTGGAAGCCCCCTTTACTCAAACAATTTACTCACACGCTCGGTCACGGAAAGTTCCAATTCCTTAAATCTGATTTCCAATTCTTCACTCGGCGTGGAGGGCTGATATTTGTAGAAATACCGTGTGAACGGGATTTCTGCACCGGTCTTGATGACAGGCTTTTTCTTTCCGAGATCTTCTTCAAAGAAAGCGGCAGCATCAGGAATATGCGGCAGGACCTCTCTTGCCATATAGTCCTCAATACTTTCTTCCCATTTCACCAGTTCGGTGTCCTTGGTTTCCTTATCATAGATGATGTTACCCTTGCGGTCACGCTGAATCTCGGCATTCTTGTCCATGACAGAAAGGCCATCCGCAATCTTTTCCAACAGCTTCTTGTCTGTTGTAGCCTTGCTTAATACTTCGGTAAGAGGCGGCATAAAGGCATCCGGCGACATCCACACAGTATCACTGATGGCGTGGTTCAAATCTGCAAGGACCGCATCAAAGATCGGCTTGCCAACAAAAAACCTGTCCAATTGTTTCTGAGCTTTACCATCTCTTTCCGCCATCAATTCCAAGTCAGCAAATTTTACTTCGTTGTAGAGACTGTCAAGTGCGCCTTTACCCACCATCGCCTGAATCCGCTCCGCCGTAATGGCATAGCTACGCTGAAGGGGCTGCATCACCGTGTACTCACGATAAATGAATTCCTCGTTCCGATAGATTTTGCAATATTCGTTTTCTGCGAAGTCCGCATACAGCTTGGTAACGGCACTGCGACCTTCGGGAGATATCTCGTTTTTCTTATCGCCCAGGGCTTTACGCAGCTTTTTGAAGAAAGTAGAAGCGTCGATCAACTGAATTTTGCCTTTGCGCTCTGGACGCTTATTCTTGGAGAGAACCCAAATGTATGTGGCGATGCCGGTGTTATAAAAGAGATCGGTTGGCAGCGCAATGATCGCTTCGATCAGATCACTTTCCAACATCCAGCGGCGAATCTGACTCTCGCCGGAAGCCGTTCCGCCGGAAAAGAGCGGGCTGCCGTTTTCGATGATCGCAGCACGACCGAAGTTGTCGTCCATCTTATCAATGGCAGACTGAAGGAACAGCATCTGCATATCGCCGGAACCAGGCAGGCCTGCGCCCCAACGACCGTCAAAGCCTTTCTGATATTCTGCGTTGACGGCATCCTCGACACCTTCGGCAGCGTCCTTGCCGCCCCAGGCGGTGCCGAACGGCGGATTTTCAAGCACAAAGCGCATCTTGGTTCCCTTAAAGCGGTCGGCTTTCATGGTGTCCTGATAGCATATATTTTCAGCATTTTGTCCCTTGATGAGCATTTCCGCAAGGCACATAGCGTAAGATTCCGGATTGATCTCCTGCCCGAACAGGCGCACATCCGCCGAGGGGTTATAGCGCTTGATGAAATTGTAGCCGGTGGAGAGCATACCTCCCGTTCCGCAGGCCTGGTCCAAAATAGTGATGACTTTTCCGTCGTCAAAGATATCGTCGCAGCCTTCAGCAAGCAGAATATTGACCATCAGCTTGATAATGTCGCGCCCGGTGTAGTGATCACCAGCTTCGGCGTTTTCAGAAAACTTACGGATCAGTTCCTCGAAAATATATCCCATCTTCACATTGTCGATAGTGCGTGGATCAAGGTCAAGCTCAGAGAACGCCTTAATTACGGAAAGCAGACGGTTATTCTTATCCATCTTGTCGATTTCTTCACCGAAGTTCAGACCGCGCTCCTTGGACATCAGAATTTCCAGCACGTTTGCAGAGAAACCCTGCAGATAACTCTTGAAATTGGCGGCAATGTGGTCTGCGTCATTTACAAGCTCTGCAAGGTCAAATTCGCTGGTATTATAAAACTGAAAGCCGGAAATGCGGTACATCGCCTTTGCCGGGAAATTCGGGTTTGTTTTGAACTGCTCAACGACTTTCTGCTTAGTGGGCGCAAGCGCACACTCAAAGCGGCGGATGATCGTCATCGGAATAATGACATCCTTATATTTGTCGCTGCGGTACGGTCCACGCAGTTTGTTTGCGATGGACCAAATAAAGTTTACTTCCGTGGAAACATCGACAGGCGAATCGTCCCACATTGCATCTATAATCTGTTTAGCAGACATGTATTTTCCTCGTTTCTTTATATACACTTTTAAGTTGAAAGAATAAATAAATAATTACTTGTCAGACACTATCTCTACAATATCATCCATCTTACATTCAAGGGCCGAGCATATCTTGACAAGAACCTCACTGCTGACAACGGCGCCGTCCTTACCCATCTTAGTTATGGTAGCGATGCTGATGCCGGCTTTTTCGGCAAGTTCTTTCTTTTTCATATCACGGTCGATTAAAAGCTTGAACAATTTTTTATAGCTTGCGGCCATTGTATTACACCTCATACGTAGTTATAAATTTGGCATTTTACCATTTTTGTCATTATACCACATTTCGGCCTGAATATCAACTGTTTTCGGCATAATAATACTGCGATTTCAGTATTTTTCGAGTGTCTGTGTTGATATTCGATTCCATTTGTAGTATAGTATAAAATATATTTATGCGCAAATTGCCTATGGAGGTTAATATGACATACTTGGACTATATTAACAACACTCTTTCTCGCAAAAACGAAATAAATTGGAATTATTATGGAGCCCAAATGAGAACCGACGACATCTTAAGCGGTAAAACCTCCATTAACTTTATTAAACAATATTTTGAAAACGGAGGAAAAGTTCTTCCATTAGTTCTTAATCCCAAGATGGCAAATCAATTTGTAACCCGGTATTTCACTGCTATGCAAAAAGAATTTGAGCTTGCTTACCGTTTTGATGAGCAATATCAGTTACCTCCGGAAAGAGCTTCCCACACAGTTTCGGGATTCTTTTTTGGATTGTTTATTGAAAACTGCATCAACGGCACGGAATCTCTTTTTCTTCAAAGTGAAAATCATTTTCCGTTTTCGTATCTTTGGTTTTTAACATTCTTATATCATGATTACGGATATTGTGTAACAGAACGAGAAAATTGCCCTATTCAATGTCCTAATCATGCTCCGATTCCGAAAGAGGCTAATTTTCATGCTTATTACATTTCTATCCAAGAGTATCGTGCTCTAACAGAAATTAAAAAAGTATTAGGAATAAATTTATCTCCGTTTTCTGCTTTAGGAGCTTTTAATTTTTCATCAAATTCAGTTCCAAGCTTGGAGCACGCCTTGCTTAGTGAATTAACTCAACGAAATTATACAATTTATGGTTATCCCAAACTTCATTTTTCAAACGGAAGTGTAATTAGAGGGCATCGATATCCAAGTCGTGTCATCACAAGATATTTTAACTATTGTATCAATGAAAGACATCGTGTGGATCATGGAATAATTGGTGGATTTCTTTTTTACGACAGAATGATAAAAAACTATGTGTTGTCATACCTCGATTCAAATAATGAAATGGGATTAACACAAGATTTAAGTGATTTTTACTATGAAAAACGACATTTTTTCAAGGAGCAGCTTACTGTTTTTTCTTACATCTCAGACTGTATTCTGTCTCACAATATTTTCAAACAATCTACCGCCACAAGAGAGTTATACGAAAAGTACCTGCTGATTGACCTATTTGAAGAGAATTTTAAAACCATCACTTTTACATCCAATCCGTTGCTCTACATACTCGCCATTTCTGATACTTTAGAACCCATCAAAGTATATCAACAGTGCAATGCTAATCTAACTGCACAAGTTATAGCCAACGCAATCGATATAGAATACATTCCCGGCTCCCACAAGCTTAGCTTTTCAAGTAATTCAAATGAAGTTGATATTACAGTTTTGCATAAAAAAGCAATGGGACTAATGGATTGGACTAATGCTATTTGTTCAGATCTTAAAAACGATGCTTTCACTTTAATTCTTTAACCAAATCACTCAAATTCATAGTTCCCCTTCTTGAAATGTATAAATCCAGTCATTACTAAAGCATGGAACTCCGATATGACAAATCCGTATTGACAAACACAAAAGTTGTAGTATAATACAATGATTTGGCTTTGGCTGATTGGTAGGTTAGGGAGAATGTTTTTGAGAGGGATAAACAAATGCATGATTTCAAGTATGTAGCAAAAAAAGACGCGAAACCTATAAAGAAAGAATTATATCAACTCCTTCATGAAGTTCAGAATCTTGTCAGAGATTACTTCACATTCAAATTCACAACAGTTGGCAGTTCAAGCCGCAATATGATTACTTATGATGCAAACTCAAATATCGGATTTGATTTTGATATCAATATTGAGGTGAATGACGAAGATGAAAACTATGAGCCAAAAGAAATTAGGAAGATTATAAGAAATGCCATTAACCGAGTTGCGCCTAAATATGGATACAAATGCTGCGAGGATTCTACTCGCGTTCTTACTATTAAAAAGATTGACACTTTTCATTCTCGCATTATTCACAGCTGCGACTTTGCAATAGTATATAATTGCGACGACGGAAGGCAGCAGTATATTCGGTTTAACAAAGACAACGATTGTTACTCTTGGGAATATCAGGGGAAGGGCTTTGTAGGATTAGAAAAGAAAATGGATTGGTTAAAAAGGGAGAACCTTTGGGGCGAGTTGCAGGATTATTACATATACAAGAAAAACTGCAATGATAACCCTGATAAACACTCCCGTTCGATTTTTGCCGAATCAATAAATGAAATGTGCCAGAAAAACGGATATCGCAGGTAAGACTTTTCTTTGTCTACTGCGGTGCAAATTTTGACTTGAATCAGGGGTTGTTCAGAGTTATAATAACCGTATAAAAAGCGATCGCCTCTCGCGTGATAACGAGAGGCGTGTAGTGTGTATTATTCTGCAAAAAAATCCTGCTGACCACATAACAGACCACCTACCGTTTCGGAGCACTCGGAAACAGTGGACATAAGAGTGGCGAAGAGCACAGTTTTCCGAGCGAAAAGGGGCGGAAAAAGCTATTTTTAGCGGAAATTGCCTTCATAGGTCCGTTTGGGACCATCAGGCCACAGGTTCGAACCCTGTCACTCGGACCATACCTACGACGAGTAATTCGTAATGAGTTGCTCGTCGCTTTTTTATGTGTTTTGAGGTTTTTTCGTTGAAGATTTGCCTTATGCTATAATTAGAGATGATTTACCTAACAAAGCGATAAGATGATACCGAGAACCGTTTGCCAGGCTTTAGCCATTCCTCGTCACATACCCAACAGCATATAGCGCCTATAAAACTTGAATGTTAATATGCGTTGCTTGTAGCAATGGGCCGTTCCCCATACAATAGTGATAACGAATTAAAGAAATGAGGGTACCCCTAATGTTAAACGAAACCATCAAAACAATCAGAAAATCAAAAGGACTTTCGCAAGAAGAGCTTGCAGTCAAGTTGAATGTGGTGCGACAAACAATCTCTAAATGGGAGCAAGGATTGTCAGTCCCTGATTCTGACATGTTGCTTTCCATCTCAGAGGCGCTTGAAACACCAGTAAGCACTTTGCTTGGAGAAACGGTTATTGAGTCAAAGGTTGATGATTTAAAAGCGATTTCCGAAAAATTGGAGATCATAAACTTACAGCTCGCACAAAAAAAGATCGCGAGACGAAAAACAGTTCATTGGCTATTTATTTCATTGTGTGCGGTCTTAGTAACAATTTCTGCGGTCTTAATAGTATTAAATAGCCCTTATTTAGGTTGGAATTTTAGTGACCCTGAAACCGCTGTTGCCGGAGTAGTTTTTCACGCATTTGAATGGCTGTTTGTCAGATTTGCTCCAATTGTCCTTATAGGGGCAATCGTTGGAATAATCTTGACACGGAAGAAAGTATAAAACTGCTCTGCTTTTTGGGTTACCGTTCAGAACAAACAATAATTTTATTTTGCCTTTTATAGAGCATGAGCCATACAAAAAACAGATGTCGCTACAAATTCTGCCCGTAAAAAGTCGGGCAAACAAATTCTGAGCCTGCTATAATACGTTCAGGGAGGGGAAACGGATGGATTTGCTGAAACGGCTTCATGATGCGATGGCGTATGTGGAATCCTGCTTGTGCGGTGAATTGGATATGGAGAAGCTGGCTCAAATGACCGGCGTATCCGGGGATGGCTTTTTACGATTTTTTAGTT
>OHBE01002167.1_pt1 | contig 15041 bp, 12 predicted proteins | sample 1577231 | NCBI WGS metagenome assembly OHBE01 (sample SAMEA3541506, study PRJEB24748) | human gut metagenome | biome: human gut; feature: human-associated habitat; material: faeces | place: China | collected 2012
TTATTTCAACTTTGATGAAAACGAAGAATACAAGCAATTCTTTGAAACCACAAAAGATGTGGACCGGATTTTGCAGAATCTCATGCTGGCAAGTGGTCAGAAGATTATGCCAGAAAAGACCCTCATTATTTTTGATGAGGTACAGGACTGCCCTAAGGTCATCAATTCTATGAAGTACTTTTGTGAGAATGCGCCGCAATATCACATTGCCTGCGCTGGTTCTCTCCTGGGAATTGCCTTAGCAAAACCTTCTTCTTTTCCGGTAGGTAAAGTCAACTTCATGCAGATTGATCCTATGACCTTTACAGAATTTCTATTGGCCAACGGGGATGAGAATCTGGCAAACTATCTGGAGACAGTAAACACCATTGAGCCGATTCCCGATGCCTTTTTTAATCCTCTGTATGAAAAGCTGAAGATGTACTATGTGACCGGTGGTATGCCGGAATCCGTCAAGATGTGGACGGAGGCAAGAGATGTGGATGCCATGCAGGAAGCCCTGTCCGGGATTATTGGTGCTTATGAGCGTGACTTTGCCAAACACCCTAATATCAGCGAATTCCCCAAGATTTCGATGATATGGAAGTCCATACCGTCCCAGTTGGCAAGAGAAAACAAAAAGTTTATCTACAAGGTAGTCAAAGAAGGGGCACGGGCCCGTGAATACGAGGATGCTTTGCAGTGGTTGGTGGATGCCCGACTGGTGCATAAGATCTACCGCAGTACTGCTCCTGGCCTGCCTGTAGCTGCCTATGATGACATCTCTGCCTTTAAGATTTATCTGGTAGATGTGGGACTGCTCCGCAGACTGGCGCAACTGGCGCCGACTGCCTTTGGCGAGGGCAATCGGTTATTTACCGAATTCAAGGGGGCATTAACCGAAAATTTTGTGCTTCAGACTTTGATTACACAGTTTGAAGTGACTCCTCGGTACTGGACGCAGACAAATCCTCCTTATGAGGTGGATTTCCTGATTCAGCGTGAAAACGATATTTTCCCTGTGGAGGTCAAGTCCGAAGCCAATACCACCAGCAGGAGCCTTAAGAAATTCAAAGAGTTGTTCCCGGATCAAGTTAAACTTCGTGTCCGGTTCTCACTGGATAATTTGAAGTTGGATGATGATGTGCTGAATATCCCGCTGTTTATGGCAGATCAGACCGATCGGTTGATTGGGATTGCACTGGAGCAAAAGAAGGCATAAAGGAGATAATACCATGAATTACAGAACAGAGGATGAAGTAAGAGATAGTGCAAAGCTCATTCTTGGTTTTGACAAAACTGAACCTAAAGTTAAACAAGGAACAGGCCAGATTACAACTTTTAACCAGCTGGGATTTAAAGGCATAATTGACAAACCAGATGGATGGTATCTGCCGGAAGACAAAGGGATACCTGCAATTATTTTGGAAACAAAATCCGAATCAGAGGATATTACTTTACAAAAGTGGGTCAATGAACTGATAAAAAACTGCAAAATCGCGTTAACACAATATAAGCACGTTGTTGGTATCTTGTATAATGGAAACGGTGTTCGTGTATTTCTCGACAATATTGAGGCAGAGTCTACGGCACCGACATTGCAAGATAAATCCTATTATTTGACGTTGTTTACTAAGAACACGATCGATAAGCAGCAGATATATAACCTCACAAAACGTATAAATGATTGTCTGCATATCGATTTTGGTATTAAGAATTTATATCATCGGATGATTTTCACCGCATGTGCCTTAGTTGGTAAACGCTACGGTGCCTTTATGGTTAAAGGAATGGATTTCACTTTGATGAAAAATTCTATTCTTAGTACTCTCTCCAAATCCTTGGAGGAAAGTAGAAAGCAAAATCTTAAACTTGACCTCCTGATTGAAGTTTACTCTGAAATCAAAATGAACAATACAACCAATCAGGATGCAATCGATAATTTTATTGAGTGGATTACACAGATTTCTGACTGTGTTAATTCTGACTATTGGAATGGCGAAGATGTCATGGGCATCTTTTTTAACGAATTTAATCGTTATAAGAAAAAATCCGAAAGCGGCCAGGTATTTACTCCAGACCATATTACGTCGTTTATGTATCGCCTGATTGACGTAGACAAAGATGATCGTGTTTTGGATGCAGCTTGTGGTTCAGGTGCATTTCTTGTGAAGTCCATGTGCAACATGATAAAAGAAGCAGGCGGTGTAAAAACGAAGAAAGCTGCTGCCATCAAGGACGTTCAATTATACGGCATTGAATTTGATCGTGAAATATTTGCACTGGCCTGTGCAAATATGCTTATTCACAAAGATGGAAAGACAAATCTGGAACAGTTGGATAGCCGGACACAGGAAGCATGTGACTGGATAAAGTCCAAAAATATCACGAAAGTATTGATGAATCCGCCCTTTGAATCTAAGTATGGTTGTTTGACTATTGTCGACAATGTGTTAAAAAGCGTACCGAAGGGAACTAAATGTGCATTTATTTTGCCGGATAAAAAACTGGAAAAGGATAGAAAAGGCAAGAAACTTCTTGAGCATAGTACATTACATAAAATTATTAAGCTTCCAGAAAAAGTTTTCTCTGAAGGTGTTACTACATCTATTTTTATTTTTGAGGCCGGTGTTCCACAAAATAAGCGAGAAATATTCGCTTGTTATATTGAAGATGATGGACTTGAAACAGTCAAGAATCAAGGGCGTCAGGACATCAAAGATAAATGGCAAAGTATTGAAGATACATGGATTGATATAGTTAGAAAGCAATCAGGTAATGAGACGATCCAGTGGCTGAAACCAGCCGAATTCTTGAGCTATCAAGTTCCTAAAAAGGAGTTTGAGGTAGCCGATGAAGACTTCATGAAAACTATTATGGATTACATTATGTTTCAGCACGGAATTGATTCCAAGGAGTTAGAAACAACTTTGATTTCGAAAGTAATGTACAGCAGCAAAATTACCACCACAGATGATAATTCCGTTGCGATCCAGCTCGAAGGATCAGGTGATGCAAATGAGTAAGATAGATACAAGTAGTTGGAAATACTATCGAATTTGTGATATCTTCGATGTTAAAAATGCACATAGCATTTTGTGGAAAGATATTGAACCTAATAGCGGACCATATCCGTATGTGACTGCCAGTGAAAACAACAATTCAGTGGTCACACAGATATCTTATGATATGTCTCAAGCTGAAGAAGCTAATACGATTATGATAGGAGGAAAAACATTAGTTGTTTCCTTTCAAGAACAGCCTTATTTCTCTAATGATAGTCATAATCTTGTTCTTAAGCTGAAACAGGATATGTACAGAAATAAATATGTGCAATTGTTTCTTGTTACCGTCCTACAGGCTGATCTTGGACGTATTTATTCATGGGGTGACTCAATTTCAGGTCGTTCAATCCAGAAGGATATGATAGCACTACCCTCAACATCTCAAAATGAACCCAACTATGCGTATATGGAAGCATATATGCGTAGTATGGAACCAGCAGCAAAGTCAGCGTTGCTACATCTTTCAGCTGCATCGCATACTGCAAAAAAATCTTTGGATACTTCCAAATGGGGATTGTTTCCTATTGGTAGTTTGTTTGATGTTGTAAAAGGCAGCCGTCTTACTAAAGCGGATATGCGTGAAGGTACTATTCGATATATTGGTGCATCTTCATTCAATAACGGAATCACTACCTACATATCCAATACGGAGCAACTCCATCCCGCAAACACCCTTACGGTATGTTACAACGGTTCTGATATTGGACGAACCTTCTATCAGACAGAGCCATACTGGGCTACAGATGATGTGAATGTTTTATATCCTAAGTTTGAAATGAATGAAGATCTGGCAATGTTTTTTGCTCCAGTCATAAAATGTGTAGGCGGACTCCATGAATATGGTGATAAATGGAAACTGGAGGACATGAAGAAAGATGTCATTAAACTCCCGGTAAAGGATGATGGAACTCCAGATTTTATGTTTATGGAATCATACATTCAAAAGACCAAAAAAGCCGCAACAGAACGCATCTCAATTCTTCGTAATATTTAAGATTAAACGCTAGTATGCAGACTGGGGTTCCACAAAGGAGATAGCGGATTATGCAATTATCAAAGATTAAAATAAAAAACTACCGATTGCTTATTGATGCCGAACTGGAAGTCGATCAAAAAACAACTTTAATTGTGGGGCGTAACAACACTGCCAAAACCTCGTGCTTCGAGTGCATCGGTAAAGTATTGGATGGAACTCCGTTTTCTTTCAATGATTACCCGTTGTCAAAAAGAGAAAATCTATATGCTAATATTGCTTCGTTCATGGCAAAGGAAATTGCTTTTGAAGATCTATGTGAACGGCTGGAACCAATATCTATAGAGTTCCTTGTGGACTATTCCCTGGATGACCCGGAGGATAACTTAGGCGCATTGTCTCCGTTTATCATTGATGTAGATATGGATACCACTACAGCGCTGATTCGTGCCGAATACAAATTGAAAGCAGACGAGAAAGGTATCTGGAAAATTTTAGAGCCAAACTATTATGAAAATGGGAGCTTTTCTCCTGCTGATGATGTCCATAATGCTATTATAAGCAATTTCCACAAGCTTTTTGAAATGACGATTTATGCGATAAATCCAAAAAATCCAGAAGAAAAGCAGAGTAAAAAGCAGAAAGAGCTGGCCGAATTATTTCCATTTCACATTATTCAGGCAGAGCGCCGCCTTGGTGAAGATGGAACCCAAGACAATTCTTTGTCTTCTCTTATCTCTGATTTCTTTGACATGAGTGAAGACGAATTAGATCCAAGTGTTTCTGAAAAAGTTAAGGAACTTCGAGCTATTGTTGAAAACGCCAACAAAAATGTGCAACAACAAAGCGATAGCATCCTAAGCGCTCTGGTCAGTAAAGCAGTTGGGTTTGGTTATCCCAACGGAGAAGAACTACAGTTAGGAGTTACAACCCAACTAAGCATTGATGACCAGATAAAGAATCAAACACAACTTTCTTATACTGCTGGAACAAGCAAAGAGCGACTCCCCAGTACCTATAATGGTTTGGGATATAAAAACTTAATCAAAATGGAATTTCTTCTTGCAGCATTTGCCAAAAAGGTAGAAAAATGCGGGGACGCCTGTATACCGTTGCTTTTTATCGAAGAACCAGAGTCTCATATGCATCCGCAGATGCAACACGCCTTTGCAGAGTACTTAGAAGCGTTTCTGGCGAAAATTACTTCTGTAGGGATTCAAACTTTGATAACTTCGCATTCTGCTCATATTGCGAACACAATGGTTTTCTCTAAAATTCGATATGCGCAAAAAACAAAGGCCGGTGTTATCTATAAAAATCTAAATACGTTTGCTCAGGAGAATCCTTCTAACACTGATTTCATCCGAAAGTATCTTACTCTAACCAAGTGTGATTTATTTTTTGCAGATAAAGCAATCTTTGTTGAGGGTGCGTCAGAACGTTTGTTGTTGCCTGACATGATCGATAAATGCGCTAAGGCGGAGGACTTTGATTCTCGGGAATATAAACTACCTGCCCAGTATTATGCCTTGGTTGAAATCGGCGGTGCGTATGCCTATAAATTTATTCCGTTCGCTGAGTTTTTGGGCATCCCATGCCTTATTCTTACTGATTTGGACTCTGTGTCTGGCCAAAAAGGTGCGAATGGGAGAATATATTATAAGTCTGTTCCGGTTTCATGCGGTGAAACAATATCTAATGAAACTCTAAAATGGTGGGTCCGGAAGATCAAAGGGCTTTCAGCGGAAGATAATACTCAAATCGCTCTAACTGATATTACATCGATGTCTCCTGCTGATAAAACTCGATGCAAATGTCACATTGAATTCCAAACAACAGAGAACGGGTTGTGCGGACATTCTTTGGAAGAAGCAATCCGGAATGTCAACCGTGCACATTATGAATTGGGGGATACTCCTACTGAAGACGATCTTGAGTTTTCAGGGAAGAGTAAAACAGATTTTGCTCTTAATCTTATTTGTGAATGTGAGGATTATACTATTCCAGCCTATATCAAAGATGGACTGGTGTGGCTCAATGACCAACGGGTGCTTGAGTAAGGAGGTGTAAGTTCGTGAGTGAAGAACACAAAAGGACAAACTACGACCTCGCAAAAGCTGAAGCCGATAAAGTAGATGAACAAATCATTTCAGCACTTCAGAATGGGATCAGCTTTCGTGTGGAGGCTGGTGCAGGCTCAGGTAAGACATATTCGCTGAACAAAGCCATTGAATGGATTCAGGCAAACAAGTGGACGGAGTATCGCCGAAAGAAACAAACTGTAGTTTGCATCACATATACTAATGCTGCAGTAGATGTGATTGCTGAACGACTATCAAAAGATTCATTTATTCTTCCATCGACAATCCACTCCTTTGCATGGAACGCTATCAAACAGTATCAAAGCTTTCTCATTGATATTGTCACAAGCGATCCTGACTTCTTGCCAGATGAAGGAGATTTTTTCAAGGTCACAGAAGTTACATATACCTTGGGGCATCGTTACAATGAAAATGGAATTCAATATTTATACCACGATGACGTTCTAAAGCTCTTTTGTCAGCTTTTAGATAATGCCAAATTCCGGCGTGTATTCGCAGACAAGTATCCTTTGATTTTAATTGATGAGTATCAAGATTCCTATAAACCGATCATTGATCGCTTCATTAACTTCTTTATTGCAGAGAAAAAAGGCCCTCAGTTCGGTTTCTTTGGTGATGCCTGGCAAACCATTTATCAATCCAACAAGGCTTGTGGCCTAATTGAAAATGAGAACCTCGCAATTATCAAGAAAGGCTCAAATTTCAGATCTGCACCACGGATTGTTCGGCTTCTAAATGATTTGCGGCCTGACTTACCCCAAGCATCTGCAATAGATGGTTTTGACGGAGAAGTGATTGTAATTACCTGTGACGATTACACGGGCCCTCGCCGGACAGAACGTAATCTAAAAGGCGAGTTACCTGCGGAAGAATTAAGGAATCGTCTAAATAATGTCACAGAGAAGATCAAGCGTGAATCATCCGAAGAGGATAATCTAAAAGTCCTAATGATAACGCATAAAGTCCTTGCTACGCAGCAAGGCTACGAACAACTTTTAGAAATTTTAGCTGACGGGCTGAGAGATAAAGAAGATCCGTTCCTGCTGTTTTTTATGGATACTGTTGAGCCAATCTATAAAGCACTCAAAGATTCAAATATGCAGTTGCTTTTTGATACACTCGGAATTAAACGCTTTCCAATTAAGAAAAAATCCGAAAAAGTCAAGTGGAAAGAGCTACAGCAGCAGTTGGAAGATGCTCGCACCAAAAGAGCAATTGATGTATTTGAGTTAATTAAGCAGACCAAATTGATTCCTGTTCCCCCAAAATTGGATGGATGGTATCATCTATATCAGAAAGCGCCAGACACAGTGTATGTTTCCAATACTTCAATTCAGTCATTTTTAGAATTGGACTACCTGCAATTTACCGCAGCAATCGATTTTTTGTTTCCTGATGCTATGTTTTCCACCGAACATGGCGTTAAAGGCGAAGAATATGACAATGTTGTCTTTGTTATCAGTAAAGGTTGGAATCTGTATCAGTTTGAAACCTATGCACCGATGATAACAGGACATTCTAATGTTCCCGAAGGAAAGCAAGCTTCTTATGAAAGGAACAGAAATCTATTTTATGTGTGTTGCTCAAGACCCAAAAAGAGATTGTTTTTCTTTGTGTCGGTTCCAGTAGATGCAGTGTTCAGAGCTTTTCTTACTAAACTGGTTGGAGCTGATAATATCTATACCTATAGCCAATATCTTGAAACAGATTTGAAATAATCAACACGAAATAGCGCCCATCGATCATTTCTGACGACCGATGGGCGCTGCTGGTTATGTTCAATTATTCTTCCATTACTTCAACCATCATCCTGGCACCCAACTTAAAACTGCTCTGGAACAGCAGGTACTCAGCCATAGTCCGATATTCCTGAACAGCATCTGTGTACCGGGAAAATAGCTCCTTCTGCTCATCTGTCATGGTAGCGAGAAGTTTTTCCTCGTTCCTGGTAATCAAACGGAGTACTTCTTTGTATTCCTTGCAGGCGATTGTATCGTATTCTGTCGGCTCAATATTGCCGTACCACAATTCTTCTAAAATCCTCATACAGCATCCTCCTTGTAGATCAGCTCCCGGAGGATGATTTCCTCTGCACGGCTGCGGATGCTGTTCATGGCTCTGACCCATGCCATCTGATCCTGGGATTTTAATTCCTCTGTGATTCCCTCGGCATCTTTCATCTGGGTAATGATACAATCCAGCCGGTTCTGCGCCTGTTCATTCAGATCTTCCAAATATGTCCAGAGCTTGCCAGACAAAATCAGTTCATTGTACAGGGCTGGATGGTACTGCTCCAAATAGTCCTTGTGCATCCGCCCCCAAATCCCAATAGGCCGGGTTTCTTCCGGCAATTCCAAGTCGGGGATGTAATAGTCGCCAACCAACGTATAATGCAGGCCATTGTGTTCATCGTAAATATGATTTTTGAGTTTTTCCATGTTGTTGATCTCCTCATTCTGGTGTGATAGTTAGCAAGCCTGGCTCTCCAGAAATATTGGTAAATCATTGGTAAAACTGAGGTTGAAACACAGGAAGTGCTTGATTTACAGTCGTTTTTTCACATCCGGTAAATCCTGCCGTGACAAATAAAAAGCACTTTTATCATAATTTTTTCCTTTCATTTAATACCGTAATTTTCATGTTTTATTGTATCATGCTGGCCAGGAAAAGAAAAGCAAAAGGAACTTATGAAACAGAAAAAAGACCTGCTCAATTTGAGCAGGTCTTTTTAACAGGAGAATTACATGATTTTCTTAAACAGTTCTTTCAGATCTTCCACACTTGCATCCTTTGGATTTCCAGGAGCACATGCATCAGCATGAGCGGACTCAGCCAGGAACTGAAGATCTTCTTCTTTGATTGCTTCCAGCTTGGTTGGGATACCAACATCGATGGAGAGCTGCTGAACAGCATCGATAGCTGCTTTTCTGTATTCTTCCACAGACATGGAGTCAACGCCTTTTACACCCATTGCACGGGCAATCTCGCGGTATTTTTCGCCAGTGCATTCAGCATTGTATTCCATAACGATTGGGAGCATCATAGCACATGCAACACCGTGAGGGGTATCGTATACAGCACCGAGTGTGTGTGCCATGGAATGAGCGATACCAAGACCTACGTTGGAGAAGCCCATACCAGCGATGTACTGTCCCAGAGCCATGCCGTCGCGTCCTTCTTTTTCGTTGGCAACAGCACCGCGCAGAGATTTGGAGATAATCTCGATTGCTTTGAGATGGAACATATCGGTCATTTCCCAAGCAGCTTTTGTGGTGTATCCCTCAATAGCATGAGTCAGAGCATCCATACCGGTAGCAGCAGTCAAGCCTTTTGGCATGGAGGACATCATGTCAGGGTCAACGATAGCAACAACAGGCATATCATGTGGGTCAACACAGACAAATTTTCTCTTTCTTTCCACATCGGTGATAACGTAGTTGATGGTTACTTCAGCTGCGGTACCTGCTGTGGTAGGAACAGCGATAATTGGAACGCATGGTTTTTTGGTCGGAGCAACACCTTCCAGACTTCTGACATCCTCAAATTCAGGGTTTGCAACGATGATGCCGATTGCTTTTGCTGTGTCCATCGAAGAACCGCCGCCAACAGCTACGATATAATCAGCGCCGGAAGCTTTGAATGCAGCAACACCGTTCTGTACATTTTCAATAGTTGGATTTGCTTTGATGTCGGAATAGATCTCGTATGCAAGGCCCTCGCTGTCCAGAACATCAGTTACTTTTTTGGTAACGCCAAATTTAATCAGGTCAGGGTCAGAGCAGATGAAAGCTTTCTGAAATGCTCTTGCTTTTGCTTCGGTTGCAATTTCTTTCACTGCGCCTGCTCCATGATAGGAAGTTTCGTTGAGCATGATTCTGTTTGCCATGATGATCAATCTCCTTTTTAACTGATTATGTTGAAATGTTTTCAACTATTCTTTGATATTATTGTAACAATTTAACGGGAAAATAGAAAGTTACAAATGATAGAGATTGTCACATTTTGAAAGATTTAAAGCAAATTCAGCTCACGAAAGGTTCGTTCCAGTTGGGGAGGCATAGCATCAACCAGCAATCCTGCCATTTCTTCGGGTGTAGATGGAATCTGTCCGAGTACCCACTGAACGGTCATATAAATGGAGGCATAACAGTACATCTCCAAAAGAAGGCGGAGATGCTTGGGAACTGCTGCATGAGTGCGGCTTTCAATTCGTTCAGTGTAAAAAGCAAGAATCAGTTCAAAATCGTGGTCACGCAGGTTGTTCTGATCGTTGTTTTTAAACGCAGCCTTAAAAAATATTTTTTCCTGCTCAATATAACGGAACTTATTAATCAATCCTTCGGGAATGGTACTGCCTTCGCCCATGTGTTCAAAGGATTCCAGAAGAATCCGATCAAAATACCAGTTGACGAGATCATATTTGTCCTTAAAATTCCGGTAGAAAGTTTGGCGTGTTGTACCACATTGTTGAACGACCTGGCTGACAGTAATTTTTTCCAGAGAAGTTTTCTGCATGCAGATTTTCATTGCCTGTGCAAGTTTATATTTCATACTGTCAGAGTGTTTTTTGGAGTCGTTTTGCAGGTAAGCGGCAGAATGGTCAAAGAAATCGTTTTTCATGTCATCTTCACCTTCTTTTTGAGATGTGCAGAATAGTTTGAAATTAGCGCTTGTACGATGTGTAAAAATGCTCCGGAAGATACCTTGATTGTACCATACCGGAGCACTTTTTTTCCATCCCGTTTTACGGATTGATTCGATTTTATTTACAGGGAGATAACGCCCTTTTCCAGCATCGACTGAGCAGCCAGCATGATTCCGACCTTGCCTGTCTGCCAGGTAAGTCCACCCTGCATCCAGACCGCGAATGGCTCACGCAGTGGAGCGTCTGCAGAAAGCTCAATGGAAGCACCGTTTGTAAATGCACCTGCTGCCATAATAACTTTGCTGTCATAGCCCGGCATATCCCATGGTTCTGGTGTAACGTAAGAGTCAACCGGAGCACCTTTCTGTACACCTTCACAGAAAGCAATCAGAGCTTTTGGTTCTCTTAAGCAGATTGCCTGGATGATGTCTGCACGCTTTTCGTCGCTCTTCGGGGTTACCTCATAGCCCAGAAGCTCACACAGAGAAGCAGCGAAGACCGCTGTTTTAACTGCGGAAGCAACGACACTTGGGGAGAAGAACAGACCCATGAACAGTGCTCTGGTGTTGCCCAGAGTGCAGCCAACCTCTTTGCCGACACCTGGCGCGCTCAGTCTCTGAGCACACATATCGACATATTTTGCTTTACCTGCAATGTAACCGCCGGTTGGAGCGATACCGCCGCCCGGATTCTTGATGAGAGAACCAACGATGAGGTCAGCGCCAACCTGAGTTGGTTCCTTTTCCTGTACAAACTCACCGTAGCAGTTGTCCACCATGATGATGGCATCCGGATTGGTCTGACGAACCAGCTTCACCATCTTTTCGATGTCCTCCACAAACAGGGAAGGGCGCAGCGAGTAGCCGCGGGAACGCTGGATATAGGCAACTTTTGCTCCCTTTACCGCTTCCGGAATGGCGTCGTAGTTTACGCCTCCGTCTGGAAGCAAGTCAATCTGTTCGTAGCTGATACCGAAATCTTTTAAAGAGCCGGAAGTTCCTTCCTTCAGACCGATAACACCGTGCAGGGTGTCGTATGGGGTTCCAGTCAGGCAGACCATGCGATCACCTGGACGCAGCACGCCAAACAGTGCTACGGTCAGTGCGTGGGTTCCAGACATGAAGTTGTAGCGGATGAGAGCATCCTCGCAGCAAAAGATTTCAGCAAGGACTTCATCCAGAACTTCTCTGCCGCGGTCGCCATAACCGTAGCCAGTGGATGGAGTGAAGTGAGATTCACTTACACCGTGCTTGATGAAAGCGGACAGCACCTTTTCGCTGTTGTACTGTGCAATGCGGTCAATCTCCTGAAAGCTTGGAAGAGCTTTCTGCTCTGCTTTGTCACACAGAGCAGAAAGCTTTGGGTCGATGTTAAAAAAACTCATGGGTCGATAATCTCCTTATAATTTTATTCATGATACAATGTCGGCGTATCCTGCTGGATACGCGGTGTCCCAATATGAGACTTTCTGAAAGCCAAGATGGCTGTAATATTGTTCCAGCTGCGTCTCGGCGCAGTCAAGTACAGGGGTCTTGCCCTGAAGGTAGGCTTCCATACAAAGACGTGTTACCATCTTTCGGGCATAACCTTTGCCTCGGTGTTCGGGCAGAGTGCAGATGTTAAAGATCAGTCCATAATCTCCTTCATCGGGCAGCAGAATAGCTCCAACACACACCGGAGCTCCGTCCTCTCCCGGAATCTCGAAAAATTTTGCACCGCCCCGCTTGGAAAACAGCATCCTTGCGGTGTATTCATCGCGGCTCACCCGTTTGAGCATTTCCGGTTTTGCGCTGGCAAGGATGTCGTAGATGGAAAACAGGCTGGTGCTTTCCTGAACGCTGTCTTCCTCCATCGCTTCGGGCAGGCGGGTGCTGATCATCCTTGGAAAAGGGATACTCTGATTTGGATGGGGCAATTTACAGGCAGGGGAGGGGAAACGCTCCTGATATTGTGCAATCATCTGACTGTCGGCGATCAGTTTGGATTTTGGCGCCTGCATGGACAGAAAGGAGTACAGTTCCTCCCAGCGTTGTTTGGAATGTGGTTTTCCGACAATATGGAAGGTTTGTCCCAGACGGCACAGGACGTACTGTGCATTTTTGTTCTGGGCATCGGAAGTCCCCATCCAGATATCACAGTACTGCCAATCAGCATTGTAAACATCAGCACATTTGGACTGGAATGCCGAGAGGATGGTTGTCCCGTCCCACGCATCTTTTTTACAGAGCCGGACGAGAGCAGATTGATCTTCGATGGTGGCAAGACGGATCATAGTTTTCCCTCCCTTTATAGTAGAGTAATTTAGTTTGCCGGAATAGGAAGTTCCGACCAATAACCGCAGGTATAAAATCCAAAGCGGCTGTAATACCGTTCCAGCTGTTCAGAATCACAGTCCAGAATCGGTGTCTTTTGGGCAGCAAGCGCTTCTTTACACAGTCGGGAAACGACCTGTGCTGCATAACCATGCCCCCGTTCATAAGGCATAGTATAGATGTCGGTAATCAAAGCGCAGGGGAGTTCCTCAAAAAGAATCATGATTCCCTGAGAGACAGGCTTTTCATTTTTTCGAAGTTCAAATACCTGATTGTTGCCCAAAACAGAAAAGTTCATGACACGAATGTTTTCTTCTCTGCTGACGTGAGTGGCAAATCCCGGACTTTGTGCAGCACGCACATCGTAGGATTCTCCAAAATCAGTGCAGATACCTACCTCATCCATACCTGATACCAAAACAGGATTTTCACAGATCATGCGGACATATTTGGAAAGTGGCTGCTGCACGGGAAAAATGCGAGAATACTCCTCTAAAACAGAATATTCTGCGGTCAGGCAACCCTGCGGGAGAGTTGTCAAAAATTCATGCAGCTCCTGCCAAGACTTTGACGAAGCTGGTTTTCCAATAAGTCTATAAAGAGCAGCTTGGCGGCAGAGAAGATAGCAGGGAATTTCCAGATTGCTGTCTTCAAATCCCAGCCAGATATCACAGTATCCCCAGGTGTCACCACCTTTTTGTTTTGCCGTGAAATCGGACCACACAGCAGTTCCATCCCAGGCATCTGTTTGGCAGAGAGATAGAACGGAGGCAGAATCATTTTCTTGTACAGGACGAATGATTGGAGGTTCCTCCTTTCTTGAAGTTGAGGCAGCAAAGCCGAACAGAAGTTTTTGGTAGTTGAAAACTTGTTTTCAACTTACTTTTCTACAAAAAGTTTGCTGGGGTTTGGGGCGAGCAGCCCCAACATAACACCTCAAACATATAAAATTGATGGAGGCACAGTCCCTGTTCGAGGCTGTCGCACGTCAGTTTACATCTGCACGCATCTGTGCAGATGTAAACCAGAGCTAGTTCCAGTCGTCAAAAATCATCCACCGGATAATTTTTGAGATTGACTACTACCAGTAATTGGTTCTTGGAACCCTTTTCTCTTGCAAAAGGGTTCCAAACCTCCTCAAATGCGCCTGACGATAAAAGATTTTTCACACTCTGCGGAGTGCGCCCAAAGGCTCTGCCTTTGGAAACCGCCACCTTTTGGAAAAGGTGGACGAAAACTTCTGTTTTTATAACAGCCTACCTATATTTGTGCGAAGCGCTCCACCATAGCAGAAAGCAGTTTTGCCGAAGGCTCCAGATCCTTTGGATTAAATACAGAGGATGGGGAGTGGATGTAGCGGGTCGGTACAGCAACTGCCAGGGTGCGGCATCCGGAAGCGGCCTTACCCATGCCTGCAGCATCGGTCGCACCGATGACCTGATTTTTGATCTGATATGGAATATCCTGCTCTTTGCAGATTTCCTTTGCAGCGCAGAACAGTTCACGATCAGAGAATCCACCTTTGTCCTGGAAGGTGAGGACCGGACCTTTGCCCAGTGCGCAGACATTCTTGGAAGGGGAAACTCCCGGAACATCTGCAGCAGTGTTGGTGTCAACTGCAACAGCAATGTCCGGTTTTACTGCAAAGGCAGCATTGCCGGCAGCACCGCCAATCTCTTCCTGAACGGTGAATACTGCGGTGATATCATATGGCAGATCTTCGTTTAACAGCTCGAGCAGAAGCAGACAGCCGATACGGTTGTCCAAAGCTTTTGCGCAGATGCAGCTGCCCATCTGAGTAAACTGTGGACGGAAGGTTGCAAAGTCGCCCAGAGATACAAACTGTTCTGCTTCTTCGCGGCTCTTGGTACCGATGTCAATGTAAAGCTCAGAGTATTTCAGAGTAGCTTCACGCTCATCTGCACTTTGCAGATGGATTGGTTTTGCACCAACTACAACTTATTT
>OHBE01002170.1_pt1 | contig 15007 bp, 10 predicted proteins | sample 1577231 | NCBI WGS metagenome assembly OHBE01 (sample SAMEA3541506, study PRJEB24748) | human gut metagenome | biome: human gut; feature: human-associated habitat; material: faeces | place: China | collected 2012
CCTTGCGCAAGGTATCGCACAGGCGCTGCCTACATTGCTGCCGACAATCGTAACGGTGGTTACGAACATTGTAACCATGCTGATAGAAAATATACCGTTACTGATAACGGCAGCACTACAGCTGATTACAGGACTGGCGCAGGGACTTGTAGCGGCATTACCCGTACTGATTGAGGCACTGCCAGAAATTATAACGGCTATCATCAATGCACTGGTTGAGGGCATACCGCTTATTATCGAAAGTGCGGGCGATATTATAGTTGCGCTGATTGACGGCATCATAGATGCAATACCGCTTTTGATTGCAGCAATGCCGCAGATTATAGCAGCCATTGTAACAGGGCTGATTACGGGACTGCCTAAGATTTTGACAGCCGCAGGAAAACTGGTAACAACAATCATAAATAAAATAAAAGAGCTGCCTACTCTGATACCGCAGGCAATCGCAGCGGGAGTGAAAAAAATAGCAGAGTGGGGCGCAAATATGCAGGAAAAAGGCGGAACAGTTATAACAGACTTTGTAACAAAGGTTATAGAGATTATAAAGGAGCTGCCGCAGAAAATCTGGAACAGCATAGTAGGAGCAGTTACCAAAGTGGCTACGTGGGGTACGAATATGCTTACGAAAGCCAAAGAGGTAATGAATACAATGGTAACGAGCATTGTTACGATTGTTAAGGAAATACCGCAAAAGATTTATAACAGCATTTCTGGTGCAATTACCAAAGTGGCTACATGGGGTACAGAAGTAAAGAACAAAGCCGTAGAGGGCATGAAAAATGTAATTACTGGAATAACAGACGTATTTAAGGATATTGGCAGTACGTTTGCTGGGTTCGGTAAAAATATGGTAGAGGGCATCTGGAATGGTATAAAAGGTGCGACACAGTGGATAAAGGACAAAATAAGCGGCTGGGTAGGAAATGTTACCGACTTCCTTAAGAATTTATTTGGAATTGCCAGCCCGTCTAAGCTGATGCGTGACGAAATCGGCGTATATCTGGCGCAAGGTATCGGGGTTGGTTTTTCTGATGAAATCGGCGGCGTAAAGAAAATGATTGAGGATAGCGTACCGCAGGAGTTCGACGTAGGCGCAAAAGTAAATGTAAATAAAGACATTGATTTTAACGACGACGGAACACCGAAGAAACCAAAGCCAAAGGGCAGCGGCGTAACGGTTATTCAGAATATTTACGCAAATACCACAGATTATGCGAAACAGCAGAAAGAGGCAGCCCGCCAGTTTAGAATGATTGCAAGGACGGTGTAGCGCATGGAAAATGAAAAACTAACTTTTATAAATTCAAGGGGAGAAAGCGTAGAGCTGGGAACAGACAGCGTTTACCACTGCAATATAAGCAAGGACGTAGAGGGAATTTCTGGCGTTACGAGCGTAATTTACAGCACAAACAGCATGGGGCAGCACGGCGACACATACGTAGCGCATAGAGGCGAGGGACATAGATATAGTGGGACATATCAATACACGGGACAAGGCGCAGGCATTGGAACTGCGCCGCCGTATGCTTAAGATATTTAACCCAGAGCTTAGCGCTACACTGGTTTATGAGTACGGCAGCTTTAAGCGTGTGATTGATTGCAGGGCGTATGGAGAACCTAAGATACTAAAGAAACAGGTACTTTATGAGTTTGATTTACAAATAGAGTGCCTTAACCCGTTCTGGCGGGAAGAGGAAGAAACAAAAGAGGATATAGCAAGCTGGGTGGCTGCGTGGCATTTTCCTTGCGTTATCGAAAAGGATAGCACAAAGAGCATGATATACGGATACCGAGCAGAAAGCGTAATAGTGGACTGCTACAACGAGGGCGACGTATCAACAGGAATGAGGATAAGGTTTACAGCATTGGGGACAGTTTCAAACCCTATACTGCTTAATGTGGATACCGAGGAATTTATACAGATTAACGCCACCATGAAAACGGGCGACGTGATAGAAATTAACACGAAGTACGGCAGCAAGGGCGCTAAACTGATAAGGGACGGCGTAGAAAGTGACTATTTCCGCTATATCGACGTAGACAGTACATTTATGCAGCTTGCCATAGGAGATAACAATTTTAGATATGATGCAGCCAGCGGCGTAAATTCTCTGGAAGTATCCATATTCTACAGTAAGGAATTTTTAGGAGTGTGACGGTATGGAGCTTAGAGTATTCGATAAGACGGTACAGCCACTGGGGACTATTGACGAGCTGGCAAGCCTGCTATGGCATACAAAGTATTTTGACGTAGGAACTTTTAGCCTGCTTGCACCGATTACAGACAATAACAGTAGTTTGCTGGTTGAGGGCAATATATTAACCAAACACGACGGAAGAAAAGAGGTAAAAACAGCAGACGGCGGCACATGGCGCAGGGCTGCACAGATTACATATGTACACATTACAAAAGACGAGAACGGGTTAGAGCAGTTAGAGGCACAGGGCTATATGCTTAGCTGGTGGCTTAATAAGCGCTGCATTTATCCGCAGATTATAGAAACGGGGACAAACCAGTATCTTATAAACCTTATGGTAAAAAACAACTGCGGCAGCGGGGCAAGCGCAAAGCGGCGTTTTCCGTTGTTTGTGTTTCTGGTACAGGAAACAATAGACGGCGTGGCGGTTGAGTATGCAAACGAGGTATACGCACAACTGGGGCAGGAAGTAAAGGCAAGGGCGCAGGCTGGTAAGTTGGGTTACGATATTCTGATTAACGAAAGAGAGCGAAAGTTTGGCTTTTATCTGTATAAGGGCAACGACCTTACAGCCACAAATACCGAGGGTAACACGCCTTGCATATTTTCAAGAGATTTTGATAATGTCAACGAGCAGGAATATACAGCCAGTATAGAAAACTGCGGCAATTTTATTTATGTGCAGGGAGCAGCAGACGACGACGGCAGCCAGCCAGTAACGACAGTAGACGGAGAGGGAGCAACAGGGCTGGATTTAGTAGAGGTATTCTGCGACGCTACGGACATTGCAAGAAAGTACCAGCAGGGGGAAACAGAGGTAACAATACCGATTGATACATACATTGCAATGCTGAAAACGAGGGGCGGCGCAGAGCTGGAAAACTACGGTAAAAATATAAACTTTGTGAGTACCATAAATACAAATTCAAACTTGAAATTTAAGGCTGATTTTGATTTAGGCGACCGTATCACTTGCAAAGAAACAAAGTGGGGAATACAGATAGACGCACGAATTACAGAAGTAACGGAGACATACCAGAAAGGCGAGGAAACCATAGAGGCGACTTTTGGCGACAGCCTGCCGACGCTGGTAGACCAGATTAGGAAAGTGAGGTAGCGGAAATGGCAAACAGTTTACCGTTTAATGCCGTGGCAGTAGACGGGGAGTACGACAGGGTATATAAAGCCGAGGATTGGGCGTGGTACTTTGCTACTTTCATTGCAAACGGCATTTTCCCAAAGCCAAGCGACGGGCTGCAAGTGGTAGCCTACAGCGGCATGGAAATAAGAGTAAATGCGGGCTATGCCTTTATAAACGGCTACGCCTTTAGAAATCCTGCAACACTTAGCGTAACGCTGGATACGGCAGAGGGAGCGCTTAACAGGGTGGACAGGGTAGTAGTTCGCTGGGATTTGCCGCAAAGAGATATGTATATTGCGGTATTGAAAGGCACACCGTCTGCAAAGCCGACGGCGACGACAGTAACACGTACTACGGAAATATGGGAGCTGGCACTTGCGGATATTTACGTAGGAAAGGGAGTAACGAGAATACAGACACAGAACATCACAGACCAGCGATTTAATAGCGCAGTCTGCGGCATTGTAACTGGAACTGTAGAAGAAATAGACGCAAGCGTGCTGACAAAGCAGTTTACAGATTTTTTCAATACATACAGCGCAGCAGTTCTGGACGAGTTCAGCGTTTACAAGCAGAGCATGGAAAAGTACCTTGCAGATATTGCAGGAGTGTACGACAGCTACGTAAGCAAAACAGAGGGCTTATTTGCACAGTATGAGAGCCAGTTTAACGAAAGATACAGCAGTTTTGAAAATACACTTGATAACTGGGACAAAGAGCTTTTAAGTGCCTATACAGATTTTATGGCAAAAATAAAGCTATTCCAGTCGGACGCTGAAAACGAATTTAACACATGGTTTGAGAGTATCAAGGACAAGCTGGGCGAGGACATAGCAGGCAGCCTGCAACTGCAAATTGAAGAGCTGGCAGCAGCAATGCAGGAAGTAAAAGAGCAGGCGGCAGCAGGAACAAAAGAAACAAAAGAGGCAATAGCAGCGCTGGACGAACGGCTTAAGAGGGTAGAAAGCGGCTGGGGCATTGACTATAAGCATGACGCTGTACTGGGATTGTGCTACATGGGCGCAGCGTACATGAGCCAGCATTACGAAAGAACAGAAGAAACGGCAGTATAAAGAGATGATGAAGAAAATGCAAAAAGAGTGCGCCACGGCTAAAGACCCGGTCGCCTTCTTCCAAACTCATATATCAGCAGACTGATGGAACCCGTAGAACTTACCGTAATTACCAGGAACAAAACCAAAGAGGGACTGGATGAAATCATCCGGGACACCTCAAAGGTAGGCCGGACCGTAGAACAGGTTACGGCTGACTTCAAGGCTCGTATGCAGGAACAGAGCGATGTGGTGAAACAGGTAGAGGCGGACATCAAGTCGCTGGAAAAGCAGTTGTCCAAGGCATCCCCCGGCAAGGCGAAGATGGAACTGGCTGCCGACCTGGAAGTTGCCAAGAAGGTATTGGCAGAAGAGAAGGGGGAGCTTGCCTTGTTGGAGAAGCAGGTGGAGCAGTCCGCCCAGAAACACATTGCGCTTCGTACGGAAATCCGCAACCTGAAAGAACAAATGGCGGGGATGAAGGAGGGAACGGAGGAATATGCCGCCGCAATGAAAAAACTGGGTGATATGCAAGACCGTATGGGCGATATAAATACCCAGGGACGTATTTTCTCTGACGACAACAAGAAGATAAAAGCAACGATGGACGCTGTGTCCGGGCTGGCGGGTGCCATGACGACAGGCGTGGGAGTAGCTTCCCTCTTCGGTGTGGAGCAGGAGAAACTGGCGCAGATACAGACGAGATTGCAGGCGGTAATGGCGATTACCATGGGTGTGCAGCAGGTGGCCAATACGCTCAATAAAGACAGTTATTTTACGCATGTGCTGCTGGCAGGTGCAAAAAACATGCTGACGGCAGCCACCACGAGACTGGCGGTATCATTGGGTATCTCCAATGTTGCGGCCCAGGCGCTGATGGCGACGCTGACACTGGGGCTGTCGGCAGTGATAACGGGGCTTATTGTGCTGTGGAATAATTACAGTGACCGCACGAAAAACGCGCAGAAAGCGGTGAATGATGAAATAGCAAAGACCAATCGGGCTTTGCAGCAAATCTCGGCTGATGTGGACTTTGACACCCGTATTGCGGAAGCGGCGGGAAAATCCAAAAAGGAGTTGATAGAACTTCGCAAGGAAGCAGCCAAAACTGCTTTGGCCCTGGCTGATGCCTCTTTTGACGAGGTGAATATGAAATTCATAAAAGGTGATGCGACCAAGGAACAATTGGATGCTGCCCGTGAAAACTCTCAAAAAGCCTGGGATAATTATAATAAAACCATGCAGGATGCAGTGGTATACGATTACGAAGAACGCACCACAAAAAAGAAGAAAGGCGGTTCTAATGGCAACCGTACCGAACTGGATGAAATTGCCGACGCCGAACTCAAGGCCCGGCAGAAAATAAACGACATGACCATTGCCCTGATGAAAGAGGGTGAGAAAAAGAAGAAGGAACTGGCGCTAAAGCAGTTTGATGACGAATTGGCCCGCATAGACAGGGAAGAACGCGACCGTCTGAAAGCCTTGCAGAATGCACAGAAGAACGGCATGGCGGTGACACCGGAACAGGTAGCTACCGTGAAAGACCAGGCAGCCCGGCAACGGAATCTGGCAGGCGAACAATACATGGAAGATTATTATGCCATCTCGAAAGAATATGCCGATAAGGACAAGAAGCTAAAGGAAGAGGAAGAACAGTCATGGATTGACTATAACAAAGAATACGGTACTTACCAGGAGAAGCGCGCCGCCATTGCCAAAGACTACGGGAACAAGATAGCCAAGGCGAAACCCGGTGGTGAAAAGGCATCCTTGAAAAAGCAGATGGAAGATGAACTGAAGAACCTGGATTTTGATAATCTGAAAAAAGAAATCGACTGGACTTCCGTCTTCGGCAATTTGGATAAAGTGTCTACGGATGCACTTGGCAAACTGAAGAAGCAGCTGCAAAGTTTTATCAGTGAGCAAAAGAACCTGTCACCCGAAAACATTAAAGAAATCGTTCAAGCTATCAACAGCATAGAACAGGAGGAGAGGCAGCGTTCGCCCTTCCAGGCGATAAGTGACTCCTTCGCCTCTCTGACTTTAGCCAACAAGGACGCGACGGAAGCCCGCAAGGAATATAACAAGGTGCTGGCTGACGGTACGGAAAAGGAAAAGGCTGATGCGAAAGCTAAGCTGGACAGTGCCGAAGCGGCCAAGCGCAAAGCGCAGGCGGAAGCTACCGACTCCCTGCGTGCAGGTGTGGACAAGATGAAAGAGTATGCCCAGGTGGCGGACGGTGTGCTGGGCATCATGAACGAACTCGGTATCAAGACTCCGGAATGGCTATCCGGCACGATGACAGGCATGAATGAAATGCTGGAGGGTCTGTCACAGATAGATATAACTAAGCCGATGTCCATACTCACAGGTGGTTTGCAAACCATCAAAGGAGCTGTTAAATCCATCGTTTCTCTCGGTGGCACAATCAAGCTGTTTAATACCGCAGACTATTCGGGATATAACGAAATGGTGAAGAAGTATGAAGTCCTGATGGATGTTTGGGACCAACTTCTCAACAAGAAGAAAGCCTATATTAAAGAGTCCTACGGGGCTGAAGCAACTGCCGCCGGTACTGAAGCTCTGAGTCTTCTGAATACAGAGAAAGAGGTTACGAAGCGATTGGGTAACTCCCGGTTGTCAGCCGGTTCCTCAGCGGGCTCTCACTCCCTTGGTTACCGCATGTGGAAAGGTAGCGTCAAATATGAAGGCAAGAACTGGCAGAATGTCAATGGTGATGTGGTCAAGGGGCTGGAGGATGCCGGCCTTGGCAATGCGCAGTTCAATGGCATGAATGACATGCTGAACATGACCGGTAAGCAGTTGGAGTGGATTAAAACCAACTATACCGGACTGTGGTCGGTGATGGACGGTGACTTCCGTGGCTATCTGGATAAGATTATAGAATACGGTGAAGCGGAAATAGAGATAATGGAGTCCGTCAAGGAACGTCTGAACGGTATTTCTTTCGACAGTTTTAAGGATAGTTATCTCAGCCTGCTTTCTAATATAGATAGCAGCAATGCGGATTTCTCGGAGAACTTTGAAAAGCATCTGCGGAAGTCCATCCTGAACTCTCTGATGGAGAAAAACTATGCTTCCCGCATCAAGGCCCTCTATGATAGTTGGGCAAAAGCCGGTGAAGACGGTGTGTATACTGAACGTGAGGTAGCGTCTCTTCGCAATATGCAGCAATCATTATCTGATTCAATGCTGGAGGAACGCAATAAACTGGCGGAAGCTATGGGGTGGAGTTCCTACAGTAGCGGTTCTTCACAGTCCGGCCGTGCCGGCGCCGTTACCACGATAACCGAAGAGACCGCCGGAAAGATTGAAGGCATTGCCACCTCCCTGCAGATACACGTTATCAGCATGGATGATAAGATGACGGATATATCGCAGTATGCTTACGAAGCCATCGGCATCCTCAATACGATTGCCGAGAATACCGCTTTCTGCAAGTATCTGGAAGATATTGCCGAGGCTATAGAGAAAATGGAACGTGACGGAGTAAAAATGAAATGATATGAAGATACTGGAGGGACTGCTCACTATTAACGGTGTGGATATATACAAGGAATACAGCGCTTTCCTGGCAGAGGACAACGCAAGCAGTCATACCAACTACGACGCCTTGCTTGAAGACTCTGCCTTCAAACCTTATACCGCCGTCTCTTTTCAGGAGGAGAACGGCGAGCGATTGCCGGATGCTTTGCCGGTGTCGCATTATGAGGCCAGGGATGTAACATTGCAATTCGGCATTCTCACGGAGACGACGGATGAGTGGTATCGCAAGTATATCGCGTTTCGTGCTTTCTTGAAAAGCGGATGGCTGGTATTCTTCCTGCCGGAGCTTGGAACCACTTATAGGATGTACTATAAAGGAAAAGTGACTCCTAAGATGGTAACCCCTTTCAAAACCAATGGCGGAGTATTCGGTAAGCTGAAATTGAAGTTCAGAGAGCCTAATCCCTGCCAGGATATAGACCCTTTAAATAACGATTAAACGCTGTTTGAATGAAGTTGAAAATCTACAACCAATCCGGGAAGTTGAAACTGACTGTCAACACTTCTTCCTCATCCACTTGGAACGATGAATTGATGACGGAGAATGCTGTATCTGCATCTTTCACTCATCCTTTTTTTGTTCAGCTGGATGTGAACGACTATGTGATGTTGGAAGGCATCAAGTTTTCCGTCAAGAAGGAATACAAACCCAAGCAAAAGAACCGGCAGACGTATGACTATTCTGTGAAATTCTATGCCCCCGTGCACGATGCAGAGCAGGTAATGTATCTGAACTTGGCGGACGAGCAGTATGAACCGCAGTTCTCGCTGGACGGCAGTCCAAGGGAACATCTGCAAAAATGGGTGGAGAACATGAACCGCATCTACGGTGAGAACCGTTGGAGTATTGGTGATGTGATTGACGCTCCGAACGAGACCATCGAATATAGCAATACTTATTGTTGGGACGCTCTTTCAAAAATATCGGAAGCCTTCGGAACAGAATGGTGGGCGGATGGCTTTTACATGAACCTTTGCCGTTGTGAACGCGGTGAGCGTGTGAAACTGGGATATATGAAGGGGTTCACCTCATTGGTACAGTCGGAAAATAGTGGTGATGTGAAGTTCTTTACTCGGCTTATACCCTTGGGAAGTACCAAGAATATAGACCGCAGTAGATATGGTTTCTCCCGTCTTCAGCTTCCTGACCATGCCAAGTATGTAGACCGGAATACAAATTACGGTTTGTACGAACATGTGGAGTCTGAGGCGTTCGCGGAGATTTATCCGCACTATACGGGTACGGTTTCCATCGTGCGTACCGAAGAGAAGAAAGGGGATGACGGCAAGCCATTCACCATTTACTACTTCAAGGATAGTGGCATGCAGTTTGACCCTTGCAAAAATGAAATTGCCGGGCTGGTGAAACACGTCTCTTTCCAGACGGGCGACCTTGCCGGACGTGACTTCGAGGCTAACTATAACTCCGCAACGAAAGAGTGGGAAATCATCAATACCTATCCCGACGAAGACAGGCAGATACCGGGTGGTAACCTTATTCCCCGCGTTGGAAATAAGTATATCCCCTGGAACTTCCGCATGCCGGTGGAATATGAGGTACAGGCGGAGAAAGATTTCAAGGCCGCCGTGGATGATTTTCTTGCCAGGTATAGCGAGGATATCTCCAAGTATGGCGGTGATACGGACTATACCTATATAGACCGTAATGCGGTTCCCTTGATATTAGGCCAGTCCGTCCGTCTGCTGAGTGACGAATATTTTCCCGGTACCGGGTATCGGGACAGCCGTATGACGAAGGTGACACGTAAGTTGGACAACCTGAGTGTTGCCACGATAGAATGTACCAACCAGGTGGGTAAAGGCTGGAAGAAGAGCGTTGATGACGGATTGAGCAGTTTGCAATATGTGGTTGGAGAAACACTTAACCGTACGGTGGTTGATATTCTGAAGTCATGGGACGGACGGGAACCGAGCGAGTATAATGTGTTTTCCGCACTGCGATCGCGGGCGGAGCATTTGAGTAAGAAATATCCAGATGAGACAAAATATCTCATAAAGCTACTGGGCGGACTTGTCTCGGATGACATCCGTTCGCAAGACTTTACTTCCGGCGCGTTCGGCAGCGGTCACCTCATTAAGACAGACCCTGCTACCGGACGTTCATACCTTGAAGTGGACGAAGCTTATATTCGCCTTAAAGCGGTTTTTGACATACTTGAAATACACGACTTGTCCCATGTAGGCGGTCAGATAGTCCTGTCACCTGCAAGTATGGAGTGTATCAAGGTGGAAACTGCTTCTACGTATTACGAAGAATTGGTTGACTCAACCGGCGATGTACTGGTTGATTCGGAAGGGAATATTTTGCAGGTTCCCGTAATCTTAACCGTTCCGGCGGGTGTATACCGTTGCTATTTCAAGGCTACGGACGGTGAGAAAACCATAGCTAATAAATTCGCCGTTGATGATTTGGGGCAATGCCGTGAATTTAATATTGAGGAAGGTGTGCATGAGAACGTTGTTAATCAGTTTTACTGGCGACGTGTAGTCGCTATTGGCGATGATTATATAGACCTTTCCATCGAAGACTGTGCCCCCGGAAGCATGACGCCCCAATCGGGGGATACCATTGTCACGGTAGGCAATAAAATGGATAAAGACCGGCAGCATGTCATTATACTATCCACGGTGGGTGACGATGCGCCCAGCATCAAACAATATGCTGGGATTGATGATTATTCTATGGCCGGTAAGGAAGTGACCGTGTTGTCACCGAAAGGAAATAAGATAACGGGACAGTTCATTGTAGAGGCAGGTTCTTCCGGAGGTGAGAATCTTGGGGGGATTGAGCTTCCCGATCTTGAAGAGATAAAGAGCGATATTCATACTGCAATTACAGATGCATCCGATGCACAAACAAAAGCAAATAAGGCTCAGGAATCCATAGATAGTTTACATGGCTATGTAGATGGTGCCTTTGCCGACGGCATCATCACCGAAGCCGAGGCAAAAGCCATTGAGAAGTACATTAATATGGTAAATAACACGAAGGCGGCGGTAGAGGCCACGTATAACAAATTATATATGAACATCTATCTTGGCGGTACAGCCAAAACCGGATTGCTCAATGCCAAAGTGTTGCTATTTGGCGCAATCAGTGACCTTATAGCCTCCATAAATGCCGCAATTTCCGACGGAGAAACCACAGTTTCCGAGAAAAAGGATGTCGATGCCAAGTATTCTGCATTCAACAATGCGTACGCAAGTTTCAGCACCGCCGTGGAAGTTGCCAATCAAGCCATTCAGGACAAACTGAAAGAATATTCGGATGAAGCGAAAAGTGTTGCCGAGGGTGCGGTTGCAAGTCTTAAGAATATATCGCAGGATACTAAGGATGCCGTTGCCCGGAATCTTGGCTATGAGGATTTTTCCACGCTTCAGGGAATGGCGGAAAAAGGGAAAACCATCATAAATGGTGGTTTTATAAACACAGCCTTGATTGAGGCTACAGCCATTGTTACGGCGCAACTCATAGCGGATGCCATACAAAGCAACTCTTTGAATATAAACAATAAGTTCATGATTGCCAAAGATGGCACATTCAAGGGGGTTGGAGGAGAATTAGTAAATATGCTTCTGACAGGGGCTTTTCGTTCACCATTCAAATCCGGCACATTCAGGTGGCAGAATATTCCAGTGGAAATGCCGGGAGTGCAAGATAATAATAATGTCGTTATCCCTGGTAATGACTTAAACGGTAATTCCTGTCAACTACCTTCCGGCATTGAGTATGATGGTTTTAGCGCTACTATACTCAATGAATACTTTGAAGGTGTAATGGCTGTTAATCCAATGTTCTGTTATTCCCTTGCTCCTATATATGAAAATGGGGAAAAAGTGGAACGTTTGTGGGTGGCGGCGCAGGAGGGAATAGATATCCAAGGGTTTAGTGACGGTACTGTGTTTCGCGGTTGGATTGTAAAGAACCGTTTTAAGACAGCCCCGGTTCCTGCCTCTTATGTTACAATTACGACTACAGTCTCGCCGGAAGGTGCCGGAGTTGTAAAGGGTGGTGGGACGAAACCCTTTATGACCGAGTCCATAATTACAGCAGAGCCAAATCCAGGTTACGTATTCAAACATTGGAACAGTGAGTCTAATACCAATCCTGAATACAACGGTTTGTGGGATAGAGACAAAACGATGACAGCCTACTTTGAAGCTATCATAATTACTCATGCTGTAAGACTTGCAGTGTCGCCGGAAGGTTCCGGCACTGTCAGTGGTGGCGGCGTTAAGACAGAAGGTACACAGGGTGTGATATCCGCTGTTGCCAATACTGGGTATGCATTCAGCCATTGGAGTAATGGAGACACACGGGCTGAAGCCGTAATAACATGGACGGCTGACGAGACAATCATTGCGTATTTTGTGGCGTATACGCCAAGTATGGATGAACTGCTGACCAACGCTGAGTTGGCTAATGCAACCGGCGTTGAATTGCTTGATATCGGAATGGTTGGTGAAGATGCTTTTTTAGTGTTCCTTAACAGGATAATGTGGAATAACAAGTACTATACCTCAGGTGAGCGCAGGGCACTTTCTTTTAATAAAGGATATTTATCCGGAAAATTGTTTGCTGGCAAGACATATCGCCTGACGCTGACTTTCAAAGGGAATTTGGGCTCATACCTGATAATAGCCATAGGAGATGTCACGACATTTTCATCCGGTATTCTGAATGACTTCAATGACATTGGCGGTAAGAGTGTAAATGTAGAAACATTAACAGGTGAAGACCAGTCTCTCACAATAGACATTACACCCAATCGTGTGACAACGGCTTCGGATGCTGTCATTTTTGGGACAGAAGCCCCTGGTGGGGTAATATACATTAAATCAATATCACTAAAAGAAATATAATATGGGACAGTTAGATTATACAGCGGAAGAAGTAAATGAATTACTTGGTAAAGTAAAAGTAGGTGGTGGTAATACCGGAAGTTCTAATATCGTTATCCCGATGGCGGTGTTAATGCTGACAAATGATTCTACTTCAGATGAAATCCTCGCGGCGTTTGGCGGCAAGGATGAGTACTTGTCATTTGTTCAGTCGGTTGTTAATAACAAGGATGGGGCAGTCGTAATTGTTTATGATGAAATGAGTGACCATTATACTTATAATATAGGTATGTTAATCGCGTCGTATACCGATGAGAATAATTCAAATATTCAAATGGAAGCAACAATGAGTGGAGCGATTACTACCCTTGCAGTCTATATGACCGACGGACAAGCGATTGTAAGCGGGAATCGTCAAGAACTTCTTTTGGGGGATGCACCCAACGATGGAAAAACTTATGGACAGAAGAACGGTTTATGGGCGGAAATAGAAGCTTCCAGCGATGGATCCGATAATATAATAACTATTCCCACCGGGATATTAGAACTTACTTCCGAATCAAGTTCTGATGAGGTTTTTGCGGCCTTTGGGGGTAAGAGTGTTCTCATAGACTTGTGCAAGAAAGCACAAAGTGAAGATATTATTTGTGTGATGAAAGTACCCGGACATGATACGGACATATCGGTTTTTACTCCTTTTATGCTTGCTGCCGATTATACGGATGTGAATAACGCTCTATTGGCTATGATGTTTTTAAATGGGGGAGCTATCATGACTATGCAAATATATATATCCGATGGAATAGCTTCGTTCGGCTCAGAGGATCTGCTTTTTATCACTTCTGATTCTGTTATTAATGACCTTATCACAACAAGTGAAGATTCTCCATTATCCGCATCAATGGGGAAAAAACTGAATGATGAAAAGGTAGCCAGTTCAGATGTGCGGACAATAAAGACATTGACGCAGTCTGAATATGATTCCATTTCCAAAGACAAAAAAACATTGTATATTATAACAGATACTGGAAAAATATATTTAGGCAGTATACCTATCACCGGAGTCTGATAAACAATTTATTGAAGAGGGGGGATACCTTCTGCTGCGTTGTGGTGCATTTTGTATGTGGTAGGATTGCAACGATAAATAAAATATGAATCAATGTATATTTAAAAGAGAGTAATGAACAAATACTATGCAATTTTAAAGAAGATACTCGATGTCGGCAAAGTGCAGGACAATAAAAAAGAAAGGAACAATTACCTATTGAATGAACAACTATTGTTAACTCCAGCCGATCTGTTCGATATTTTCGAGTGTCACAATATCGCCCGGAAGAAACTTAAAAATGAGTTACAGCTATTCATGCTGGGTGAACGCTGTGTGGAGAAATACCAGGAAGCTGGGATATATTGGTGGGACTATTGCGGTTCTATCTTTGTGAACAGCTATCCCACATACTTCGAAAAACTTCCGCCCCTCGTTGCCAAAATCAATAAGGAAAAACAGAACAGTAAGAATTATGTACTCGGACGTAGAGAGTACTCAGGCACCTTGCCTGAGTCTCGTGCAGTTCCAGATTGATGACGGGGAACTGGTCTTGTCCGCCTACCAGCGTAATTCCGATGCCTACCTCGGCTTATCTGCCGATATCTATCGTTTGTATCTGATGGCACACCAGATAGACTTGCCATTGAAATCCATTTGTCTCAATCTTGGGAATGTGCATATCTATGAAAATAACCTTGAAAAAACACGCTGTCTGATAACAGGAGATGAGGATGTGAAATTTGATTTGAACGTATAATGAAAAAATATTAAACTATGAAAATACCCATTACATATTACGGAGGAAACAAGCTTCCCTTTTTTAGGTGTACATCTCCACTAAGATTTATACAAAGATAGTTATTCTCTATGATTTGAGGAACTTTTAAATGCCATTTGAGAAGTGTTTGAATGGCACTGGAAAATAAATAAAAAATCGCATTTCGTTTTGTGTTAATGGCTGCTAAACCATCACAAAACGTTTTGTAGAAGTATCACGGAACGTTTTGCGGTTTATACGTCTAATCAATTAAATTACTGTAAACCAATAAAATAAGGAGGATTAAACCTCCTTATTTCAAGTACACCCTCAGGGATTCGAACCCTGGACCCACTGATTAAGAGTCAGTTGCTC
>OHBE01002180.1_pt1 | contig 14942 bp, 13 predicted proteins | sample 1577231 | NCBI WGS metagenome assembly OHBE01 (sample SAMEA3541506, study PRJEB24748) | human gut metagenome | biome: human gut; feature: human-associated habitat; material: faeces | place: China | collected 2012
CATGAAATCCCTATTTCTCTTTGGACGGAGGTGGATAGGATATTTTCGATTGTACTTGACAGGTGTCAGATACTTTTGTATGAGAAGCATGGACTCTGTTTCGTTACCATCGTGTTTGAGATATGTCCTGCATATGTTTACTGCATTTGAAACGGATTTACTCTGCATCTGGAGCATAAACTGAATATACTCGCGGAAAGAAAGTTTGCGGTTTCTAGTAAAATCACTTTCCGGATTACGGCAGAACATGGAGTGAATTTCATCGAGTTCTGTGATGCAGTTGTCGAGTGTGGATTTTAAATTAGATAAGAAAAAATCAGCCATAATGAGCCTCCTTGAAATATGTTTATAATCAAGGCTTGCACAACATATATTGGCTTACTTGTCAACTGTTTTTTGTAATATTTTTAAAGTTTTTAGGCATAAAAACAGTGGCTTTCTATGACAGAAAACCACTAAAATGATGCTTAACTGAATGGCATTGCTTTATAACCACTTTGAAAATGGTTGTTTTATGGCGGATAGTCAGACAGTTTTGGATATAAGAGATGATCTTGGAGCAACCATGAATGAATGCAGGGAAGTGACCGAAAAGTACCGCACAGGACGGAGTGCATATTTATGGCTCGGACAGTTGTTTATGAGATTGTTTGCAGGACTATTATAGCAGAAAGAAGAGGTGTTCGATATGTGTACAGCAGCAACTTACAAAACAAAAGATTTTTATATGGGCAGAACGCTTGATTATGAATTTTCCTATGGGGAACAGATCACGATAACGCCAAGAAATTACGAATTTGATTTCCGGTTTGCCGGGAAGATAAAAAGCCATTATGCTTTGATCGGAATGGCATTTGTTGCAGGAGGTTATCCGCTTTATTATGATGCTGTTAATGAAAAAGGCCTTGGAATGGCAGGTCTTAATTTTGTCGGCAATGCGGCATATGAAGAAGCTTTGCCGGAAGATGAAACAGAAGTCAGCCAGGTGGCACAGTTCGAGTTCATCCCATGGATCCTTACACAGTGTGCTACTGTAGCAGAGGCGAGAGAGAAGCTGGCAGCAATGAGACTGACAGGCACAGCATTCAGTGAACAGCTGCCGACAGCACAGCTTCACTGGATCATTGCAGACAAAGACTCCTGTATCGTTGTTGAGTCTATGAAAGATGGGCTGCATGTATATGATAATCCGGTAGGAGTGCTTACCAATAATCCACCATTCCCGAGTCAGATGTTTGCACTGAATAATTATGCCGGAGTATCCAGAAAACAGCCGGAGAGTACTTTTGCAGGAGTATTACAGCTTGATGCATATAGCAGAGGAATGGGTGGAATGGGAATACCTGGAGATCTTTCCAGCCAGTCAAGATTTGTGAAAGTTGCCTTTACAAAATTAAATTCGATCTCCGGTGAAGAAGAGGATGAGAGTGTAAGCCAGTTCTTCCATATCTTAGGATCCGTAGATCAGCAGCGTGGATGCTGTGAGGTGACAGAAGGCAAATATGAGATCACGATATACACGTCCTGTTGTAATACAGCAAAAGGTATTTATTATTATACGACTTATGATAATCATCAGATCACAGCGGTTGACATGCATGCGGAAAATCTGGATTCAGATCAGCTGATCTGTTATCCGCTTCTGTCCAAGGGCGAAGTCAGATGGCAGAATAAATAATACGAAAATGCACGGAGAAAGCATAACGCAGAACAACAGGAGGACAATATCGAGATTGTATGGAATGCAGATGTTAGGTTGATAATTGTGCAAGCACCGCCTGCACAATTTGTGCAACAAAAAAGAGGAGCCAGTCCAGACTCCTCAAAGGTACGTTATTTCAAAAAGTTGCTCTTGTGTTCCAGCGCGTGCAGATTATGATAGTCCTCATAAATAAGTCAATTTTGCAGATAAAATTAGCAACTCAGGAAAAAATGATTTGCTTGGAGAAACCGAATCAAACATGAAAAAAACCTTTCGCATAAAATGCTTCAAACTAGTTTTAGGTGTGTCATTATGCTTTTTGATATATCTACTTGTTTCTTTAATTATTCCTCCGCTGATTGGAACACATGAAAAGAGTGATACGCAGGCAGAAGTATCCATAACAACGTCTGAACGAGTTTGCTTGATTGACAATAACGAGGATGCACTTCTTTGGAGGCTGAGGCTCATTCGTTCGGCACAGGAAGAAATCATTCTCTCAACCTTTGACTTCCGCGCCGACAGCAGTGGAACAGATGTGATCGCGGCGCTTTGGGGCGCGGCAGAGCGCGGCGTACAAGTACGGCTCATTATTGATGGAATCAATGCGCAACTGCATTTAAGCGGCAGTGATGTGTTTCAGGCATTGGCAGCGCACGACAATGTGGAGGTCAAATTCTACAACCCTATTCGGCTGACGCAACTTTGGACGGTCAATTATCGCTGCCACGATAAATACTTGATTATCGACCGATCTACATATCTTATGGGTGGGCGGAACACCAGCGACTTATTCCTTGGGAGTGGGGGTACGTCACGTCAGAACATAGATCGTGATATAGTCGTATACAACGGCGGTTTCACAACAGCGTCCGCTAATACCTTGTTAGAATATTTTGATAGGATATGGTTACTTGATACCAACCGTGCATTCCACGCAGAGGCTGAGAATCACAGGGTTAAAAAAGCTACTGCCATTCTTGCAAGACGTTGGACTGAGATCAATGACGCAAAACAGTTAACAGCGATTAACTGGGAGACAGAAACGCTCCAGACAAATGAAGTCGCACTTTTAAGTGGTGATTGCACTGCGTGGAATAAGGAGCCGATGCTTCTGAATACCTTGACAACGCTGATGCAGAAGGGTGAACAAAATATTGTGTTGCAAACCCCATACATGATCTGCAACCAAGCTATGTATAATGCACTCAAAAAGGTCACCGACAATGTACAGGTACAGGTCATTACCAACGCGCCGCAGAGTGGAGCAAATCCGTGGGGCTGCGCTGATTATCTCAATCATAGGGATGATATTTTAGAAACGGGTGTTGATATATGTGAGTGGAACGGCAGCTTCTCCATGCACACTAAAACGATTCTGATTGATGATCGAATTAGCATCATCGGATCATTTAACTGGGATATGCGTAGTGCCTATCTGGATACGGAAATGATGCTGTTGATAGACTGTCCTGCACTAAATGCTATACTTCGGGATGAAGCACAGCAGATGATGTACGAGGGCAAAACCATATCACCAGACGGAGTGACAGTTACGGGAGAATTGTATATAACACCAAAAGTTTCAGCTACCGAACAAGTCCTTCAATCGCTGTTGCGTATTATTGTACGCCCGTTTCGATATGTTCTATAAAGTGCGCATTTCATGTATTCACATACGATACATGCTTCGTCAAAAAACGCCATCTCGTAATTTCACGAGATGGCGTTTTTGCATTATTCAGATATTTGCAAGAGGTCACGCCGCTTAGCGCTTCCTGTAATATGAATTATTTAAGCTACTGCATTGAATAATCAAGACATATTTCAAAAGAAAGGGGAACAGTAGAATGGGTCCCGTCAAGATTTATGCGCAAAATTGTTTGCAGGCTCCGGCTGAGTGAAGTCAGCCGGCAATAGAGGCGTCGTCCAGAGCCGCCTCCAAGTGCTTCATGTTCATGTATTTCTTGTTGCCCCACTGGGTACCTGCCACATGGCGCAGCCTCGCGCAGACCAGCATCAGGGCGGAGTTGCCGTCCGGGAATGTCCCCACCACCCGCGTCCGTCGGCGGATCTCACGGTTCAGCCGCTCGATCACGTTGTTGGTACGGATGCGGGTCCAGTGTTCGCTGGGAAAATCGCAGTATGAGTGATTTCCGGTTTCAGCCATGGCCGGGAACCATTGATATTACTACTCTTTTGGAGTTTTGCTCATGGCTGTGTGCTATGATGTGGAGGAGGTGATGGATCATGAAAAAATTGACGGGTATCGTGTGTCTGCTGGCATTGATGCTGACGCTGACTGCCTGCGCCGGGGCGGGGGATTGGAAATATGAGGACCTGCCGGGCGACTATGCCGTGTGGCGGATCAATAGCCAAGAGATCCCGCTGGTCTGTGTGGATGACGATGGTCTGACTGCCGAGCCGGTGGTGGAGGGCTATGTATACGCCGTGGCCTGGGACGAGAGTACCATCTATGTCCAGCAGCGTGCGGAGAAAGACAAGGGCGACATGGCCTATTACGCGGTGGCGCTGGATTCCGGCGCGGTCAGCGGCCCTTATACAGAGACGGAGTTTGCCGCGGCTTGCGCGGAGCAGGGCGTGGACGCGGCCAATATTGGTTGGCAGGCGCAGAAAGACTGGAACAAGGTCTATGACAGGTAAGGGGTGCGGCAGATGAAAACGCTGTTGGACTGCCTGTTTGTGGCGTTGGGCGGCGCGGTTGGCTCCGTTTTTGAGCGAAGCAATCACAACAGATGAGCAGAGGGAAGCGTTTGAAACGATCATCCGATACTTGGACTGCGTTTCAATAGCCGTTCCCAGCGATGTGCAGCAGTATCTTGATGAGATTAGAGAAAATGCTGATGCTGCTGTGACGCAAAGCGCATCTTCTGCACTTGCGGCAGCTATGGCAGACCCGGAAAAGTATATTCACGACAACAAGGAAATGCTCGAACAATATCGAGCAGTTGCGGAATCGGAGGAATATAAGGCATCTCCCGCCTACCGACTGCAAGAATATCTAAAGCAATTCCAAAGGGAGAGCGGCTATAACGATGTATTCATCCCCGCAATGCAGAGGCTTAGCCCCGCTTACCGCGAGTATCACAAATCCCTGCAAGCGGCGAATGAGGTTTTCTTGCGGCATTTCCAGCAGGAGTGATTTTGCAAAAAAGTTCATAGAACAATTCCCACCCAGCAAAGCGCAATCGGCGAAAAGCGGTTGCGCTTTTTCACTGACCGCCCCATACAGCGAGAAACGCCGGAGAGCAGCCAGCGAAGCGGCGAAAAAGTACGGCGTTCATAGAAAAGTTGCATATTTGTATGGAGACAGGAATTGAAAAGTTCGCGCTTTGCATACCATATACCATGCTTTTTCGGTTTATACGATTACATTCGTGCAGTTCCTGAAAACAAGGAACCCAATGGGTACGCACTCGCCCTTCGGCTGTTTAATGAAGGAGTAGAAGGTCTTACCCGCCAACTTCCTCTGTTTGATATGGGATTCTGGCCTCGATTCAATCGCTGCGATCTTCCCGGTTATCCACAAGATGACCCCTGCACGATCGGTTATCTCAGACTTGTTCGCCAACAACTCCTAATTCTCTACCGAATCACCGGAAAAGAGGAGTTACGCCTTTTTAGCGAAAAATTCCATCATTATGACCGTATTTCCAATATTTTAAAAATGTATCGCCACAAGTTCACGGCATTAAAGAAACTGAATCGTTTATAATATAAACGGGAAAAAATAATACTTTTGTATAAACAAACTCTTGTAATATGTGTGGAATAGCCGGAATATTCGAACGGGATACAGATAACACTCAACTCATGTCGGAAATGCTGGCCACGATTGAACATCGGGGACCAGATGATCAATCTATATATACCTACCAGGATTTCACTCTCGGACACCGGCGTTTGTCCATTATCGACGTCTCCACGTGTGGCAATCAACCCATTTTTAATGAAGATAAGAGTATCTGTGTCATTTTTAACGGGGAGATATACAACTACGAAGAAAGCCGGGAAGAACTCAAATCCAAGGGACACGTATTTTATACCGCTACCGACACGGAAGTTTTGGTTCATCTTTACGAGGAGTACGGAACCGGGTTCTTCAACAAGTTAAACGGTATTTTCGCTTTTGCCCTACTGGATCAAAACAATAACCGTCTGATTCTCGCACGGGATCATTTCGGAACTAAACCTCTACACTATTTCCTAAAAGATGGTGTATTAGTTTTCGGTTCTGAACAAAAATCCATTATCCTACACCCGAAATATGAACGGAAATTAAATTTAAAAGCTTTACATATACACTTGAACTTGCGTTACACGCAAGGGAATGAGACTCTTTTTGAAGGCATCAAACGTCTTCCCCCAGCTCACTTTGCCGTGTTTGAAAATGGTCTGTTCACGGTAAAACGCTACTGGCAGCTGGCTGTGAATATTGATCGATCCATCACGGAAAACGAGGCGAAAGAGAAGATGAACGAATTGATCAAACAGGCCGTGAAACGCCAATTAGTCAGTGATGTCCCAGTAGGCGTGTATTTATCGGGCGGACTGGATTCCTCAACAATCGTGCAGAAAATGCATGAACTGGGAGTCCCCGATATCAACACGTTTACCCTAGGTTTTAATGAGCCCACGGACGAGTTTCCCGATGCCCAGCAGATTGCTGATCACTTTCACACGCATCATCACACGTTGAGTCTGTCGATGAATCCGATGCAACAAATGCCCAAGGTAATCTGGCATGCCGAGGAACCTAAAATTAACTTGTTGCAGGGATTCAATATGTCGGCTTTTGTCCATCCAACCGTGAAAGTTATTCTCGGAGGACTAGGCGGAGACGAGCTATTTGCCGGGTATGATATCCATAAATTCATTTACCCGTTCAAAAACTGGCATCACCATACTCCACAATGGCTACAACGTATGTTACGCTGGAAATCAGATTTTATTTTCCGTCTTCAGAATAATTCTAAATCATTACGTTACGACGAATACCGCCGGGGCGTACAAATGTTACTATCTATTGGGAACATGGAACGCTTTTACCTCATCCTGCGAAACACGTGGGATTTCGATACCCCGTTCTACAAGAATATCTATTCGGAATCGTTCTTGAAACAACAAGAAATAGAACAATTCAAGGTACATAAGGAATTTGACAAGATTTTTGAATCTGTACACCATCAGAACGGGTTGGATCAAGTGTTATATGCCGAATTCCAATCCAAAATGGTAAACGATTATTTGCTTACAGATGACCGGATGTCCATGGCCCATTCGGTAGAAGAACGAGTTCCTTTCCTTGACCGGGATTTAGTAGACTTCGGCTTTACTCTCCCCGTGGAGATGAAGATCAAAAATAACCAAACTAAAAATCTTTTCCGGGAAGCCATGAAACCATATCTTCCCCCCAAGATTATCACGAAAAAGAAATGGGGATTCACAGTGAACCCGTATCTACAATTCAAAAAGGATTTAAAAGATACAGCCGAAAAGATTCTTACAAAAGAATATATCGAAAAACAGGGAATATTCAATTATGACTATATCCGCTATATCCTGGATTACCCGGCACACCCGAAACTCCGGTGGCACTACAATTTTATCTGGATCATTTTGGGACTGGCAATTTGGGAACAGGAGTTCATACATAAACGAGTAGAAGATAACCTCGAAGCTTACTATTAAAATACCTATTCATGAAATACTCTATCATCATTGCCGTATATAACCGTCTGGAAGAAGTGAAAGAACTCCTTGAAAGTGCAGAAAAGCTTGAAGGGGATCGACGTCTTTTTGAATTATTATTCGTGGACGACGGTTCAAAAGACGGATTCAAGGAATTCATCGAACAATACCGCTCTGCCAGCGGACTTCAAATACGAGCCATATACCAACAAAATCAAGGCCCTGGAGCTGCTAGAAATTACGGAATGAGTAAAGCCCAAGGAGAGTATTTCATCTTTGTAGATTCCGATTGTATGTTTCCCCCTCAATGGCTGGCTGAGATTGAGAAGGCCCAAAACGAACATTATTATGATGCATTCGGAGGTCCGGATACCTGTCATCCCTCTTTTTCTCCCCTACTGAAAGCTATTAATTACTCGATGACCTCATTTATCGGAACAGGAGGAACCAGAGGAAATAAAAAGCACGTGGGCCGTTTCTACCCCAGAAGTTTCAACATGGGAATATCCAGAAAAGTATACGACACGATTGGAGATATGGGAGGATTACGTCATGGTCAGGATATGGATTATTCCATGCGAATATACAATGCCGGTTTTAAAGTGGGGCTAATCGCAGATGCTTATGTCTATCACAAACGCCGTACAAGTATACCCAAGTTCTTCCGCCAAATCTTTAATTGGGGAGTTGCACGCATCAATTTATCCAGACGCCATCCCCATACTCTAAAACCAATTCACCTGCTCCCAGCCCTATTAATCGTCGGATTAGTCGTTCTGGAATTAGGCACCTTTTTCACAGGACAAAACTACCCTCCCGTACATTTTGTATGGAATATCGTTGATTACGGATTAATGTTCGTTTGCTTGTTCGCTTTCTTTCAATCACTTTTTAAATATCGAAACATCATTGTTGCTTTCCTCTCCATCATTACCTTGCTCATCCAAGTCTTCGCTTATGGATTCGGGTTGCTCTGGGGAGGCTGGAATGCCTTACTTGGAAAGGAAGTAAAAGGATTCTCAAAAAATTATTACGGAAATAAGAAATCATAATTCACCACATGAAAATAGTTACTATCATAGGCGCACGCCCTCAATTCATAAAAGCAGCCGTGGTCAGTCGAGCCATCAGCAGTTTCCCGGATGTACAGGAAGTTATCGTTCACACGGGACAACATTTTGACATGAATATGTCTGATATTTTCTTTAAAGAGATGTGTATACCCAAACCCAACTATAATTTGAATATCAACGGAATGACGCATGGAGCAATGACGGGCCAGATGCTCGAAAAGATTGAATCTATCCTATTAGCGGAACAGCCGGATTGGGTGATCGTTTACGGGGATACAAACTCCACACTGGCCGGAGCCTTGGCAGCGAGTAAATTACATATTCGGGTTGCACATATCGAGGCCGGACTACGTTCATACAATATGAATATGCCGGAAGAGATAAACCGAATTCTCACGGACAGGATAAGTTCCGTATTGTTTTGTCCCACAGAGCAAGCTATTAAAAACTTATATCAAGAAGGCTTTAAACAATTTCCTTGTACATTATTGAATTGTGGTGATGTCATGCAAGATGCCGCACTTTTTTATGCCAATAAAGCCAAATGTCCCGATTTTTCACTTCCGGAACATTTTATTTTAGCCACGTTGCACCGAGCTGAAAACACGGATTCTCCCGAACGTTTACAATCTATCATCGCTGCTCTTGAAGAGATTGCCCGGGAAATGCCAGTCGTTATTCCTATTCACCCCCGTACCCGTAAAAAATTACAAGAGTTGAACTTCGATTTTAAACAAACCCGCCTTCAGTTAGTGGATCCCGTGGGTTACCTAGAGATGGTTCATTTGCTAAAACACTGTTCCCTTGTTGCCACCGACAGTGGTGGCTTACAAAAAGAAGCCTATTTTTTCAAAAAATATTGTATCACTCTCCGAACTGAAACGGAATGGGTTGAACTGGTTGAACAAGGAGCCAATATCATTACGGGTTGGAGATACGAAGATATTTTAAACAACTACAAACAACTTAAACATACAACAAAAGACGTTTTTTCCTCTCCTCTATACGGGGATGGAGAAGCCGGACATATCATTATCCGGGAACTTCAACGAATAGACTCGTAAGCTGCTATTAATTGTTTAACAGAAATATCCCAATTATATTGCTCCAAACACAATTTGTGGGCACGGGTTGCCATATCCTCCAAATTCAAGGTTACTAACTGTTCTAATTTTCGGGCGCAATCTTCCGGAGAATTATCCTTATACACGACTCCAACCTGATGCTCTCGTACAATATTCCCAACACTATCCATATCGCTCACCAGCACGGGTAAACCATAATAAAAATACTGGTATATTTTATTGGGAGAAGAGCAGTCAGTTTGTACCGAACGCAAATTTGATATCACTCCCAAAGAATAGGCACACATCTTAACGGCTTCTGCCGGAAACTTCAAATACCCGGGGAAATGCACAATCTCTTCCAAACCGAGTGTTAATACTAAATCCTTAATCTCCCCGGCATAAGCACCTTTTCCATATATGTCGAGACTGTACTTGGACTTATCCTTTATCAACGCCAATCCCTTGATCACATTCTGTAATCCCCGGTGATAGGTGATTCCCCCGACATAGAGTAAACGTATCTTTCCCGTTGTCGTCGGATGTGGTTCCGGACGAGGAAACAATTTCATACTAATCGTGTTGTCCACGTGATAATATGTTCGTGGTACCAGATCATTCATTCGGTCGGACATCTCCTTACATACCGTAATAACAATATCCGCCTTGCCTATCATCTCCCGTTCATAGTGTTTCCAGGCTGCAAAAGAATACATCAATTTTCCGGCTATTCCTTTCGTGTAAGGAGCCATATCCAACATGTAAGGATAATTCTCATGACTATCCAGAACAAAACTTATCCCGAATTTCTTTTTTGCCCAATATCCGACTTCAGCCAAGGGAAGGTCATGTATATGAATCACATCAAACGTCTCTGTCCGCAATAAATTCCCGACTTGTTTCTTCCAAAACATAAAATAGAAAGGCAAACGCAGACAGGCAATTTTTGCTTTATTATACAGGAAGGGAGTCGACAAGGTTCTATGTAGCTTGATCCCTTTATAATTTTCATCCCCGACATATTCTTTTTTTAGCGTTGCACACAACAAATGGACTTCATGTCCGGCTTTTATCAAGGATAACGCCTCTTTCTCAACCCGTTCGTCATCCGGGAACTGGTTCTCTAAAACCATCAGTATTCTCATGCTCCGAAGATATTATTCAATTATTCAAATAAACACATTAACGCACATTCATTCGAAATTTCCGATAAGGTAAATAAATACCCAACCATTTCATCATGGCTATAATTTTATGTTTCCCCGTTGGGTTCACAGGCAGATCTATTGTTTTACCTGCAAAATGATTAATCACTTCTCTAAATACCCGACAAGACTCTTTTACCCGATACTTTGCATCGGTACTCAGCAATGTTGTCAACATTATCCGAGAGTTAAAAGGCGAACAAACTTCCGAAGCAATCCAACATTCCTGTTTTGACTGTGCAGTCGAAGGCCCCCAATCCAACTCCCAAAACAGCATATCCAACGCATTTAAATGATTTGCTTTAAAAAGAGGACGATTCGTATCATACCATGCTTGCAATTCCCGTACAGCATAAGGATAGTTTCTACACTCCATCAACGCTGCGAGTTCCCTTCCCGATACATTCTCTGTATAATTGTAGTAATTACGGGCAATCTCTCCTAAATTACCATTTAACATTATCGCATCCTTAAAATAAGTACCGTTCCCCGAAAGAATCATTGCCGCCGTCCGATCTCTGGCATAATCAACACTATTCTTATACACTTCTTTCAAAACAGGATCAACCTCTATCGAATACCGAAACACTTGAAATGATTTTCCAACCAATTCTGTCAACTTTTTAGGAATGACCAGATCCGGGTGGTTTTCTTTAAAAGAAGGATGTTTATAAATAAAATAAGTACACTCTTCCAAACCAAGACTAGCGGAAAAAACCATTCGACTATCAAAGCCAGCCGTCACGGGGATCACTACTTTTTTATAACGTTTCGCTATCGCCTCGATATATCCTTTAAACATCGGAATCACCTGTTCCACAACATCCTTCAAGGCTTGTCTCTGAATAGGCAGTGCCGGGAAGAAACGCACGACTTTACGTGCAGTCACATCCAGGTAGGAATTTGCCATTAAACGAAATATTCCTTGTTTCCAAATCTTGTTGGAGATTGCGTATAATCGATATTTATAAACCGATGAATTAAAAAATGCTTTTGCCTCCGGGTCCATAACATCTTCCAAAGGGAAAAAATATTCTATTAATTTCACTTGAGAGGCAAAAACATCAAACGAATCCTTATAATAAAGGATTCGTTGCGCACAAGCATCCGGTATAATTTTTACCCCTGCGGCATCTTTACAAAGTACAATAAAATGACCGCAATATTGATCCAGTTGTCGCATCAAATCTTCTACGTCAACAGATTCCGATAGTCCTTTTACAATATCTTCATTTGTATATTCAGTATTCCGATAGTCAAACAGATAACCCAATACTGCCACAGACAAATGTTTCCCATCCTGATGCACATAATCCAGATTCGGATGTACGTAAACATGATAATTATCAAACAAAACCTGTTTCCACCCGTTTAGAGCCAATTCTTTTTTCGAAATTATATACTGCCTGTTAAAAAGCTCTGTTTCCATCAATTGTCCATTTTAAGATTCTTACAAATATAATTTATTTCATCCGGTATGGGAAATATTCCTATGACTCCCGGTATTTTACATTTTTCACGTTCTCTTTCAATCGCCTCAGATCAGACCATTTCTTCCAAGCACCTTTCAAATTATTCCACTCATCCTTATCGTAAAAATGCCATTTATACAACAAAAACGGATATCCACCCAAAATAACCAATTTCACCAATATACTTATTCCAATAGCTGTTTCATTAAATAATATACCGATCAAGTATAATATCGTTCCCACAACAAGCACCTTCCCCACTTTCGACAACTCATAGGGAATAGGGTAATACTGTTGAGCAAATATATAACATGCCAACCACGAGATTACTTGAACTATCATTGTAGACAAAGCCGCCCCATACATTCCCATTGAAGGCACTAGTAACATATTCAAGAAGAAATTCAATATGGTAATACCAACTATAACATAACTTATAATTTTAGTCTTCTTCATAATTTGTAACCCGATCATGCAACATTCCCGCATCATACTGAAAAAAATAGCATAGGTCACGAAAGGTATGACGTAAAGCGCCTCTATATAATCCGGATTAGTTGTCACCCAAACGATTCCCTCCCGCGAAAACAAATTCAATCCTAAAGCACAAAACATCAAACCAAAAGAAAAATAAGTCAATACTTTTGAATAAAACTGCTTATTATCCGGATCATTCATTTTCTTCATCAACAAAGGCGTTAAGGCCAATTGCACGGATGTCACGATAAAAACTTTAAGAGTATTCCCTACTTTATATCCCAAACTATAAAAACCGACATCATCCAATCCTTGAAAATGATTTATTATATAACGATCAAAAACAGTAAGTAAACTTCCTACTATTGCGGGAAAAACTAACGGATAACTATATACCAGCAATTGTATTGTACACCTTCGGTCTACTCGACAAGAACTGTTCTTAATAACCAGTGGTAATACCATAAGTAATTGTATAACGATACCGACTAATTGCGCTTCATACACTCCTGATACCCCCCGATGTAAAGAAATTGTAAAATAAATCGTTAGAACTAATGTTACAAACAATCTTACGATATTCGTTAACGAATAATAGATAGGCTTACGTTGTAAACGCAATAAATTTTGTGGAACTTCAACAACTGCCCCCAACATAGAAGTCAATATCAGTAATTGAAGAATATATGGAAGTTCCCCTCCCAAAGAATACCCTTCCTGCTGTACCAGTAATGCCGATAACTCACCAACATTTAACCACAACACACTCCCGATACACAAAGAAGTCAATATCGTAAACAACAATGTGGTGAAAAAAATAGTCTTTTGTTTATCCCGGTATTCGGCATCCCAATACCAGCGAATCAACCCGGAATATAAAGAAAGTCCCATCACCGCAATCAAAATTTGTGATGTCACCTCCAATAACCCCATCAACCCGTAATCAGCAGTAGAGAAATATTCGGCATCCGTATAAAGGGGTATCAGAATAAAACCGACAAGCTTAACGGCCACATTTCCGATACCATAGAGTACCGAATCTTTCATGACTTGCTTTATATCTTTAAACATTTCTTTCCTCCACGATTTCTTGATATATTTCTATCATATCTTCCACATTCTTATCCCAATCATATAATTCCCGAACCCTCTTTTCTCCATTTTGAGCCAAAGTAACCCGCAATGTTTCATCATTTACCAGGGTTTCCATGGCCTCTGATGCTTGTTGTGGATTCTCACGTTCAACGATAAGGCCGGACTCTCCCGATTTCACGATTTCGGTGAATCCCGGAGCATCTGATACAACAACAGGACAGCCCACGGCCATTGCCTCCACGACAGCAACCCCAAAACTTTCTGCCCGGGAAAGCGCCACGAATACATCAAAAGAACTGATGACTTCCGGCAAATGATCATGTACTACCTTTCCTTCAAATACGATTTTTTCTGCCAGCCCCCAATTTATAGCTTGTAACTGTAATTTTTCTCTCTCACTCCCCTCTCCCACGATCCGTAAACACAAGTTCAGATCTGGTCGCCGTTTACACAACAGAGCAAAAGCATCAATCAACGTATCTATCCCATATCCATATTCCAAAGTTTTCACAATACCAAACACGAATCTATCTGTCTCTTGATACTTTTTTGGAAATCTCTTGAACAATGTCATATCCACGCCAAATGGGGTAACAGGAATTTGTTTTTTATCTGTATATCTTGCAAGTTCCCGGGCCATCACGTGACTTGTAGACAAAACTCGATCCGCCTTTTTCAGTATATATTTAATCACACAAGCCCTGCTCCATGAACGTCGGGGATAATCATATACATCTGTTCCCCATGCAGAAACGACGAAAGGATGAAAACCCGCCAACGACCCGAATAAACCATTATCCGATAAATAGTGAGCGTGAACGATATCCGGATGAAATGTTTGAATGGAATTCCTAATATCTTTTATCAACACCAGGTAATAAGTAAATAATTTGACTAAAATAAACCCCTTGATCCCCTTACTATCACGTGATTGCCAGAACGATTTTACCTGTACATGCTTAATCCCCCTATAATAGTCAACCTTTTCACAAGGATAAAAACTGTATAACATAATCTCCACTCCCCGCTTAGCCAACGCACTTACCCAACGTTGAGTATGTATCGCGGCGGGATTTGATAACATGAACACTTTCATAATTCAATTCTTTAAAAATTTGCACGCAAACCAACAGTAAATGAAC
>OHBE01002181.1_pt1 | contig 14931 bp, 10 predicted proteins | sample 1577231 | NCBI WGS metagenome assembly OHBE01 (sample SAMEA3541506, study PRJEB24748) | human gut metagenome | biome: human gut; feature: human-associated habitat; material: faeces | place: China | collected 2012
TCTTCGCGTCCCGTGAGCTGCGGTGCGTGCTGCCCTGGTGGCTGGCGGTCTGCGGCGTGGTGTTCGCAGGCGCGGTAGCCATTGCCGCCGCGTGGATGCCCGCCCGCAAAGCGACGCTCATCAGCCCCAACGAGGCTATCCGCTCTGAGTGAGGTAACGATATGAAAAAGACAACACAAAACGTAAGAGGCTCGCTGCGCCGTGTGCTGACGCTGCTGCTGGCACTGGTAATGACCCTTTCTCTGACAGTGCAGGCGTTTGCCGGGACGTCGAGATGGCCCGCAACGGGCGTTGCCAGCAGCGACCGCTATATGGATAATACCGGCACATTCTATAACGGAGATACCTCGATAGCACCCAAGATATCCAACTTTGGCGGATTCATCAACGTGTATGGCGTACCAAAAGGTTCTGCGGCGGACGCCTATGTGATGGTGCCCACCTCCGTTAATTTCGGAGCCCTTCTGGATTCAAAAAGCAACAAGACCGACTTGGAATTGGAGAAACCTTACGATTTCTCAGAGCCTTTCCGCTACAACATCATTGCCGAAGATGGTCGAACATTTTTCACCTATGCCTTTGCCTCGGAAATAGCCAGCAAAGATACTTGGACAGCGGCGGATACGCAGGAACTGGTGGATATGGCGGAGTTGTTCGTCAATACTTACCATCAGCTCTACCTTACGATAGATAAAATCAACGCTTCGAGGACGGAAATCGGCACCTATCATCCGGCCAACGCGGATATGCTCAGCACGCTGGGCTATTGGCTGGGTGTGAGCACGGCTTATTTTGATCTCGACGAGGGCGAAAGCAGCATGAACGGCAATCGCCTCTTTGACTCCTATGAAGCAAAGTGGCGTGCGGGCGGCGAGGAGGCCGTTCAGTTCATGCGGGAGTACCTGCAAAGGTATATTGCCAAAAAAGGCTATAGTCAGGTCAGCCCCGCTGCCCTGCGGATCATCTATGAGCAGATCGTCCCTGAATATCTTTCCTACGTTGAACAGAATCGCATCAAGGAGCCGGTCATTGACCGTGTGACCATCGGCGGTTCGGTGGGCAGTATCGATGCCGCGGCTCGCACGGTGACGGTGAAGCTGCCGAAAAATGTAGACCATTCCCAATTAACAGTGGATGTTGAGGTAGGAACTGGACTAATCGCCAATTCGGTGGCGGGTTCTGTGGCCCAAGGGTCTTTGGCCTATCAGGTAACACCCTATGATCCGGCATACGGCACGAAATACAATGCACTGAGTGCCACATGGCGTATCGTCATCGAAACGGGTAAGCCGGACAATCTGGTCACCTCCTTCGCCGTTACCGCTGATGATGGCAAGACCCGATACGCCAAGATCGACGAGACCAACAAGACGATCTCCCTGAATCTGCCGAAGGGCACCGACCTGCGCGCCATCACGCCGGTCGTTACCCATACCGGTACGGAGGTCAAAATCAACGGGGAATCTTTTGATGGCAGCGGTTCTTTCGATTTTACCAACTCCGAAACAGAGCCGCTGACGCTGACGGTAACCAACAGTAATTTTGATCTGCGCACCGACTACAAGGTAACGATTACAGCGCAGAAGTCCTCTGAAAACTACATCACCTCCTATAAGCTGGGCGATGCGGAGGGCGTGATCAACGGCAACAACATCGCCATTACCATCCCTTACGCCATGGATCTGGCGGCTGTAAAGCCGGAGATCGCCGTTTCCGAGTTTGCGGAGCTCACCGCACCGGCCTCTCTGAAGGAGGGCAGCAACACTTACACCGTCACCTCAGAGGACGGCAAAGTGCGTACTTATACGGTGACCATTACCCGCACGGCGGTGGCAACAGGCAGGCAGATCTTATCCTTCACCTACGGCGCGGTGGCAGGCACGATCGATCAGGTGAATGGTACGATCTCACTGGTGCTGCCCGCTGGTACCGGCACCACCTTTGCACCGACCATCCGTGTATCGGATTTCGCCACGGTCACACCGGCATCCGGTGAGGCACAGGACTTCAGCAAGCCGGTAACCTACACGGTCACGGCACAGAACGGCTCTACCAATATTTATACCGTCACTGTAACGGTTTCTCAGGAGCAAGCAGAGAATCCTTACAAGGCGGATATGGGGTCACTGGTCAGCAAGATCAACCAGCGGTACAGCCGGACAACGGCAGGCGCGTGGGAGGACTGGGAATGGATGAACCTGGGCTTCTACCAGAAGAAGCTGGGTAATCTTGACGACGGCTTCTCCATCGCGGAGTGCATCAAGCGGCTGGACACCACCACCAATGTGGCCATGACCAACATTGACCGTAAGATCATGACACTGACCGCCCGCGGCATCGACTGCTCCAAGCTGTCCCAGTACAACAACGGCGAACCCTTCATTGACGCCAAGGGAAACAAGGTAGACGACCTTGCCGCAGTCCTCTATAACTATAGCGGCGGATATACCATCAACGGTCCCATTTTTGCCCTGAACGCACTGGATATGGGCAACTATACTATCCCTGAAAACGCCGTGTGGACGCGGGAAAAGCTGCTGGAGACGATCCTGAACCACAAGTACCTGTCGGATGGCTTTGGCTTGGATATGGTCACCATGCTGATGCAGTCTATCGCGCCCTATCAGAACGATCCAGTGTACGGCGAGCGGGTCAAGGCTAAGCTGTGGGAGGGCTTTGACATTGTTATGAACAGCTTTGGCACCGACCCCTTTGGCAACCCATTCGGCGTCCAGTGGGGCGGCGTGTATACCTCTGAGGGCGCGTCCCAGATCATCTGCGCTCTTTCCGCTATGGGCGTTGACGTCCACACGGATGTGCGCCTCAATAACGGAACGGACAGCGTGCTGACCTCGTTCCTCAACTACGCCGACTTTCGCGAGGGCTATTTTGCCCACAGCAACACGACGCCCAAGAACGCCATGGCCACCTATCAGGGCTGCTACGCCACCCAGTGGTATCTGGGCTTCCTGAATAACGGCGGGGCGGGGCATCCCTATTCCCTGTATTATCATCGCTTCGATTTCTCCCGTAAGCTGTCCACCGAGGCGGACATTACCTCCTTTACACTGGAGGGTAAGAAGGGCGTGTTTACCACCGAGGGAGGAGACAACATCATCACCGTGACCCTGCCTGCCGGTACGCCGCTGAACGACATGCACCCGCAGCTTCAGCTGTCTGACTATGCCACGCTCCTTGCACCGGATCTTACCGGCGGCATCACCTTTGTGAAGGATACCAAGACCGCCTTCACCGTGCAGGCGGAGGACGGCAAGACCACCAAGACCTATTATGTGGTAGTCAAGCTCTCGGAAGAAGAAAAGCCCTCCGGCGCGGAGATCTACACCGATACCATTATGCTGAAGGACGCCAATATCCTGCGGGATCTGGATATTCTGGGCAAGAATATCACCGCTGGCACGGACAGCACGGATATCGAGCTGCTGCTTGACGCAGGAAAGGACACCTCAAATCTGATGATCTACGCCCGCCTCTCCTATGGAGCCACCGCCTCGCCGGCATTGGACGGGAAGAAGGGCATGAACCTGTCGGATTGGACGACCTTCACCATCACTTCCGGCGACGGGACGAATACCCGGACATACCGCATCAAGGCCACGGCACGGACGCAGGCGTCTATCTCCGCCTTCAGCCTTACCATCGGCGGCACGGTCTATGAGGGCGTTATTGACAACAAGGCCAACACCATTACCGTGTCCGGTGTGGACGACAGCAAGCTGTCAAGCACCTCCTTCGCCCCGGATGTGACGCTTGGGCCGGAGACACTGGTCTGCTCTCCTGCCCCCGGTCTGGCGCAGGACTTCTCCCGCACGGTGCAGTACATCGTGGCGGGCAATGAAAAGGTGCTGTCCCGCACCTACACCGTCTCCGTGCTGAATAAGGCGGGTCAGTTGATCTCCGGCAGCGGCGGTGGAGGCGGCAGCGATCCTGTAACGCCGGCCACCGGCGCGAAGATCACGGCCTTTTCCGTATTGGGCGTGGACGGCGTCATCAACCAGAGCGCAGGCACCATCACCGTAACGCTGCCTGCCGGTACGAACGTGACGGCGGTAGCCCCCTCCGTTACCGTGACGGCGGGTGCGGTGGTCAGCCCTGTGCTCGGCGAGGTGGTGAACCTGACCGCCCCGGTGGTCTACACCGTGACGCTGGGCGAGGAAACCAGCCGCTATACCGTCACCGTGACCTTCGAGCGCAGCGTTTCCCAACAGCTTTGGGACGAGCTGGGCAACAACTCGGATGTGGCGGATCACCAGACCAGCCACACCAAGCGGGATTGGAGCTGAGTGCCATGAGGAAAAGAAAAACTGTATTTCTATTGCTGGCATGCCTGCTGCTGACGCTGGCGGCGGGCTGCGGGAAAGCACCCCAGCAGCCGCAGGAGCGCAGCAAGTGGGACATCCTTTCCGCCAAGTGCGGCGAAGCGGACTGTACCGTGTCCGTCACTAAGAATTGGGGTGGACAGGAAACGGGGCTGAGCTGTGTCGTGACCATTCCCCGCAGCGAGGGCATGGACGTGACCGCCGTCCCGCTGACACTACAGCTTTCCAAGGGCGCGACGCTGGACGAGACTGAGCCGTGCATCGTATCCATTGACGGTATGTCGCTGGTGGTGGATCTGACGGTTAGCGACCCCTGCATCACCGTGCAGAACGAGGGCTATACCCGCACCTACTGCCTGCGGCTCAAGGAGGCGATGGGATGAAGCGTATAGTATGCTTGCTGATCGCCGCGCTGAGCGTAAGTCTGCTGCTGGGCGGCTGCGGCCAGAACAGCGATCCGTTGGCTATCCGGGAGTTTATCATCGGCGACAGCGTCGGCACGGTGGAGCAGCGCGGCAGCGGAAAGGATGCGGAATATGTGATCTGCATCACACTGCCGATAGAAACGGATTTTCAGAACTGCACAGCCAACATTACGCTGGCGGACGGCGCGTCCGTCAATGGCGATAGTCCCTGCCTGAAGGCAGATTTGGGCGGCCGCATGGTGCTGGATCTGACGCTGGAACATCGGGATCTGATTATAGAGAATGGGTCAAGCAGCCGTTCCTACGGCTTTGAAATAGGGCTGAGCCGGTAACGGCTCATGATAGAAAAGAGGTGATGCATGGGATTACGGCGTTCCCTGCGCAGAAGAGATCAACAAAAAATTAACAGAAGGAGAACGAACATGAAAATGACGAAGAAGATCACCGCATTGTTGTTGGCTCTCGTGATGGTGCTGTCTCTCAGCACCATGGCGTTTGCCAACGGCACCACGACGACCACGACCGGGAAAGTAACCCGCACGACCGTCAATTCCATTGACGCCGTGTCCTCCGTCACCATTGGCGGCACCACCGCCTATTATGAGAAGGACAGCAATACCGGCGACCAGATCTATATCCGCGCCATGGTGGCCGGCGGCTCCGAGTATAGCCTGAAGAGCACCAACGTGGTGATCAACCTGAGCAATGCCGGCGCCACCATCAACGGCGACCTTGCCTTCACGGGTGCGGGCAATGTCCGCACGGCGACGAATGTGAACCTGCTCAACAAGGTCTATACCGTGATCATCAGCACCTCCGAGGGCGGCGTCACGACCAGCAAGACCTATAAGCTGGCGGCAGGTCTGCCCAGCGGAGCGGTTTCCATTGACGGAAACGACCCCCTGCGCATTATCAGCATCGTTGTCGGCGATGCAACAGATAATGCGATCACCGCTACCAATACGCAGAATCCCTTTATGGGTAACACCGTGTCGAACACGGAAGGCAAGTGGACCTTTATCAACTATAAGGTCAATTCTGCAATGCAGACCGCTCCCACTTCCCGCAGTGCGGTAGCAGTGGCTCTGAGCCTTCCTGAAGGTACGACTGGTCTGGTCAGTGGCAGCTGCCTGATCAATGCGACCACCCTGAATCTCGGCAGCTCCGCGCCCGTCCTGAAGGTCGCGCAGATGAGTGGCACCACCATTCTGGATTCCCGTGATTACTATGTGTTTGCCACGGACCCCAATACCGTATCCTTCTGCTATGGCATCGACTTTACCGAAGCAATGGCTTCCGAAGAGTATGAGGGTGATGAAGCCATTGCTGCGGCAGTCAACACATTGAATACCAAGGCAAAGACGTTCTTTGGTACAAAAGACGGCCACGCCTATGGCCAGCGTACCGCACCCGCCGGAACGACCGTGATGGACGTCATGCGCGCGTTTGCTCTGGCCAATGACTACGGCAGCGAAGTGCCCGAGGGCTGCACCTATATGGCGACCCTGAACGGCATCGGTGAGTTCACCTTCGGCAATAAGTCCGGCTGGATGTATACCACAATGCCGGAGTGGAATGCAGACGGAACAGCGGATTATCTAAACAAATGGTTTACGCCTCCTGTGGGAGCCGCTGACTATACGCTGACAAATGGTGCCAATATTTGCTGGTTCATCTGCTGCGACTATACCCATCATCCCTGGAACTGATGTCCATGTACGATTAAATAATAGTTAAACACCCTGGGGAGGACAGGAAGTCCTCCTGTCCTCCCCACTTTTTTAGCAGTAAGGCTTAGCATTGTACGAAGGCCTTATATGTAATTACTGACAGTAGGTGACAACATGAAAACATTAAAGCAACTGACTCGTTCGGTGCTCGCCTGCCTTCTATGTATAGGGCTGTTGTATAGCATCCCAACGATAGCCTATGCTGATGTGGATTGGCCTCAGGTTAAGAGTTTCTCAATTATAGCAACCGAAGTTCCGCTAAAGAACACTGAGACAATGGCTGAACGAAAGGCGGAGAAGGATACCGTATATACAAAAGATGTAACAAGTAATAACATTGCAAATAAGGCTGAGGCAAAAACCATAGCCAGGTACGTTATCAAGCAGTACGATACATTAGAAAAGGTAGACGACGGTTCTTTCATCGCGGGCGAGATTAGACTATATGCGAAAGAAAAAGTTACAGATAACTTTGTATATATCTGGCAGAAAAGCTGGCATGCCGATGTCACAAAAGGAACCGCCGCTTGCATCCAAGGGAAAACCACAGCAGGTAAACCTAGCACATACAGTATAAGCCTTAAATCAGAGAGCAATTACGTAAACTCGAATACGTTCTATGTTGAAGATAACGGTGTCAAATATTACTATAAGGTAATGCTTGTCAACCCCTTTGAAATCACCCAGTTTGAAAAACCCTACCGCATCAGTGAAACGGCGGCGGAAATCAAGATCAACACACAGGAAGCTGCGTCCTGCTACTATGCCGTTGTTGATTCCGGCGCAGCAAAGCCGGAAATTGATACGAGCGGCACAGGCATCCCCCTGCGCGTTGGAGATAACAGCGTCCCCGTCACATTGACCGCAGGGGCGAAAGACGTGTATGTTGCGGCGAAAAATGAAGACGGCACCATAAAAACTCTGAAAATAGAAATCGGTGAAGCACTTTCCACCAGTACGTTAACGCTGTATCTCTCGTTTTCTATTTCCCCTACATTTATTAAGGCAGAGGTAAACGGGAAGGCGGCGTCGGCAGAGACAACTAACAACGTGACTGTTATTTCTGACCTGCATTATAATGACAGCGTTAAGATATGGCTGCAACCAAAGGATACGACCAAGTGCATCAGTGAAGCCTCTTTGGTTTCAGCGCAAAGAGCCAGAGAAAATGCGGCACAGGCACTGTACTATAACCCAAACGTAAATAGCACAGAAAACAGTATTACATTTACAATGCCTGCGGTTGCCGCACTGAGAGATGCGCTTAAATTCAATGGGACGAAAGAGGACGGCTGGCTCCACTATGCAGATGCAGCTGTGGCAAGCCACAATTTGACGGCTAAGGTTTCAAAGCTCTGGGAACATAACCCCGAAGGACCGTCAAACTCGAAGGGAATTTTGACATTCACAGATGAAAACGGTGCGGCCATTACTGTTGCGAAAGAGGGAAGCAAAGTGATCGCAATAGCGCAGCCGCGCGTTGTAAGCTGGTACCAATTCGAATTCGTTGAATGGACGGAGGAACAGGGCGTCACGATTTCAGACGCGGATCGGAAAAATCCCAGGCTGGAATTTAAAATGGGCACGGAAGATGTATATTTGTTCGCAAAATTTAAGAATATAGGAACAAATGTGGAGTGGGGAACGAATATACCCGAAGTAAACAATGTCGTTTCCGTACGCTGCAATAGCAATGGAGAAGTCAACCCGTTTGTTTATAAAACAGGTTCGGCCGCAAGGTTTACCCTTGTTGCCGCGACTACTGTCGGATGGCAGGATGCATATGCCTTTGATGGCTGGACGATTTTGAAAGATGGCAATGAGGTTCCCGAGGACGAAATAACCTATGAGGTTTATGGAAAACCCGGAGAGGTCGGCTATTATACGGTTCCGACCGTTACGGTCGGCGGCTCGGATATGAAAGTTACCGCTAATTTCCACGCGCGCAAGATCGCCGCCGTGACCGCCAAGGTTAACGACAGCGCCATGGGTTCGGCGACTGTGGCTGTTGGCACTGGCACACCAGGTACAAATATTCCTGCCGTCTTTGAAGGGCAGACCGTCACCCTGACCGCCACCCCCGGCGAACGCTATATGCTGAAAGGCTGGGAGGTCAAGGATGCCGATAAGAACGATGTGACATACACCGTTGCGGAGGATGTTGTCAACGTTGCCACCTTCATCATGCCTGCCACCGGCAAGGACATCACCGCAAAGGCGATTTTCAAGGTAGATCCCGCAAAGGCCAGCGCCGCCTGCGATCTGAGCAATGTGACGCTGAATATTCCCGGTGCCACCAGCGAGCGCAGCGGCACCAAGTATACCATCACGGTTCCTGCCAACACAGACAAAGCCGCGCTGGCGCAGGCGGTACTGAAGCTTGAGATCTCCGAGTATGCCACGGTGAAGAAGTCCGGCGATACGGGCAACTGGCCCGCTGAGGGCAAGGCCTGCGATATGGAGCTGGATAAGGCTGCCACCTTCACGGTGACGGCTGAGAACGGCTCCACGCAGGACTACACCGTGACCATCACCAAGGCAAAGAGCAGCGAGAAGGACATCACCGCCGTCAAGCTGTTGAACGCCGATAAGTCCGTGATCGCCGAGGGCAAGCTCAGCGGTACGACGTGGACGATCACGCTGCCCTCCAATACGGACAAGGCCCTGATCAACAAGATCGGCTCTGCGCCGGATGTCTTTATGCAAATCAACTACACCGGTGTGTCTCTGGCACAGGCAGAAGGCTATGACGATGCGACTGGCATCATCGGCAAATGGTCCTCCGGCAATGTCATGTGCGGCATCAGCCCCAACAGCAGCAAAACTTTCACCGTCACCGCCGAGGATGGCAGTACCAAGACCTACACGGTGGAGATCAAGTACACCGCCCCCAACGCTCCCACCCTGTCCGGCGGCTCTGCCACCCGCACCAGTAAGACTGCCGCAACGGTGAAGTTCACCTCCAATGAGGCCGGAACGTACTTCTACAAGGTGGTTGAGCACGGTGCGGCGGCACCCACGGTAGATGAGATCATGAAATCCACCACCCATGGTACAGCCAGCGCAGGCGAGACGACCATCACCCTCAGCAATCTGACCGAGGACGCCCGTGACATTTACATTGTGGTCGTAAACGCCTCCGGAGGCGAGAGCACTGTCCTGAAGGTGGAGATCCCCGCCTATGGCAGCGGCAGCGAAACGCCGGATACCGGTAAGTTTACCATCACGATTAACGCCCCCAAGGGCGGCAAAATCACCACCAACCGCACCAAGGCGGATAAGGGCGACGAGATCATCGTCACCGTCACGCCCGACAGCGGCTATCAGATGGCAGAGGGCTCTCTGACCTACTCGCTGGCTGTGGCAGGTGGTGAAACGGTGAAGATCACCGGTAACCGCTTTACTATGCCTGCGGGCAATGTGACCATCACCTGCAAGTGGGAGACGGCCACAACGACTGCCAAGGGCATCACCAGCTTCTCCATCAACGGTGTGGCCGGTGCGGTGAACAATACCACTAACACCATTACCATCACCATGTCTCGCGGCACAGATGTGACGAAGCTGACCCCGGTTATCGCCACAAACGGCGTCAAGTCCCTGACACCTGGCAGCGGTGAAACGGTGGACTTCACCAATGCCGTGACCTACACCGCCGCCATGGAGGATGGCAGCAGCAAAACCTATACTGTCACGGTCTACGTGGACAAGGGAACGCTGGCCGATCAGTTCTGGGACAAGCTGACGGACTTTGCCACCCAAGTTCCCTGGTGGGAGTATGCAAAGCATCAGCAAAGCACCAGCAAGTATCCCAAGTATTGGTAAGTAGATGGCTCCCGACCCCGCAGACACCCTGAAATACCAATCGCAAAACGAACAAAAGAGCAGCCATTCCTAGGAATGGCTGCTCTTTCTCTGTAATGACTCAGGCACGGGCGTGATGGGCGTTGGCCTCCCCGTGTGCCTGAACCCCGCCTACCCCCACGGCATGACACTATGGGGCTCTGAAGGGGCTGAGTGCGACTGCGAAGGCAATTGCTATACGCCGCGCGACTCACGAAACGTAAATACGCATTTGATGTGTCAGAGCAGGGATGCCAGTTAAGCATTGAGCCAGTTGTCGAGAATAGGCCGCACCGGTTGAATAAATGAAGGAAGACCACTTGCCGAAAACAGCAGGTAGCCTTCCCTTAGATAGAGAGTGATTTCCTTGGAATTTGTCCTTCCGAACGTATTGACAATATACTCGATTATGCTACGCTGGGATTAGGGGGCAGGTGCGGGGGTACGAAGTTACATTTCCCCGCCTGAGCGTGACTGTCTAGGCCGCTGGGGTCACTGCGGAGTTGCGGAAGGCACGGTGCTCGTGCCACTTCCTTGCTCAGACCGCTTTTTGAGCCCCAAATCTCCATCTGAATACTCATTAATGATGGTAGAAATTTCATCGTCAACACGGAGAACCGTCATAGAATAGTATTGTAGGCTATTTCGCCAATCCTTTCTGCGAAAAGTTTGCTTGAGATCTTCAAAAGCTTGCTCGCAATTCAAAATGATTATAATGTGTGCCTTTAATGCGTATGTGTTAGCAAATAGATTTAAGATTATGTCGGAGGCAAGTACATCTTCCCCTTTGAAGTACTGAAAATTCCACGATTCACCACCGTCTTTTGTGCCAAGATTATAGGGCACACACTCATAATTCCTTTCGCCGCTGGTGTTGTTATTTGGCCTAACAGGCGTACAAGTTGAAAGCTCTCTCATATCACCGTCTATATCAAAAGTATCTCGCACAAAGCAGGTAAGGCGTGAACCATAATAGATTAACTGCCAATCTCCAACCAGTTCAATCAACTTCCGCGTGTCTTTTATATACCGAGCCAAATCAATATTCAATCCAAGTATATACGCAACTCTATTCCATTCTGGTTTTGATTTCACGTTGTCAGTCCTCAGAAAACGAGAGAATAGGCTGGAAGATAGTTCGAACTCGGTTGCAATATCTACCTGCGAGACTCTCGGATTTTGTTGTAGGAACAAATTAATTACATCTTTTACTAACTGAGCATCTTTGGGAAAATTGTTCTGGTCTCCAGTGGCCTCTACCATAAAGTTATAGTCATCTTCAAATTTTTCTAATTCTTTTGACAGCTTTGCATCTTTGCCCATATACAAACCTCCAAATTTGTTTGATTAATAGTACCACAAGAACGAAAAAAAGTCAACGTAAGATAAGCGAAATGACGTTTTGCAGAAATGATTGTATTAACATTTTGAGCGTTATGATTTATTTTTTTACATCTATATATTGACTTTTATTGCCACCTGTGTTATTTTAGAGGAGAAGACAGATAGTCTTCAAGTTATTTTTCTGAAATGACGGCAAAATACGGAACGGCTCATTCGAAATTTACGCCTGCGGAGATGCTGCTATCTACGAAACAGGAAGTGGCTGATAGCCATCAGAGCCTTAAGCAAGAGGTACGGGAAGGCCGTCTCGGAATTTACGCCTGTGGAGATGCCACCATTGACGAAGCAGGAAGGTTGAAAGAAAGGCCACGGCCAATAAAAAAGCACCTCCCGCTTGCCGGCGGGAGGTGCAGGATACAAGACAGCGAGAAGCCATCAAGTACCAGTGCAAGGTTATTTTATCATGGCGTCTCGGAAAAATCAATTAGAAAAGGAGACGCCATGAATCCCATTTTACTCGATCGCCGGGACTCGGCGAAATACTTAGGGATCTCAGTTTCAAATCTTGACCGCCTTCGCGCAGCGGGGGAACTTCCTGCTGTTCAATACCGGCGTAAGGGAAACGTCCGTTATCGCGAGGAGGATTTGAAGAACTTTATCGAACAGCGGGTTGATAAGAGGGAGCGCGGCAGAGCTGATTTTTGCCCCAGCTTTCGCGGTGGTAATGGAAAGAGGGGGGCGTAATTGATGCCCCGGAGAAAAGAAAAGACAGTAGTTCGAAATGGAATCGAATACTATTATAAAAGCATTCGCGATGAACGCGGAAAGTATATCACTGTCTATGGTAGAACAATTGCAGAGCGCGACGAGAAGGTAAAAAAGCGGGAGGCCGAGATTCGTCTTCGCCGCAAAATTAAGGAATTCCCAACTTTCAGCGAACGCGCAACGGAGTGGCTGTCGGATAAGTCCGCTGACCTAAAGCGGAACACCTATAACAATTATGAACAGATCATCCGCACACACTTCATCCCTGTGCTTGGTGACAAGCGATTGATCGACATCACCGGCGAAGATATAAAGAAGGCTATGGCTGTAGCAGAGGCGCAGTCCGCGTCCGTTTATCGCAAGGCTTCTATGCTAATCAAACAGATTTTTGCCGATGCCCTCACCTGTGATTTGATCCAGGTTGACCCAACGACAAAGTATACCTTTAAACGCGTGAGGCGCGAAAAAGAGGATACAGGGGAGGAATACTTGACGGATGCGCAGGTTGCCACGCTACTTGCCGCGATCAAAGGAATTTATCCTCTGGAAACGTTTGTCAAATTGGGGCTTTATGCAGGACTGCGGCGCGAGGAGTCTCTGGCACTCCAATGGGACTGCGTTGATCTCAATGCGGACACTCCGCAGATCGAGGTTACGCGTACATGTATTTTCTGCCACAATCGTCCGGAGATTTCCAATGTGACCAAGACCGCAGCTGGCCACCGTAATATACCTATTCCAGTGCCCCTTTTCAATCATTTGAAAGAAATCAAAAAGAGCATTGCCTCTGATTTTGTTATTTGTAATAGCAGTGGACTTCCCTTAAGTGAGACTCAGTTCCGGAATATGTGGCGAAAGATAAAGCGACGCAGCGTTGGACCGGACGAATATATCCGCTATAAACAGCATGGAAAGAAGTCTCATTCCGTCAATCGGGAAGCAGGCCAGACTGCTGCCCACAATCCCGGCGTCCGTTATACCATTAATTTCCCAGTTAGGACACATATGCTTCGCAAGACGTATATCACGAATCTGATTTATAGTGGGGTCGATGTTCGCACGGTAATGGACTATGCCGGGCACAAGAATCCCGATGTCACCCTCAAGATTTACGCACAGGCCAAGAGCGCAGAAAAGCGTACAGAGTCTGCAAAGCAGATCAACGAGGTCTTCCCGTCCGATCCTACCACATAACTATCCCCCGCAGGCACCATACGCACACCTTAAAAGACAAAATCGACGACAAATTTATTCGTCAAACCCGCAAGTCGTTGCAAATACAAGGGTTTCTGCCAAGTGAGCGCAAGAAGTACGGTCTGAAGGCCGCCCGTCGCGCTCCGCAGTTCAGCAAGCGCTAACAGCTCTTCTTACAAGCACCCGCTTCGGCGGGTGCTTGTTTTTTGCCCTCACGCGGGGAAAAAGGGCTTGACAAGGTTGGTTTATCCATGATAAACTCACAGTAGAAAAGGTTTATCTTGGATAAACCGAAAGGAGGCCGTCAATGGATGAGATCAAAATGGGCACGGTGCAGACGCAGTTCGCCGATCTGGTTTGGAAGCACGAGCCGATCGGCTCCGGCGAGCTGGTGAAGCTGTGCGAGAGGGAATGGGGCTGGAAGAAGCCGACGACCTATACCGTGCTGCGCAAGCTCTGCGAGCGGGGCATTTTTCAAAATGAAAACAGCGTGGTCACCGCGCGGATCACACGGGAGGAATACTACGCCGCGCAGGGCGAACGGCTGGTGGAGGATGCCTTTGACGGCTCGCTGCCCGCCTTTGTCGCGGCCTTCACCGCGCGCAAGGCGCTTTCGGCGGAGGAGGTCGCCGCGCTGCGGGAGATGATCGACGCATACGGAAAGGAGTCGTGAGCGTATGAGCGGTATTTTTCTCAAGCTCCTCAATCTGAGCATTTCGGCGAGCTGGCTGGTGCTGGTCGTGCTGGCGCTGCGCCTCGTGCTTAAAAGGGCCCCGAAGTGGGTGAACGTCCTGCTCTGGGGCATGGTCGCGCTGCGCTTGATGCTGCCGTTCTCCATCGAGAGCGCGCTGAGCCTGATCCCGAGCGCGGAGACCCTCAGCCCCGAGGTCGTGCGCTTCGATCCCGCGCCGACCATCACGAGCGGCGTGGAGTTCATCGACAACGCGGTGAACCCTTCGCTGAGCGAGAGCTTTGCCGCCGCGCCGTTGGCAAGCGTCAACCCGCTCTATGTGTGGACGTATCTCGCAGGCTGGGTGTGGCTCATCGGCCTTGGAGCCATGCTGCTCTATGCGCTCGTGAGTTATCTTCGGCTGCGCCGGCGCGTGAGTGTATCGCTCTGTGTGCGGGAAAATATCTACCTTTGCGATGCCATTTCCTCGCCGTTCATCCTCGGCGTTGTAAAACCACACATCTATCTGCCCTCCACTCTGGACGAAGTGCAGCGGCAGAATGTTCTCTCGCATGAGAGGGCGCATCTTACGCGGCGTGACCACTGGTGGAAGCCGCTGG
>OHBE01002202.1_pt1 | contig 14818 bp, 15 predicted proteins | sample 1577231 | NCBI WGS metagenome assembly OHBE01 (sample SAMEA3541506, study PRJEB24748) | human gut metagenome | biome: human gut; feature: human-associated habitat; material: faeces | place: China | collected 2012
GCACACAAAGTGGCACAAAATGCCGATGTATTCACAGACATCATGATTGCCAGCCGTACGAAAGAAAAGTGCGACAAGATTGTCGAAGCAATAGGGAATCCGAACATCAAAACCGCCAAGGTAGATGCCGACAATGTAGACGAACTGGTAGCGTTGTTCAACGACTTCAAACCGGAGATGGTGATCAACGTAGCGCTCCCTTATCAGGACCTTACAATCATGGAAGCCTGCCTGAAAGCCGGAGTCAACTATCTCGATACCGCCAATTACGAGCCGAAAGACGAAGCTCATTTCGAATACAGTTGGCAATGGGCTTATCACGAGCGTTTCAAAGAAGCCGGACTGACTGCGATATTAGGATGCGGCTTCGACCCGGGTGTAAGCGGAATATTCACTGCCTATGCCGCCAAGCATTATTTCGACGAAATTCACTATCTGGATATTGTGGACTGCAATGCGGGAAACCATCACAAGGCATTCGCCACCAATTTCAATCCCGAGATCAATATTCGTGAAATTACTCAGAACGGTCGTTACTATGAAAACGGCAAATGGGTGACCACCAAACCGTTGGAGATTCATAAAGACCTCACATATCCGAATATCGGACCGCGCGACTCATACCTGCTTTATCACGAAGAACTGGAATCGTTGGTAAAAAACTTCCCGACCATCAAGCGCGCCCGTTTCTGGATGACTTTCGGACAGGAGTACCTGACTCACCTTCGTGTCATACAGAACATCGGCATGGCGCGTATCGACGAAGTAGACTACAATGGCATGAAGATCGTTCCGTTGCAATTCCTGAAAGCCGTATTGCCCAATCCGCAAGACTTAGGTGAAAACTATGAAGGAGAGACTTCCATCGGCTGCCGTATCCGCGGAATCAAAGACGGCAAAGAACGCACGTATTACGTGTACAATAATTGCAGCCATCAGGAGGCATACAAGGAAACAGGCATGCAGGGAGTAAGCTATACGACAGGTGTTCCTGCCATGATCGGAGCCATGATGTTCTTCAAAGGCGAATGGAAACGCCCGGGCGTGAACAATGTGGAAGAGTTCAACCCCGATCCGTTTATGGAGCAGCTCAACAAGCAAGGATTGCCCTGGCACGAAGAATTCGACAAGGATCTTGAACTGTAACAGCCCGCATAAATAAACAAACCGGCCGATGCACCCAGGAGACGGAATATATGTGCTACATTCTCCGTGGATGCATCGGTATTTATATAACCATTAAAAAAGAAGTCATGATGAATGTAGGAGATAAAGCGCCCGAAATCTTAGGCATCGACGAAAACGGCAAAGAGATTTGTCTGAGCGCATACAAAGGAAAGAAGGTAGTATTGTATTTTTATCCCAAAGACAGCACATCGGGTTGCACCGCACAAGCTTGCAATCTGCGCGACAATTATGCCGAGCTTCGCAAAGCAGGCTATGAAGTGATCGGCGTAAGCGTAGACGACGAAAAATCGCACCGGAAATTCATAGAGAAGAACAACCTTCCCTTTACACTTATAGCCGATACCGATAAGAAACTGGTGGAACAGTTTGGAGTATGGGGAGAAAAGAAAATGTACGGACGCACTTACATGGGAACTTTCCGCACCACTTTCGTTATCGATGAAGAAGGGGTTGTGGAACGAATCATTACTCCTAAAGAGGTGAAGACCAAAGAACACGCTTCACAGATATTGGGATAGTTTTGCAAAAAAGAAACTGCCCCGACCAAGAACTTAAAAACAAAAGAACAGATGGCAAAAAAAGACGAACTGAACTTTGAAGCAGACAACAAAAAAGGCTCGAGCGAAAAGCTCAAAGCCTTGCAGGCTGCAATGGAAAAAATAGAAAAGAATTTCGGCAAAGGCTCTATCATGAAAATGGGAGACGAAAGTGTGGAACAAGTAGAGGTGATACCTACCGGGTCTATCGGCTTGAATGTGGCATTAGGCGTAGGCGGATATCCCCGTGGCAGAATCATCGAGATATACGGACCGGAGTCTTCGGGTAAAACGACACTCGCCATTCATGCCATCGCCGAAGCGCAAAAAGCCGGAGGGATCGCTGCTTTCATCGATGCGGAGCACGCGTTCGACCGCTTTTACGCAGCCAAGCTCGGCGTGGATATCGACAATTTATGGATATCTCAACCCGACAACGGAGAACAAGCGTTGGAAATTGCCGAGCAGTTGATTCGCTCGTCGGCTATCGACATTATCGTTATCGACTCTGTTGCCGCATTGACTCCGAAATCGGAGATCGAAGGCGATATGGGCGAAAACAAAGTCGGACTCCAGGCACGCTTGATGTCTCAGGCTTTGCGCAAACTGACTGCAACCGTCAGCAAGACACGTACGACTTGCATCTTCATCAACCAGCTTCGGGAGAAAATCGGTGTCATGTTCGGCAATCCGGAAACGACAACCGGAGGTAACGCGCTGAAGTTTTATGCTTCGGTTCGCCTGGATATCCGTCCGGGAAGTCCTATCAAAGATGGAGAAGAGGTGCTTGGAAAGCTGACGAAAGTAAAAGTGGTGAAGAACAAAGTGGCTCCTCCTTTCCGCAAGGCGGAATTCGACATCATGTTCGGCGAGGGGATCTCCCACTCCGGAGAAATCATCGACTTGGGTACGGACATGGGTATCATTAAAAAGAGCGGTTCGTGGTACAGCTACAACGACACGAAACTGGGACAGGGACGCGATGCCGCCAAACAATGTATCGCCGACAATCCGGAGCTCTCAGAAGAATTGGAAGGGTTGATCTTCGAGGAACTGAAGAAGAAATAAAAACCGCATTACGGAAATCCGGCAGTTGTTTCCGGCTTTTCCGAAGTCAGTCTGAAAAGCCGGACGGTTCATACAAGAAAACCGGATCACGCACAATCGAAAATTGAAATCGTTTTCTTTATTATGAATAGAGAAGACCTCATATACCGTGCATTTCGATCCGGTCCCTTTTTCCGGGAAAATAAAAAGAAGGGCCGGAGTGCCCTCAGGCAAAGAAAGTGATCCGCGAGAACGGAATAGCCCACACGTTTCCTGTATATCGCCAAGTTCGAACAACAAAAGTAATCTGCGAAAACGGAACGGATTTTGTCTGAAAACAGAACGCCTGTCGGAATTAGTGTTTTATCAAGTTGGGTGAAGCGGTCGGTACAACAAGTCCGCTTCACCCAATTTTTATATTACAACCGCGCGCCTCTGTGTCAAAATGCGGATGGCTGCAAATGCCGAAAAGTTAAAAAGTAAGATCCGGCTTATACAAAAAAGTAAATATAAGCCAGCGTACTCAGGCTGATGACAATCCAGAGCAACACACCCTGAACGAGCGGTCTCACTCCTACAGACCTAAGCACATCGACGGAAAGCGAAGCTCCGATGAAGAACATCGTAATGGTAAGTGTCTTTCGTGCAAATCTATTAATAGCCTCTCCCAGCGCAGGAACATGCGCCAACAGATACGTATTCGCAACCATCGCCAGAACGAAAAAGAAAATAAACCAAGGGATACTTACCTTTTGTCCTTTGCTCTTAAAGATGAAAGACGTGGCAAACGCTACGGGAATAATCCAAAGAGCACGAGTCAATTTTATGGTTGTGGCTACCTTTAGCGCTTCTTCGCCATAGGCGGCTCCCGCTCCTACCACCGAACTGGTGTCGTGAATGGCAATTGCCGCCCATGTACCGAACTCATGTTGAGTCATATTCAGGGCATATCCTATCAGAGGAAAGATAAACAGGGCAATGGCATTGAGAATGAAAACCGTTCCCAACGCGACGGACATTTCACTGTCTTTCGCTTTCAACACAGGCCCTACCGCCGCAATGGCGCTACCGCCGCAAATGGCGGTTCCGGAACTGATAAGATAAGAAGTGTTACGGTCGACTTTGAAGATTTTCCGCCCGATAAACCAACCGATCAACAGTGTGCCGGCTACAGAGAGGATGGTAAACTCCATCCCTTCCCTGCCCGAAGCCAAAGCATCGTGGAGGTTCATGCCGAAGCCCAGTCCGACAACGGAATATTGCAGCAGATATTTAGAGGTTTTCTTATTAAATTTCGGGTGCGCCCGGCCACAAACCAATGCGAAAACCAGTCCGAGAAACAGGGCTACCGGAGGTGTCACCCATGCAGACCATGCCTGCATGCCGGGAATATAATCTAAAAACAGAAAGAAACTCAATGAGGAAAGAAGGGCGACGTAAATCGCTTTGTTGTTTGCTTGCAGCGTTTTTGTTACGGTTGAAATCATAAGATATTTTTTTTATTATTTCCGAAGCGCAAAGATACAACAAACGCCCTAAGCATACCAATCGTTTCTATTTATGCAATATAACTTTCAGTTATAATCAATCTGATGTCATATTTCTATTATATATCTGATGATAAAGGTTTACCAAACCTGATTTTATCCGACAATGCTTATTTATAGAAAGAATCCGGCATTCTGTTATGAACAAACGTTAGTTCTTTACTCTGTTTGCATGAGACCTGCATAGCAGATAAAGATTCACTCTTCGGCATAATTATCTCGCTTTCAACACTACAGGAAACTGTGGCAAGAAGACAGAACAATGCAATTGATATTCTTAATTTTCACAGTGTCATTTTTTACGTTTATCATAATAATGTAGAACTACTCCCAATAAAAGCCCAAACGGTACTCCTTGAAATGTGTAAATTTCACATAAAGAATACCTATTTATTTCAAATGGTATGTAGTAGGTTAAAAGTGTATACAACCAACTCACCAACAAAATAAATAGAGCCTGATAAAGATTTATACGATATTCTTTTTTCATCATAAAACACCTCCCTCCTTGTTGGATTGAATATAACGAATGCTTGTTTATAAATTCCAAATCCATCACATATTCCATCGAATCAGATGTATCGCCAAATTTCTATCTGTCCGGAATTTAAAATCAAAAAGAAAAGTAATCTTTTCGCCAGCATGTTTTTACTGTTAATGCAAATATAAGTTTAATTTGCTTTAGATACATATACAGAAGCATAAATTAAGCTTAATGAGAAGCGTTTTACTACTTTAATTCGAATTCGAATAAACAACCATAAGCAAACAAAAAGAGGCTTCGATTACGCTGTCTCAAATGGGATATTCCGAATATAAAAAAAGGCAGCATCGAATAGATAACTGCCTGATTTTCAAAAAGAGCGGTAAACGAGGCTCGAACTCGCGACCCCCAGCTTGGGAAGCTAGTGCTCTACCAACTGAGCTATTACCGCATTTATATCCGCTCTGCAATGCCTTGCCGAAACAGTAGTGCAAAGGTAGCCATATTTTTTATATCTCAAATAAAAATCGTCATATTTTATCAATTCTTTCGCGGACAAGATTCCTGCGGTGTTTACCTCGAAGCCGTCGTCGGGCAGAACAACGCGCGCTTATTCTGCGGAAAATGAGTTACGCACCATCAGCTCTTTGTTGTCAATTCCAGGAAAAGAGTGCCGGTAAGCAAGACAGCCACGCCCACACAAACGAAAAGCAGCAGCCAGTTGATGTATTTCGCCTTTGGCTTGGTATCGGCATGCAGATTGTTCAGAAAGTATTCCCTGAAAAAGAGATAAAGTCCGGGAATGGTGGCGCTCGCCAGCAAGAAATCTTCCGGTATCCGGAAAAAGTAAGTCTTCGACAAACCGATGAGCGACCAATGACAAAGGAAAAGCACCAGAAACATGTTCACTTTGCGGGCAAACAATAATAATAGTCCGATGGTGAACACGACTACCGAGCAAGGCATCACCGGCGAAGTCATTTCGGGGAATTCAAGTCCGCGCGCCAAAGAGACCAAAGGATAGACAAAAGGCATGGCGAGCAGGAAATACGACAACGCATCGTACTTATGCATCCGTTCGAACGTGGTATATCCCGTAATGAGATCCCATATCCATATCACTGCCATCACGCCCCAAAACATGGCCATTACGCCATTGTAACTCCGTTCCTCGCAATAGATGAAATAATAGGCCACGGCAATCCACGAATAAAGGGCAATCATATATAGCTTCATGGCAATCTTCACTCGGGGAAGCGGCTTGCGCACAAGCATGGCCGTCAACGCAAATCCCAATAAAACGATCAGTATCTGTAGAATCCAGGTAGCCGAATTATAATAAGCAATTGTTCTCCAAAAAATTTCCATAACGTTTTAATTTTATTCAATGCCTGGTTAATGAAAAGGCTCTGTGAGGAAACAGAAACATCGGAAACGAAGCTCCCACAGCCAACATAAAAATAACCGTACCGGCTATAAGGCTGTTCGAGAAAAACATCTCCATATACTTCTGAAGTTTATCCGGCTCATGCACCGTCTGCAGGCACATGATGAGCGAAAACACCATGTTGTAGGCAAACTTTCCCGGAATCATCGGAAGCAGCGCGGGGATATAAAGCACCGTCATCGGGCAATACACTTTCTTGCCCAGCCACAAACTTCCGAAACCGATAACAAGTCCGGCAAACAAAGAAGCTGTGGCAATGTCGACGCCTAAGTAGGTCATGAGGCAAAAGCGGCAAGCATGCCCCAACGCCGCCAATACCGCAATCATTTTAAATGCCCGCAAAGGGGGATCGGATATGGCGCCAAAGCCGATACCGGCTACTGCCGCAAAGAATCCGTCGGTGAGAATGTCTAATGCTATCATATTCAAATCAAACTGTTTTTTACCATTAATAAAGTGAGAGAAAGCCCGATGGCAATGCTGATGATGAGCAACGAAGCCTCCGTCAGGCGCGAAAAGCCGGTCAGCACATAACCTTCTACGACATCGATCACTCCGTTAATGAGCGGCACTCCGGGAACTAAATAGAGAACACTCGTAGCCATGGCTATTTCGGAAGTGGTATGGAATATCAAAGAGGTGGAGGCGCAGAGGGAAGCGACGAATGCCGAAACGATGAAAACAATGTAATGGTTGATTTTCTTCTTTTGCATCTGCTGCTTTAAGAACATGCCGGTGACGGTAGCCGAAAAGACAATGCTCATTGAAATAAGGTCGCCACCGAATAATTTACAGAACGAGGCGTTGGCAAAACCTACCAATATCAGTACAAAGAGCGGGTGTATTATCGGCGCCGAGACAATCTTCCGGTACTTTTCACGCAATTCTTCCAACGACAGACGCTTGTCTAAAGCTTCCCAACTCAACGCGCTCAATTCGGAGTTGTGCTCGAAGCTGATGGGATGGGGAGCGATATCGACCACTTCATGGCAAGATTCACGGGTTTCGACATCAATAATGGTCAACATAATATTTTTGTGGAACACGGCCAATGTGACCTCTACATCAAAAGCTTTTCCGATGCGTTTGGAGTTTCGTACCACGCGCGAAGTATGCACGCCGGCTCCCATCAAATGAGCCGAATATTCTGCAATAAATTGGGTAACGGACAATAAAGATTCGCTTGTCTTCATGTAGTTGCTGCTTTTTTAATCGGGCACAAAAGTATAAAAAAGTATACAGACAGAAGAAAACAGAATGATATATTTTCCGAAAAAAGATTATTTTTATTCTTTCTTGTCTCCGCAACCATTATATCGTGCGACCGAAGGTAAAATGAATAATCCATTCAGCCACCCGGAAGAGAAACACACCCGCCGGCATTCGCTCTCCATGCTTCCGAGCACCTGTTTCATCGGGGCGCTCATTGTTCCTTTATCCATCGGGGACTGCTTTGCAAGGGTTCGATTCTCATCGCATCTTCTTCATCATCATCGGCTTGCCGGAAGATCCGCTTTTCACATGCAGATTGTCATTGTTTACAACCGGCGAAAAGGAGTTTTTCTGCCGAATTGCATTATCTTTGCAAACCGTAGACGGGAGCGGAGAGAAACGAAGCTCCGCACGTCTCGGTTCAAACCAGTGAAAACAATATAATGATTATGAAAGCACAAACCAACAACTTGTCGGCGCCATACAATTTTGCGCGCTGCCTCAACAGCCAATGTCCGAAAGCTGCCGACTGTCTGCGTGGCATCGTCGCACGCCACGATACCGCCGACAATCCGTTCATCGATGTTGTAAATCCCATGTGTATTCCTGCCGATACCACACATTGCCTCTTTTTCAAACCTGCGGAGAAAATACGTGTAGCACGGGGCATCAGGCATTTGCTCGACAACGTTCCGCACCAATCGGCGCAAGAAATGAAGAAACGCCTCATCGCTCATTTCGGCAGAACGAAATACTACCGCTTCTACCGCGACGAATCTTACCTGACTCCGGAAGAGCAGGAATTTATCCGGCAACTTTTCCATGAAAAAGGCATTCGGGAAGAACCCGCGTTCGAATCGTATAACGAAGAATATAAATGGGAGTAAACCGGTCTTCTGCCGTCCGGCTCCGAACGTGCTCTCATTTCCTCAATCACAGGAAAGAATGGAACGCAAGCACACGGGCACAATTACAATTCAGACGGTCGGTCCCAACAAGCTTAACGACGGGCGGAGTCGCTTCCGCTTACCGATAAGGGCGAAAAAAGCAGTAAAAAACTTAAGCTACCCCACCATTCGCTCCAAACAATACATCGACTAAAAACATTAAACCACAACGATTCTTTAGTTTCCCCGATGGGAAACTAAAGTTTCATCAGCAGAAACACTTTGTTTCATGCTGATGAAACAGAGTGTTCGCGTCGGGGAAACAAAATTTTCATTGCGGCAAAACAGAGCCTTCATTGCAGCAAAACGGAGCTTTCATTGCGGCAAAACGGAGCTTTCATTGCGGCGAAACGGAGCTTTCATTGCGGCAAAACAGAGCCTTCATTGCGGCAAAACGGAGCTTTCATTGCGGCAAAACAGAGCTTTCATTGCGGCGAAACAGAGCTTTCATTGCGGCAAAACAGAGCTTTCATTGCGGCAAAACAGAGCCTTCATTTCGGCAAAACAGAGCCTTCATTCCGATGAAACGGAGCCTTTATCCTTCCCAAAGGCAAATTATAGCGGAGAAGAAGTGCGAAATAACAGCCGATTTCAGCCGATTCTCGGAGTTTTTCCGTAAATTTGTCTCTCGATAAACCCCAAAATACATTACAATGAAAATATTCCCTACCGGCAGTATAAAAAAGCTGGACGCATATACCATTGAACATGAACCGATTGCATCTATCGACCTGATGGAGCGGGCTGCGCAGGCCCTTACCAAAGAAATAACCGAAAGATGGGGCACGGAAACGCCGGTAACATTTTTTGCCGGACCGGGCAACAATGGAGGAGACGCGCTGGCTGTGGCCCGGATGATGGCGGAGAAAGGATATAAAACAGAGGTTTTCCTTTTCAACATCAAAGGAAAACTTTCGCCGGACTGCCAAACGAACAAGGAATTGGTGGAGATGATGGAGGAGGTGGATTTTCATGAAATCAGCACACAGTTCGCACCCCCGACACTGACTGCCGAACATCTGGTAATCGACGGTCTGTTCGGTTCGGGACTGAACAAGCCGTTGAGCGGCGGATTCGCGGCGGTTGTGAAATACATCAACGCCTCACCGGCAACGGTGGCGTCGATCGATATTCCTTCGGGCCTGATGGGAGAAGAGAACACGTTCAACGTCAAAACCAATATTATTCGCGCCGATGTCACTTTCAGCCTGCAATTTCCCAAACTGGCTTTCCTGTTTCCCGAAAACGCGGAGTTTATCGGCGAATGGGAAATATTGGACGTCGGGTTGAGCAAGGAAGGCATCGAAGAAATCGAGACAGATTACGAAATACTGGAAACGGAAGACATCCGCTACCTGATGAAACCAAGGAACCGGTTTGCCCACAAAGGAAACTTCGGGCACGCTCTTTTAATCGCCGGCTCGAAAGGAATGGCCGGCGCTTCGGTTTTGGCGGCTCGCGCTTGTCTCCGCTCGGGTGTGGGACTGCTTACGGTACACGCTCCGGCATGCAACAACGACATCCTCCAGACAGCTGTTCCCGAAGCAATGGTGGAAGCAGACGGAAGTGAGACATGCTTCGCCTCGCCCACCGACACGGACGACTACCAGGCCGTCGGCATCGGGCCCGGATTGGGGCGAAGCGCGGAGACGGAGATGGCGTTGCTCCAATTGTTGACACAGTGTCAGACTCCGATGGTGCTGGATGCCGACGCGCTCAACATCATCGCCAATCATCGGCATGAGCTGACTCATTTGCCCAAAGGCTGTATCCTCACGCCTCACCCCAAAGAGCTGGAGCGTCTCGCAGGCAAATGTCAGGATTCTTACGAGCGTCTGGCCAAAGCCCGCGAACTGGCGCAGACTGCCGACGTACACATCATTTTAAAAGGGGCTTACTCTGCCATCATCACTCCCGAAGGAAAGTGCTACTTCAACCCGACGGGAAATCCGGGCATGGCGACAGGCGGTAGCGGAGATGTGCTGACCGGAATTGTTTTAGCCTTGACCGCACAAGGATATACGGCGGAAGAAGCGTGCAAAATAGGAACATACATACACGGACTGGCGGGGAACCTCGCGCAAAAGAAGAAAGGAATGACGGGACTGATCGCAAGCGATATCGTTTCCAATCTGCCAAAGGCCTGGCAATTGATAGGCGAATAAAAGAAAAAGTCAAGCTCTTTGTCACGACCTATCTTATACACCGCCGGCAATTGACAGGCAAATAAAAGAAAAACCGTAAGCGAATAAACGTTAAGAACTTAGCGGTTTATGCGGAACTTCATTAACTTTGTTTTTTTAAACCAAGAAAAAGAACCGAATATGAAAAAGTTAATTATAGCGACAGGCCTGCTGATGGCAACTTCTGCCCATGCGCAAACGGAAGTTCTCACAGGAGTGACTCGCGGAAAAGATTACGGCGTGGTATACATGCTGCCGAAAACTGAAATCGAAATTGAAATAAAAGCGAAGAAAATCAGCTATACGCCCGGAGAGTTCGGCAAATATGCCGACCGCTACTTACGTATGTCCGACGTTCCCGTCGTTGCCGAAGAATACTGGGAGCTGAGCGGGATAAAGGTCAGATCGGCGGGAATCCCCGATAGCGAAGCGACTTACTTCGTCAAGATGAAAGACAAGACAGTGGCTCCCCTGCTCACGCTTACGGAAGACGGAATTGTGGAATCGATCAATGTACCCTATGACGGAGAAAAAGAAAAGAGGATGGAGCCGCTTGTTGCGGCAACACGCCGAAAGACGAATCCGCGCGATTTCCTCACCGAAGAAATTCTTATGACCAACTCCACCGCGAAAATGGCGGAACTGGTAGCCAAAGAAATATACAACATCCGCGAAAGCAGAAACGCACTTCTCCGCGGGCAGGCCGACAATATGCCGCAAGACGGCGCCCAGCTGAAAATTATGCTCGACAACCTGAACAAGCAGGAAGAGGCGATGACGGAAATGTTCTCCGGCACACGCGATGAAGAGGTCAGAACTTTCACGGTTCGCCTGACGCCTGACAAAGAATTCGACAAAGAAATAGCTTTCCGTTTCTCCAGAAAATTGGGTATAGTAGCCGTTAACGACCTCGCAGGCGAGCCTTACTACATCAGTCTGAAAGACCTGAAGAAAATAAACATCCCGGAAGAAGACGAAAAGAAAAAGAAAAAGCTCGAAGGGATAGCTTACAACGTGCCGGGACAAGCTTTGGTGACACTGACAGACGGCAGGAAGAAACTCTACGAAGGAGAAATACCCGTCACTCAATTCGGGATTGTGGAATATCTGGCTCCGGTATTGTTCAACAAGAACTCTACCATCAAAGTCTATTTCGACACTTCTACCGGAGGGTTGTTGAAAATAGATCGGGAAGACAACAGATAAAAACTTAAAACGAAAAAGACATGGGCGGCGAAGGACACATGCTTGATATGATCCATCGGCTCCGTCAAGGAAGAGAAGCTTCTCGCTTAAACCGCGAACGGAGAAATCAGCAATTGAAGAAGATGCAGATGGGGAATTCTCTTTCCATGCCGGATACTACACCCGAAGAAATGGAATACATCATTAAAGAGACGAAAATAAAAAAAGAAAAAGACGCGCGCTACTTCACATGGGGAACCCTCATTATATTCGGTATCACGGTAGCCCTGTTCTTTATTCTATGGAAGCTTTTCATTCAATGACGGTCAGTTTTATAAAGCCGTCTTTCCGCAACTGAAAAAGAAAAGAAGCAATACGCGACTCGTAGCCCGCTTCGTTGCCGAAGTGCGCCGCGAGTTTTTCTATAATTTCACCTGCCGTTCGTCTTCCGTCTATAAGTTCCCATACAGCCGTTCCATGTTTCTCCAGACGAACATGAAATTCTTTCGATACGCCTTTCGGCAGTAAATAACGATTTATCCACGCATTCTTAAAACGAGGAAAGGAGAGAACGGTCTCCTCTCCTTCCTTACATGTTGTGATGCGCGGACTACGACAGGGAATAACCTGCAACAGATTCACTTTCTCTTTAGAAGTCATAGCCATTCAAAAAACTGTTTAGACCTTACCTGCTTTGCCGAACTGCAACCAATAGCAAATATTTTGGTTTTGCCTGCTTACTCTTTGATATTGGGAAGCTCCAGCCCGTAGCCTTTCTTCCTGTCGACTACCTTAAGCACAAAACCCAAGATAAGAGCGGCGACTCCCAATCCTGCCAACATCACCAACGGCATAGTGTAATCGTAAGAGATAGCCGCCTCTTCGGCAGTAATGACTCCGTCACGCAAATCAGCCACCAATTGCGGATTGGTTTTATCGAGAACTTTACCTATAAGCAACGGGAAAAGCCATAACCCGATATTTTGAATCCAGAAAATAAGGGCATAAGCGCTGCCGATGATGTTCGCATCGACCAGCTTCGGCACACTCGGCCATAAAGAAGCGGGCACCAAAGAGAAGCTCGCCCCCAGCACAAGAATGGTAAGATAAGCGACAACAAAACCTCCAACGACATTCCCTCTAAGCTCCGGAAGAACAAAAGCAAAAATCAGATGACAGGCAATGAGCAGCAACGAACCCATGACCAGCATGGTCGCAGCCTTTCCTTTATGGTCTACATAATTTCCCAATATGGGGGTGATGCCGACAGCTAAAATAGGGAATACCGCAAATACCGTTTCCGCGCTTTGGCGTTTGTAACCCATCCAGCAGAAAAGCACCAGAGCCAAGGAAGCCAGGATAAGCAGGCCATATTTCTTCGCTTTACGCTTGGAGAAATTGCTGGCAAACGCAGCGGCCGCTACCACCAGCATGATGCAATACTGAATGACGGTCACGGTATTGGTTGCCCAAAAAGAAGAAGGATCGATTTCTTTAAAAGTCAAATTACATTGCAACATGTTCACCGCATACTTTTGAAACGGAAAAATAGCCGAATAATAAAGCACGCAAAGCAATGCCACAACCCAGAAGCCTCCGCTCGAAAGTATCTTTCCCAAATCACTCACCTTGAAAGGTTCGTCTTTTTCTTCCGACTCGCCCGTTTGCATGTCCAGTTTCTTATCCATAAAATAATAAACGATGAACATGATCAGCGCAATCATCAGCAGCACGACTCCAAAAGCCACCGACCGGGAAACATCGATGTTTCCGCCTAACTTGGCAAATACGGGAGAGAATATCATACAGGTGGCCACTCCCAGCCGCGCCAAAGCCATCTCCGACCCCATAGCCAAAGCCATCTCACGGCCTTTAAACCACTTTACGATTCCGCGAGACGCTGTAATGCCTGCCATTTCTACCCCACAACCGAAAATCATAAAGCCGCAAGCCGCAAACTTAGCCGAAGCGGGCATTCCTTCATAAAAAGGAGAAATACCCAGCTCATCGAATCCCGGTATATAGTTCAGATTATTGGTAAACCATCTTTCCAATCCGCTGCCAATAAACATTTCCGTTACTGCATACCAATTGATGATTGCCCCTACAAGCATGACCGCTCCGGACAGAATAGCAGTAAAACGAACTCCCATCTTATCCAAGATGATACCCGCAAAAATAAGGAAGAAGACAAATACATTAAGAAAAGTTTCAGCTCCCTGCATTGTTCCGAATGCCGTGGAGTCCCAGCCGCGGGTCGACTGCATCAAATCTTTTATAGGCGACAGTATGTCCATAAAAATATAAGAGCAGAACATGGCCGAAGCTAATAGCAACAAAGCAGTCCAACGCGCTGCGCTCGAATCTCTTAATGTTTGATGAAGTCCGTTTGTAGTTTCCATTTTATTAAATTATAAATAGTTAGTTAATAATAAATCCGGCGCAAAAAAGTAAGCGAAGCCGCAACCCGGACAGAGTTACCGCTTCGCCTATCAAATCAAGTATAACAGCTACCGACAGAAAAGCCTGAGGCTATTCTGCAACAGGCGCCGGAGTCTCTGTGGCAGGCTCTGATTGAGCGGGCACTTCGTCGGTTTTCGGAGCGTCCGTACCGGCAGGCATGTTATACGGGTTAGTCTGTTCATCTTTCTGTGCTTGTTCCAACACCACATCCTGCGTTGCCGAAGCACTCGGAAGGGCATAAGCTGCGGCAATGCTCATCACAACCATGAAAGCAGCCAGGAACCATGTCGCTTTTTCTAGAAAATCGGTAGTCTTACGCACACCCATAATTGCATTGGATGAAGAGAAACCGGAAGCCAGACCGCCTCCTTTCGAATTCTGAATCAGCACAATGAAGCACATCAACAAGGATGCTATAACCATTAAAATAATCAATAATAAGTACATCTTTAGTTATTTTGAATTAGCGTTAATAATCAATTTCTCTAAAAAACGGATTTGGTCTGCAAAGTAAGCGTTTTTTTTTGGATATTTCAAACTTAATTTTTTAATTATTTCAAGAGCTTTCGAATATCGTTG
>OHBE01002218.1_pt1 | contig 14759 bp, 10 predicted proteins | sample 1577231 | NCBI WGS metagenome assembly OHBE01 (sample SAMEA3541506, study PRJEB24748) | human gut metagenome | biome: human gut; feature: human-associated habitat; material: faeces | place: China | collected 2012
AAATGCTCCGAGAATTTCCGGGGGCTGTCATTAGCATTTCTCACGATAGAAAGTACATTGAAGAGGTGTGTGATAAAATATATCAGCTAAATCCTAATGGATTACAGTTAATTAGTGAGTGATAAAAAAGATGAAAGACTGACAACTTCCAGTCTTGCAGAGAGATTGAAAACACATAAGAATTTGAATTTGGAGAATAGATAAATGGTACGTACAGAGGATGCATGTGAAATTATAAAATGTGCTTTGCAAAACGACATTAAAGTATATTTAGATGGTGGCTGGGGTGTTGATGCACTTCTTGGCAGAGAATCAAGAATACACAATGATATTGATTTATTTGTTGAACTGAAACATTATCGTGATTATATTCATGTGATTAAGCAGCATGGATTTAGGGAAATGACTACAGATTATACAACGGATGGTCATACTATTTGGAAAGATGATAAACAAAGAATCATTGATTTACATTGTTTTGAATTTACAAATGATGGAATTGTTTATGAGGGAGATATATTTCCATCAGAAACTTTTTCCGGGATTGGAAAAGTTGGAGATATAACTGTTTCTTGTATTGATCCATTGAGTCAGGTAATGTTTCATTTGGGGTATGAACACGATGAAAATGATATGCATGATGTGATGCTATTATGTGAGACATTTCAAATAGCAGTACCAGACGAATATAAAGAAAAGTAAAATTTCAGTTTCATGTTGCTTTTAATAATTGAATATTGAATGATTTTACATAGCCGTTAAGGAGTAATTTTTGCTCCCTAGCGGCTTATTTTATTTTTCAAAGTAGGAGGTGAGAAAATTGAAAATTAGAAAGGTGGATGACAAGCCGATGATCATTCACACAAAGGAGAAAGCTAAGATTCATGCCCACGAGCCAAAGGGTGCCAAGATTAAAGGCAGCAACATCTATACAGTAGAGAGAGGCCCTAAAACTATCGGTGCAAAGGTATCTGATGATAAAAAGAAGTCCTATCGCAAGAGCACCATTCATCAGTCAGAGCCAAAGAATAAGGGATTATCAAGATTCAAGCGAAACCTTAAAGAATCAAACATTTCCATCAAGACCAAAAACACCAATCTTCACATAGCAGGAAGAACAGGTGCACTTGCAGCCGGGGCAGTAACGGAGCAGGTGGAAGGCGGGCAGGAGGTATCGCAGGCGGCATATCTTGCATATGAATCAAGCCGACCTGTTACCGGAACAGCATCCAAGGGTGCAGCACTTTTCAGGAAAAAGGCGGCAGCCGAGACAAGAAAGCGTATCAAGAAGGTAGAGGCAGGAAAGAAGCTGGCAAAAAGGACAGCAAAGAAAGCTGCCAAAGATACTGCCAAGACTGTATCTAAAGAGACGGCAAAAGAAACAGCAAAGACTACTGTCAAGGTTGCAACAAAAACTGCGACAAAGGCAGCTGCTACAGCGGCAGGAACAGCGGTTGCACCGGGAGCAGGCACAGCAATCGGCATGGCAGCCGGATATGCTGCAGGTGTGTCCATAGAGGTCAAGGATGAAAAGATGACCAACCGGAGCAGGAAGATAAAATTCTTTCTGGATAAGATGAAAGCACAGGAGAATCAGACAGATAGCGTGGCAAAGCTGGTAAAGGATCTGATTGTGCGAAAAGCGATTACCTGGGTAAAGGCAGCTGCACCGATTATTGGATTGGTGCTGTTGTTACTTGTTCTTGTAGTTGCCATGATTGCGGTTCCGGTTATAGCGGTGATAGCAATCCTTTACAATTCTCCATTTGCTTTATTTCTGCCACCACTTGAATCAGGAGATACCGTGCAGACAGTAACGAGTGCTTATGTGCAGGAGTTTAACCGGGATGTGAACACGAAAGTGAATGAGCATACCGGATATGACCTTGGAGAGCTTGTATATGTGGATTATGAAGGGATGGAAGAAAACCCAAGCAATTACTATGACATCATGGCAGTCTATATGGTCAAGCATGGTGTCGGAGATACTGCAACAGTCATGAATGACACTTCAAAAGGCTGGCTGCAGGCAGTAGTAAATGATATGTGTTCATACACCACAAGCACAGGAACAAAGGATGTGGAAGAAACAGATGCAGACGGCAATGTAACAACGGTCACTAAATCGGTTCTATATGTGAATGTAACGCTGAAATCTTATCGGGATATGATTTCGGTCTATGGATTTAATTCTAATCAGGTGGAAATGCTTGAGCAGATCATGAGTCCGGAGTTTATGGGACAGCTTGGATATGCCGGAAGCGGAAGTGGCGGCGGAGGCGGAAGTCCGGGAGAAAGCTCCATGACTGAGGATGAAATCAATGCCATCCTAAACGAAATTACAGACAGCAGGCAGAAAACAGTCTGCTCTTATGCACTTCACAGAGTTGGCTTCCCTTATAGTCAGGATTTAAGAGACAGCGGTAACTATTATGACTGCAGTTCCTTAGCCTATTATTCATGGAAAGATGCAGGCGTGGATATTAGTTACGGCGGTGCAACCACAGCGGCAGCGGAGGCACAGGGACTTGATGAAGCCGGAAAGACTGTCTCCTTTGATGAGTTACAGCCGGGAGACCTTATCTTCTACAGTTTTACAAGCAACGGAAGATATAAGAACATCAGCCATGTGGCAGTATATGTCGGAAATGGCAAGGTGGTAGAGGCACTTAATGAAAGTCTTGGTGTGGTCTACAGGGATGTGGCAAGCACAGGAAAGATTGTTGTGATAGGAAGACCATAACAGGAAATTTGCAGAGAGGGCATAGTCCCTCTCTGAGACTGGAGGTAAGAATGGATTTAAACGATATGATACTGGTAACAGAAAACGACAGGGGAACAGAGACAAATATGCTGATGACTCTGGATGATTATAAGAGTTTTATAGCAGTTGATGACATGTCAGAGCTTGCAGACAACTTGTTGCAGCTTGGAAGAACACTTGGTGAAGCAGATAACTTCGCAGAGTATTACAGGGCAGCAAATGTAACTTTATCTGCGAGATTCTGTCTGGATGATATTCAGCTGGGACATTTTCTTCAGGGGTTTTATAACGATTCCAAAGAATTTCGGTTTGATAAAGAAGCCAGTTCTTCTGAATGTGTTGCAAAGCTTAAGGAGATTGGAATGACCGATAAGGGCTGGGTGGATGATTTTAACCTGCATTATGAAATGGAGAACCGCTCATTTGAAAGGGGACAGACATTTCATAACTTCAATGACCATGATTACATGGTGCTTGAAGCATTATCACCAAAGAATCTTGTGGTGATGGATATGAAGTCAGGTTCCCTTACAATCGCCCTTGGTGCGACAGAGTATAAGCGTTATCCGAAGGATGAGAAGCCTACAAAGGACAATACCACAATCGGGGTATCGTGGGAGCATGGCATTTATCTTGGTTCCACACTCTCAACCACGAATTTCAAGGCATACAAGAGGGAGTATGGCACACCGGAAAAGATAGAGGATATCTATGATTACAGGGCAAAGCTAAAGCAGAAGTTCTATTTTTTTCAGGATATGTCAAAGGATGATGATGTACCAAAGAAGCTGCAGAATGACTTCCTTCACCAGATGTATGAGGATTTCGGAACGATTGAAGAGGACTGTTTTTACGACAGGCTGGAAGATGGAAAGTACGATGAAGGCTTTAAGGAAAGACAGGTAAAGGAAGAAAAGAGCCGGTGATGAGATTTTTACAGGAGGCGATATCATATGGAACAGGAATTTGATGTAGAGATAAAAGAAGTGCTTTCACGAGTACAGAAAGTAAAGGCAGAGTCGCTTGACGATGCCATCAATAAGGCAATGGATATGTATTATGCAGAGCATATAGTCCTTGGAGCAGAGGAAATGAAGGGAGTAGATTTTGCGCCTATCAGCGAAGGTCAGCTCCCTTCTTCATTAAAAGAAAACGGAGGAAAAGCAAGATGAAAAGTGATTCAACAACAGTAATTAAGAACATGGAGTTTTTAGTAAAGGAACTTCATAAGGAGTGGGACAGATCGGGTGCTTCTAAGGCATCCGTTATTATTTCCCTTGAGGAAGTAGATGGTATCAATGATAAGTTAAAAGAGATTATCTATCAGACACAGAAGTCAGTCGATGAGGATGAGCTGACCTTTAAACAGAGCATTGCAAAGTCCAAGGAGTGCTATGTGATTCTTCGTGTGGTGCGTAAGATTGCAAAGGAAAAGGATAAATGCAAAAAACAGGCAATCGGCAATGAATTTGCAATCGAGCTGGATAAGGATGAGTTAAAGCTATTTAAGGGATTGTTTGCAGAGATGTTTAAGTAGAGGAGGACAAAGGTATGGGCGTTGATATGAAGGTCAAAGCGATATACGATTCTGAAATTGGTAACATCACCAGATCAGAAAAGAACTGGAAGGATGTGTTAAAGGTCGCAGGTCAGTTATACCGCTATGAATTTGACAATATCGTTATGGTAACAGCTCAGAGACCTCCGGAAAAAAGCACACTCATGGCAGATTATGATACCTGGGAAAAGGTGGGAAGATATGTAAAGCGTGGTGCGAAAGGCTGCGCTATCTTCCCGTCAAGGGCACTGAATCCACGCATGAGATATATCTTTGATATCAGTGATACCGGAGGGAAGAATGTCAAACTGACATGGGACCTTGAGGGAGAAAATCTTAAGGATTATGTGGATTTTCTTGTGTCAGAAGGTCAGATTGAGCAGTACGATAACAGCAACAGGGAGTCTCTAAAAAATATATTAAAACAGTTTACAGGAACAGATGTTTGGCTTATAATAAAAGAAGAGTTCGGAGACCGAATGACCGAGCTTATGCAGCTATCAGGTAGTGTGATAAAGGAAGAAAGTAAGAAACGCAATGGCTTACAGCAGGAAATGGACATGGAGCAGCTTGTATATGCAAGTGTCATGTATGCTGTAGGGACGAGATGCGGATTTGACTTATCTGTGCAAGAACAGGATTTTAGTCAGATCGTAAATATCAAAGACGAAGAGATCATTTACCGTCTTGGTTCCATTGTATGCGATGTCTCCTGTAGTGTTCTTAGAGAATTTAGTCGTAACTTAAAGGCAATCGAGAGCGAAAGGAGAATTGGATATGTTAGAAGAAATGACTTACAAGGAAGTGGACGGACTGCTTTATCCGCAGATAGAGATGCCGGACGAGACGGAGGATCTCACGAAGCTGGGCAAATACGGAAGGATGGCGATGAACTATCTAAAGGAGAACGAGCCGGCAAGATACAAGACGCTGATGAGATTCGGGAAGATGTACGAGAAGATGTCAGCGGTAGAGGAGGAAGCGAACCAGCTGTACGACCAGTTAGAGATGCAGTATCTGGCGAAGCACAAGCCACAGAATCCGTCATCGACAATGGAGATGTGGAAGATAAGAGAGCAGGCGAAGATGCAGGCAGAGGAAGTGGTACTGAATCAGATAGTGATGCGATTCCACTAGAATCTGATGTTACAGAACTGAATAGGGAACTTGATGAAATCAATTCATTGGGTGTTAGTAAGGAAGCCGAATATACACAGGCTTCCTTTTTTTTCGACCAGAACGGGCAGGCAAGCATTGGCACCATTCATACTGAGGACGAAAACAATAATCAGTTTATGCGTCAGTTCGAGCAGGACAGAAAAGCTGCATTAGCAGGTAAATACAATTATCTGAATCCCAAAAAGTCTGCAACAGTACCAGGTGAGTATATCAAACAGGTGCTTATGAGAGGTACAGGCTTTGTCGGTGGAAAAGGCAGGGTATGCAAGATTTTTGAAACAGAGATTGATGCAGGAACCAGGGCAAAGCGTATCAAAGCAGAGTATGGTCAGGGAGGTGCAGGCTGGCCGGTTGACGGACTGGGACTGCACGGATATGACACATTTCATGGGAATGGACTGCGTTTTCAATGGCGAGATGAGGATGGAGAGGTTGAAGGATATGTTTCGTGGAAAGATATCGAAAAAGAGCTTGGTGTACTTATTCTTACAGGGGAATACCAGCCTGAGACACCTCGTATTGATGAGCTTGCGATGGACGGACTCCGTGAGGATGATGAGGTCATTGATGCCGAATACCGGGAAGTGGAACCGGAGGAGGCAGAAGCAGAGATTGATGATTATGCAATACCGGATGAGCCGGAGAGCTATGCTTCTAACAGAGATTATGTAAGTGCAAAAGGCATGACACCACATGACACTGCCGATGAAGACCGCATGGTAACACAGGCAGAATATGGTGCAGAGATAGAAGCTGAAACAACTGAAAAAGATCCATCAGAGCTTCAGTATATTACACCGATTGATTATGCCAAGCGTATTGCAGAGCTTGATGAAGACCTGCGTGATGTGGCGGAGATTCTTGTAACAGATTGCAGCTGCTACACTCCGTTTAGGGCATTCCTTATGGATGTGGTGCAGTCTGATTTTGCATTTATGCCCAATAAACTTGACCTTATCAGGGATATTGCATTAGGGACAGATAATGCAGAAAGAAAGGCATATTCCAACAATAAGTATGGTCTTGTGGAGTACTCAATCAGAAGCGGATATGTGAAGATCAGCTATAAGAACAGGAACGGTGTGCGTAAAGAAGGTGCTCTCGACTGGCGTGAGTTATATGAAATCTTATCTTATATGGTAAAACAGCCATTTTACTGCGGAGAAGACCAGAAGAAGTATTATCAGGAGACAAAGCAGAAGGCTGACAGGGATAAGATGAATCCGGTCTATAAGAGATTCTTTGATATCGAGGATAGTGTAAAAGCCAATCGTCTTGAAACCAGGGAAAGAGCAATAGCGAATGGCTGGGAAACCAAGATTGATGAGAATGGACATGTGGTTTCAGATGATGTGGTATCAGTATCTGTGGATGATATTCAGGCTGATACAGAATCACAGGAAACTGTAGATTTTACACCAAAGCAGGAACCAGTACAGCAAGTAGAAAGTCTTGAAAATGAGAAGAATGTTGCCGGGCAGACGAAGCACAACTTCCATTACAATCTCTGGGAAATGGAAAAAGGCGGTGCCAAGACCAGATACCAGTGGAATATGGATGCAATCCGTACTTTAAAGCAGATTGAATCAGAAAACAGGCTTGCAACACCGGAGGAACAGAAAACCTTGTCGAAGTTTGTCGGATGGGGCGGACTGTCACAGGCATTTGACGAGGAAAACGCAGGCTGGAGCAAAGAGTACAAAGAACTCAAAGAGATGTTATCGGATGAAGAGTATGCTGCAGCTAGGGCAACAGTAAACAATGCCTTTTATACTTCACCGGAGATTGCCATGTGCATGAACTCGGCACTTGTCCAGTTTGGTTTCAGAGGCGGCAATGTATTAGAACCATCTATGGGTATCGGTAACTTCTTTGGGAGTATGCCGGCACCTATGCAGAGAAGTAAGCTGTATGGGGTGGAGCTTGACAGCATTTCGGGAAGAATTGCAAAGCAGCTTTATCAGAATGCCAATATCAGTATCACAGGATTTGAGAATACCACATATCCGGATAACTTCTTTGATGTAGTTGTCGGAAATGTGCCATTTGGTGATTATAAGGTTTTTGATCCGAAGTACAACAAGTATAACTTCCGTATCCACGATTATTTTCTGGCAAAAGCACTTGATCAGGTAAGACCGGGAGGCATGGTTGCGGTGATTACCACAAAGGGAACACTTGATAAGGCAAATCCTACTATCCGAAAGTATCTGGCTGAAAGAGCAGAGCTTGTGGGAGCGATAAGACTTCCGAATACTGCATTTAAAGATAATGCAGGAACCGAAGTGACAGCAGATATCCTGTTTTTGCAGAAAAGGGAGAGAAAGATTGATATTGAGCCGGACTGGGTACACCTTGGTGTAACTGAGAATGGCATTGCAGTCAACTCTTATTTTGCAGAGCATCCGGAAATGATGCTTGGTTCTATGAAATATGATACAAGGATTTACGGACAGGACAGCAGATACACAGTCTGCGTGAATGATGATGAGAACTTCAATATTTATGAAGCATTAAACAAAGCTATCGGTAATATCAAAGCACAGATGACAGATTTTGAGAGAGTGGCAGATGAGGCGGAGCAGACGGAGGAAGTTATTCCGGCTGATCCGGATGTGAGAAACTACACTTACACATTTTTTGAAGGAAAACTCTATTACAGGGAAAATTCCGAGATGGTAAAAAAAGAAGTATCACAGACTGCCGAGGAGCGAATCCGAAGCCTTGATGAAATCAGACAGATAACAAGAGAGCTGATTGATATCCAGATGGATGGCTGCAGCGAGGAGGAGCTTTCTGATAAGCAGAGACTTCTTAATGTAAAATATGATGCATTTGTAAAGCAGTATGGCGCCATTACTTCAAAAGCAAACAGAATAGCTTTCAGGGATGACAGCGATTACCCACTTCTTTGCAGTCTTGAGGAAGTAAATGAAGACGGGGAGGTGAAAAAAGCGGATATGTTTTATAAGCAGACGATTAAGGCAAAGACTGTCATAGACAGGGTTGAGACTGCTGTGGAAGCATTAAATGTATCCGTCAATGAATTTGGATATGTAAATCTTGCCTATATGCTCTCTATCTATGAGCCGGATATTACTAATGCAAAGGAAGAACTTGCAGAAAAGTCCGGGCAGACAGCTGATGAGATAACATTTAGTGATGATGCTTTGGCAGAGCTTAGAAGGGCAGTTCTTGTGGAAGAGCTGGATGGATTGATTTTCCTAAATCCCGACCGCTACAACGAGGACAATCCCGACATTGGCTGGGAGACAGCAGACGAGTATCTTTCCGGAAATGTGAGAGACAAGCTTCGTGTGGCAAAGGCTATGGCAGCTGATACAGACAATCCGCAGGCAGAAAGATTCGCAGGCAATGTGGCAGCACTTGAAAAGGTGCAGCCGGAATGGATTGAAGCCTCGGATATTGATGTAAAGATTGGCACGACATGGATTGAGCCGCTTGATTATGAGCAGTTTATCTATGAACTTCTCAATACACCAAGACGTGCAAGAGCAGTCAGAAGCCAGTTTTACAATACAGGCATTCAGGTACACTTAAATAAGATGAGCATGGAATGGTTCATCGAGAATAAAAGCATGGATAAGCATTCAGTGGCGGCTACTAAGACCTATGGTACAAGCCGCATGGATGCTTATTCTATTTTTGAGGATACGCTGAATCTAAAGACAGTAACAGTCAGGGACAGGATTGATGACGGTGATGGCAGGTATCATTACGAAGTCAATAAGAATGAGACAATGCTTGCAAGGGAAAAGCAGAACATGATCAAGGAGAAGTTCAAGGAGTGGCTGTTTGCAGAGCCGGAGCGAAGACAGAAATATGTGGAGTATTACAACGAGACATTTAATAACATCCGCCTGCGTGAGTATGACGGAAGTCACTTACAGTTTCCGGGAATGAATCCGGCGATTGAGTTAAAGCCACACCAGAAAAATGCGGTGGCAAGAATTCTTCTTGGGGGAAATACTCTGCTGGCACACTGTGTCGGTGCCGGAAAGTCATTTGAGATGATGGCTGCCTGCATGGAGCAGAAGAGACTTGGACTTGCCAATAAGACAATCATGGTTGTACCAAAGCCGCTTATCGGTCAGACGGCATCAGAGTTTTTAAGGCTTTATCCGTCAGCAAATATCTTAGTTGCCACGGAGCGTGATTTTGAAAAAAGCCGCAGAAAGCAGTTCGTATCAAGGATTGCAACTGGTGACTATGACTGTATCATCATGTCACACTCACAGTTTGAGAAAATCCCAATCTCCGCAGAGAGAAAGGAGCGAATGCTTAACGAGCAGATTGATGAAATCAGCTATGCGATTGATGAGATGAAGGAGCGTAACGGAGAGCGATGGACTGTAAAGCAGATGGAAAGCCAGAAGAAAAAACTGGAGGAACAGCTGAAATCCTTGTCAGATGAGAGCAGGAAGGATGACCTTATTACCTTTGAGGAACTGGGTGTAGATTCTATTATGGTAGACGAAGCACATAATTTTAAGAACCTTGCGATTTTTTCCAAGATGAATAATGTGTCAGGTATCAGCAGTAGCGGAGCTAAGAAGTCAACGGATATGCAGCTTAAATGCCAGTATTTGTCTGAGATAAATGATGGCAGGGGTATTGTGTTTGCAACAGGTACACCAATATCCAATACCATGTGTGAGATGTATGTCATGCAGCTTTACTTACAGAAAGCGGCACTTGAAGAGATGGGGATTTATCACTTTGATTCTTGGGCAGCAAACTTTGGTGAAGTGACAACAGCACTTGAGCTTACTGTAGAGGGAAGCGGATTTCGTTTTAAGAGCAGATTTAATAAGTTTACGAATCTGCCGGAGCTTATGAATATCTTCCGTGAGGTAGCAGATGTGCAGACCGCAGACATGCTTGACCTTGATGTGCCAGCTCTCCGTGGCGGCAAGCCTATTATAGTGGAGTCGGAGCCTGACTGGTATGTGAAGCAGGTCATGGAAGACTTTGTTGTGAGGGCAGAGCGTATCAGAGGCGGTGGAGTTGATCCAAGCGTGGATAACTTTCTAAAGATTACCCATGAGGCAAGACTTCTTGGAACGGATGCCAGACTGATTGATAAGGATGCGCCGAACAATCCGGATGGAAAACTCAATAAGGTAGCGGAGAATGTATGGAAAGAATATGAGAAAGGAAATGCTGATGGTCATATAGGCTGCCAGCTTATTTTTTCGGACATCGGCACACCGGGACCAGATAAGGACTTTACCATCTACGATTATCTGAAAGAAACACTGATCCAGTATGGTATTCCGGCAGATGAGATAGCTTTTATTCATGATGCCAAGACGGATGCACAAAGGGACGCACTTTTTAAGGAGATGAGGACAGGTAAAAAGAAGGTTCTTATCGGTTCAACGGACAAGTGTGGAACAGGTGTCAATGTGCAGACACACCTTGTTGCAATGCATCATGTGGATTGCCCTTGGAAGCCTTCTTCTATTGAACAGAGGGAAGGACGAGGCATACGACAGGGTAATGAAAATGAAGAGGTGGCAATCTACAGATATGTCACCAAAGGGACATTTGATGCATACAACTGGTCGCTTGTTGAAAATAAGCAGCGATTCATCAGTCAGGTCATGACAAGCAAGGCTGTAAGCCGAAGCTGTGAGGATATCGACGAGGCAACACTTTCCTATGCAGAGATTAAAGCGGTTGCCACAGGCAATCCTTTAATCAAGGAAAAGATGGAGATTGACAATGATGTCCAGAGATTAAAGCTCTTAAAGGCATCCTATGACAATCAGAGATATGGCTTGCAGGATAACTTTATGATTAAGTATCCGAAGCTGATTAAGACAGCAACAGAAAAGCTTGCCAATGTAAGAGAGGATGTAAAGGCAAGGGATAAAGAGCTGATTGATAATCCGGAATTTGCCATTACCATAGGCAAAGTAACTTACACAGAGCGTGTGGATGGCGGAACGATGATGCTTGAAGCAATCAGTAAATGTAAGACCGGAGAGACAACTGTAATCGGTAAATTCCACGGATTTGAGCTGCTTGTGGAAAAGAACTTCCTTGGCATCAATTATATGGTGCTTCGTGGAAAGACAGAGTATAAAGCAGAGCTTTCCACAAGTCCTGTCGGCAGCATGGTGAAGCTGGAAAACCTGTTCAATGGACTCCATGAGAACATTGATTTCTTTGAAAAGAAGATTGAGCAGTACCAGAATGACCTTGAAGCATCAAAGGCAGAGTATGACAAGCCATTTGCGTACAGCAAGGAACTGGAAGAAAAGCTGGCTAGGCAGTGTAAACTGAATGCCCAGCTTGACCTTGAGAACGCAAAGGCTGTGGATGCAGACCTGAGCGGACCGGAGGAAGAAAGAGAAGCTGATGACAGAATGGAATCTGCAGCAATTGTAGCAGAGGATAAAGGTGCTTATCCAGCCGACAGAGAGGGCAGAACACGATAGGAGAGTGAATAATATGAGCATAAGAAAAGTGGTCGCAGGACTACTGATTGCAGCAGGGATTGCCATTATGGCAGTCCCTTTTTTCTGGCGGACAACCGGAGAAAAACAGACAGAACAGCTCATAAGTGAATTTGAGCAGACATTGGAGGATGATTACGATGAAGAAACAGATGTGGAGGAAGAGCAAACCTCCATTAGTAAAGAGGATGAAGCCATTCTTAAAGAAGGCGGTGTTATCGGCATCATTGAGATACCGGGCTTAGATATCAGGTATCCGGTAATGGAAGGAACCACAAGTAAAGTGCTTAATGCAGGGATTGGTCATATAGAAGAGACTGCAGGAATCGGAGAAAGTGGCAACTGTGTATTGTGCGGTCATAATGGCAGCAGATATGGCACATTTTTTACACCACTAAGTCAGATATCCATAGGTGATGAAGTAATGATAACCGACAAAAATGGGCTGAAGCATATCTATGAGGTAATAGAGACAGAGGTAGTAAATCCGTATGATAACAGCATCAAGACACAGGGTACAGAAAAAGAATTAACTCTTTTTACCTGTTCCCAGAAAGGAACCATGCGTTTTGTGGTCAGGTGCATTTATAAGGAGGCGGTGATGGATGAATAAGAGATACCGATTAGGTGAGATAGAAGAGGCAGTAGCAGAAATGGAAGAGCTAATTGACATCGAGGATGATATTGCTGAGATTGATGATGACTTTCAGATAGTCGTAAGCGGCTGGTCTGTGTATGTCGAAAGCCTGAATCTGACACTCAGACAGGGAATAGCCTGTGTATGGGATGCAGAGGAAGGATTATTTATGCCTGATTTTGATGTGACTATCGTGTATGAGGGGAACATTGAAACACAGGAGTGGCTCTATTACGAGCAGGATGGAATGGTCGTTACACTTGGCAACTGGCTTAATGGCAGATTGTCTTGTGAACAGATAGAACAGCTTTGGTGTGAGCTTATCATACCGGAGCAAAACAAAGAACAAAAAGAAAGCGAGGAATAGCATATGAAGTATTCAATTAAAGTAAACGAAGTAAGAGCAAAAGAGGGCAGCAACATCAAAGGATTTGCAACAGTAGTATTTGGTGATTCATTTAAGATTACCAATATTGCAATCCTTGAGAATAAGGATAAGGGAGAGCTTTTTGTATCAATGCCAAGATACCGCTCCAATGAGCGTGATGAAAGCAACGGTGTGATCTATAAGGATGTGTGCAATCCTATCACAGCAGAGTTTCGAGAGGAACTCTATACCAATATCCTTGATGCCTATGCAAGAATTAAGGAACCGGAGAAAGAGGAGACACAGAAGCAGGAGCGTACACAGGAAATGCCGGAGTTTTCCGTAACTGTAACACCTTATGAGAGGGAAGGTAGTAACATCAAGGGACTTGCACGCATTTATTTTGAAAACAGTTTCATCGTAAATAACATCAATATCGTGCAGGGCAAAGAGAAAATCTTTGTATCAATGCCTTCTTATAAGACAAAGCAGGTGGACGAGCAGGGCAAGCCAATCTACCAGGATGTCTGCTATCCGGTCACAAAGGATTTCAGGGAAAAACTCTATAATGAGATTATCTCTGAATATGAGAAAGCAAAGGATAAGAGCAACGAAAATGCAAGAGAGAGTGCAGAGAAACATCATGGCAATCCCGATAAAGAGAAGGACAAAGAGGCGACGCCCTTTCGATAATCAGTAATCAGAGTACAGGGGCGGCCAAGGCTGCCCCATTTACAGAATGGAGGAAACAGAATGGATATGGAAGCAGGAAAAACACTTACCAATGAGGAGGTCATAAGAGAACTTCTCGACTTATTAAAGAAAAATGCCATGAAAGAGCAGGCAAACGATGTATTTGAGATATGCAGCTATGTGGATGGACTGGAGAAAAAGATTGATTCCATGACGGAAGAACTTACCAACATGCAGAACCAGATCAAAGAAATGCAGGAGGATACACTTGTCAATAATGCTAAAAAGGCATTGTCGGAAGCACAGGAGCGACTTAATACCAGATGTGAGCAGATAAAGTCACAGGTCTCAGAAGTGAAAGAACATGTAAGATCTACTGCTAAGAGCATAGTCGAAGAAGCAAAGGAAAAGGGAAGAGCTGCATTATACAGGGTGTCGGAGTTCTTAGGAATTAAGAAAAAACTTCTTGATATCCGGGAGAATGTAAGAGGTGCAATCAAGACCACAGATAAGGATATAGCAAAGACAGCACTTCTTGCAAAAGGATTTCGTGAAGCAGGGCAGACAGTAGCCAATGCATTCCGCACTTTTGCTGACAAACCGGAGGTGGATTACTCACAGAAAGAGCAGAAACATTCCATCACAAAGGCGATTCTTTCACCTATGAAAGCAGTGAAAAAGATGCTTGTATCAATGGAACTTCATTTGGATGCATCTATTGATAAGCTGGATAATCTGGCTATGAATGTGCAGCTTGATAAGGAAAAGCATATGGAGAATGCGAAGGTGCAGGAACAGACAGAGCCGGAGAGGGCAGAAGCTGAGCGAGTAGAAGCAGAGATTGTATATTCACCGATGGTCGCAGAACCGCAGGAGTATCAGTATAATGCAGATGCATTTGAGGCAAGAGGTGTGGATGAGGTGAAGCAGGAAGCGGCACATAAGGAAGTATCAAAGGTAAGAGAAGATAAAGCCAGATAGATGTGAGGACGTGGGAGAAATCCTGCGTCCTTTTTTAATGCGGATAAATATGATAGATGGTAAATAGTGTGTTGTTATTACTCGGTCAACCGACT
>OHBE01002225.1_pt1 | contig 14726 bp, 9 predicted proteins | sample 1577231 | NCBI WGS metagenome assembly OHBE01 (sample SAMEA3541506, study PRJEB24748) | human gut metagenome | biome: human gut; feature: human-associated habitat; material: faeces | place: China | collected 2012
CACTTGATGCTTACTTTTTACACAACCTCTGGGAAGGAGGGGTGCCCAAAGGGCGTGCTCGACTGCCGGGTCTACCCGGACGCACAGGCGCTTGAGCGGACAGACGACGGCGTTACCGTCCATGTGCCGCTGCGCGCGGACCTCGTCTATACCGACCCGGACGGCGCGGTGCAGGCCGAGACGTTCCGCACGGAGGTCAGCTGCCATACGGCGCTGAGCGAAAACGGCCTCTGCGAGGCCGTGTGTACGATCCAGCCGGAGGGCTACGCCTCGGCGGGCAGCGGCGCGGTCGAGCTGCGCTATGACGCGGTCTTTCAGGTACAGACGTTTTCCCGGCAGACGCTGCAGAATCTGTCCGGCGGGACGCTCGACCTGACGAAGCAGCAGAACACGCAGCGGCCGTCAGTCGTCATCCGGCGCATGAGCGAAAACGCCGCGCTCTGGGACCTTGCGCGGCAGTATCGGACGACGGCGCAGTCGATCCAGCAGGCCAATCATCTGACGCAGCCGGAGGCGGACGCCGGACGGCTGCTGCTGATCCCCATGTGAGACGGGAGGCGGGAATATGGAACAACGTTCGATCTACGCGCAGATCGCGGACCGCACGGACGGCACGGTCTATATCGGCGTCGTCGGCCCTGTGCGGACGGGAAAATCCACCTTTATCAAGCGCTTCATGGAGCAGCTCGTGCTGCCGAACATCGAAAACGTCTATGAGCGCGAACGCGCCACCGACGAGCTGCCGCAGTCCGGCTCGGGCCGGACGATCATGACGGCGGAGCCGAAATTCGTCCCGAACGAGGCCGCCCGCATCAGCCCGGACGGAAAAACGACATTGCAGGTGCGGCTGATCGACTCTGTGGGCTACATGATCCCCGGCGCGGTCGGCGACACGGAGGACGGCAAGCCCCGCATGGTCACGACGCCCTGGGCCTCCGAGGAGCTTCCCATGGCACAGGCGGCGGAGCTTGGCACCAAAAAGGTCATGGAGGACCACAGCTCCATCGGCGTGGTCGTCACGACGGACGGAACGGTCACGGATATCCCGCGCGAGGATTACCGCGAGGCGGAAGCCCGCGCCATTGCGGATATGCAGAAGACGGGCAAGCCGTTCGTGGTCGTCGTCAATACGCAGGACGCGAAGAGGGGACAGGCGGACGCGATCTGCGCCCGTATCCGGGCCGAATACGGCGTGCAGGCGCTGACGATGGACTGCGCGGTGATGCAGACGCAGGATATTGCGCGGCTGCTCGAAGCGGTCATGTACGCATTCCCGGTCGAGGAGCTGCGGTTCTTCCTGCCGAGCTGGGTGCGGGCGCTGCCGGACGATCATCCGGTCAAGGCCGCCCTGTATGACGCGATGCTTGAACGCGCGGCGCGGCTCACAAGCCTCAGCGAAGCGGAAAGCGTCATGGGCACGCTGCGGGAGCTTGATCCGGTCGACGCGTTCCGCGTGCGGGAGGTCGATCTCGGAACCGGCACGGTCACCTGCGAACTGCATCTGCCGGAAACGCTGTTCTATGAGGAGCTGTCCAAACAGGCGGGCGTGGAGATCGCGGATGACGAGGCGCTTATGCAGATGCTGCGGGAGCTTTCGCAGACGAAAAAGCTCTACGACAAGGTACAGACCGCGCTCGAACAGGTCAAGGCGACCGGTTATGGCATCGTCATGCCGGGCGCAGAGGAATTGAAGCTCGAAAAGCCGGAAATCGTGAAGAAAAACGGCAATTACGCCGTCAAGCTGCGCGCCAGCGCGCCGTCCATCCACATGATGCGCGCGCAGATCGAGACGGAGATCAGCCCCATGGTCGGCGGCGAACAGGAATCGCAGCAGCTCATCGACTATCTGCTCGGCGAATATGAAGAGGACACCGACAAGCTCTGGCAGAGCAATATTTTCGGCAAATCGCTCTATGAGCTTGTCTCCGAGGGCGTCACGGCCAAGATCATGCGTATGCCGGACGACGCGCGGCAGAAGCTCACAAAGACCCTTGGCCGCATGATCAACGAAAACACCGGCGGGATGATCTGCATTCTGCTGTGAATACCCGCAGCGCCCCCTGTCATGCTGTGACATGACAGGGGGCGCTGGTGCGTGCTGATATTGTCTGTGCGTCCGGCGCGGTTATGCCAGCTTGTATTTTTCCTCAAACGTATGGTACTGCATCAAAAATTCGTTGCTGCCGGATTTGACGTCGCCGAGGTACTTGTGCAGATCGATGCGCTCGTTCTTCATGTCGAGCAGACAGCCCGCGATGTTCGAGCAGTGGTCGGCCACGCGTTCCAGATTCGTCAGCAGATCGGACAGTACGAAGCCTGCGGCCAGCGAGCATTCGCCGCGCTGGAGACGGGCGATGTGATTCGTGCGCAGCTTGTCCTTCAGCTTGTCGATGACCTGCTCCAGCGGCTCGACCTGCCGCGCAAGCGTCAGATCGTCCTGCAAAAATGCCCGGCTCGTCAGATCGACGATCTCGCTCACGGCGTTCAGCATCGTCTGAAGTTCTTTTTTTGCAGAGTCCGTGAACGAAACGCCCTTTTCCTTCAGCTCCTCCGCCGATTCAATGATGTTGACGGCGTGGTCTGCAATGCGCTCAAAATCGCCGATCAGATGCAGCAGCTTGGACGATTCCACGCTGTCCTGTTCGCTCATCGGCTGCGTGGCCAGATGTACGAGGAAGGTTCCCAGCGTGTCCTCATAGCGGTCGGTATCGTCCTCCCGCTGCCGGATGGAGGCGGCCAGCTCCGGCGTAAAGCCGAGCACGGCCTGTAAGCTCTCATGCAGCGCAAGCTCGGAGTCCGCAGCCATGCGCTTGGCCAGCTCCTCGCTCTTGACGAGCGCAATGGCGGGCGTTGCAAACAGGCGCTCGTCCAGAACAGTTGCGGTGTCGGTGCTGCGGCCATCCGGGATGATCCGGTACGACAGCTTTTCCAGCAGTCCGCAGCACGGCAGCAGCATCAGCGTGCAGAGCAGATTGAAGATCGAGTGAATGAGTGCGATATGGAACGTATCGATAGCGGTCGAGACGAACGCAAAGCGGAAAATCGCGTTTGCAGCCTCAAACAGCGCCAGCCAGACGACTGTGCCGATGATATTGAAGCTCAGATGCACGACGGCTGCGCGCCGCGCGTTCTTGTTCGTGCCGACGGAGGACAGCATGGCCGTCACGCACGTGCCGATGTTCTGTCCCATGATAATGGGGATCGCCGCGCCGTAGCTGACAGCCCCGGTCGAGGACAGCGCCTGCAGAATACCGACCGACGCGGACGAGGACTGCACAATGCCCGTCAGAATCGCGCCAGCCAGAACGCCCAGAATGGGATTCGAGAACAACAGGAAGAATTTCGTGAAGTTCGGGTCGTCCCGCAGCCCGGAGACGGAGCCGGACAGCGATTCCATGCCGAACATCAGCGTCGCGAAGCCAAGAAGGATCAGGCCCGTGTCCTTTTTCTTGCCCTTTGCGGTCAGATACAGAATAATGCCGATCACAGCCAGCACCGGCGTGAACGACGACGGCTTCAACAGCTGCACGAACAGGCTGTCCCCGCTGATGCCGGACAGCGACAGCAGCCACGCTGTCACAGTCGTGCCGATATTCGCGCCCATGATAACAGGAATGGACTGCTTGAGGCTCAAAAGCCCCGAATTGACAAAGCCCACGACCATGACCGTCGTAGCCGAGGATGACTGAATGACCGCCGTAACGGCAAGCCCCGTCAGAAGCCCGGAAAATTTCCCGTTCGTCAGCTTCGCCAGAATGGCCTTCAAGGACCCGCCCGCGCGCTTTTCCAGCGCCGTGCCCATCACACTCATGCCGAACAGGAACAAACTCAGCGAGCCGAGCAATGTTAAAAAGTTAAAAATCGACATATCCGCACAGACCTCTTTCCAAATTCGTTTTATCTGATATAAATATAGAAAGAGAATGTCAAATGCGCGTCCAGAATTACGTTAAATCTTCGTGATATTTCCCGCAGAATCTTAAATCCAAATCAATTCCCGGTTAAACCGCCGCCTTTGCTCCGGTTGATTTTCCCAACCTGGCACGATATAATAAAATAACAAACAAAAAACGGGGGCCTTGAAATGAAAAAACACATCACACGGCTGCTCTTTGCAGCGCTTTTGCTGCTTGCACTGTGCATCGGCGCGTCGGCGGCGGGGACGAGCGGGAAGTGCGGCCCGTCTGCCTACTGGTCATTTGACAGCAGCACCGGCACGCTGACCATCTCCGGCAGCGGCGCGATGAACGATTGTGTATTCCAGTGGGGCGATCCCGATCCACGCCCGTGGAGTGCATATCTAAGCGAGATCAAAACCGTTGTGATCGGGGATTCGATTACGAAAATCGGGAAAGAGTCATTTTCCAGCTTATCCTGCACTACAGTCAGGATTGGAAAAAATGTGCAGGTGATCGGTGAGAATGCATTTATGAATTGTACAAGCCTGACCGGCGATCTTGTGATCCCGGACAGCGTGACCACGATCGACAGATGGGCCTTTTTCGGCAGCGTGATATCAAACGGCACTCTGACGCTTGGAAAGGGCTTGCGGACGATCGGCGAACGCGCATTTACCGATTGCTCCTTCTCCGGCGGTCTGACCATCCCGGAGGGCGTCACAGAGATCGCGGAGGGCGCGTTTTGCTCCAGCAGCAAATACAGCGGTTCGCCCGCGCACGGCAAGATCACCGGCACCCTGACGCTGCCGTCGACGCTGAAAACGATCGGCGCATATGCGTTCGCGTATGAGGGCTTTTCCGGAGAGCTTCTGATCCCGGACGGTGTGACGTGCATTGGCGCGAACGCCTTTGCCGAATGCGACGGCTTTGGCGGGACGCTATCCTTGCCGGACAGCGTCAAAACGGTGGGGGAATGGGCGTTTTATCAGTGCGAGGGCTTTACCGGCCTGAAGCTTCCTGCCGGACTGACCAAAATTGAAAAGCTGTCGTTTGCATTTATGGCTGGCTTGAAAACAGAGGTCGCGATTCCGGAGGGCGTGACGGAGATCGGCGAAGGCGCGTTCGAGTGTTCTTATATGCCGTCCGTCCGCTTGCCGTCCACGCTGAAGAAAATCGAAAAACAGGCGTTCATGCATGCGCATAACCTGACAAAAATTACGCTGCCGGATGGACTGGAAACGATTGGAGACGAAGCGTTTGACGGCTGCCGTTTTAAAAAGGCAATCGTCCTTCCCGCCAGCATCAAATCGATTGGAAAAAAGGCGTTCTATGGATATTCCTATTATGGAAGCGGTACGCTCGGCGCGTATTTCCTCGGCGCAGCGCCCCAGATTGTCGGGACGCTGAACGCCAACTGCTCGTTCCCGTCGGATTGGACGCTCTTTTACCTGCCCGGCACGTCCGGCTGGACGGGCGATACCTATGCTGGCTACAAGATTGCCCTGTGGGACGGCGAAACGCGCTGGGACAACCTGCGTACGAGTAAGTTTGGATACGGTTGGGATAACAAGGGGAACGAGATCGAAACGTCATGGAGCGTCAACACGGACACCGGAAAGATCACCCTGACCGACGATCTGAACGAAGGCTGCGCCGTCGCAGTCTCCTATGACGCGGAGGGCCGCGTTACGGGCATCGGCGTCCTGCGTACCAAAACGGATTTCGTTGTACTCAACCTGCAGGACACCTGCCGCCTGTTCCTCCTGAACGCATCCTCCGTCCCGCGCCTGAACGCGCCAATCACCATCAATGACTACCTCCAGACCTGAGACGCCCCCAAAGCCTGCCCTTGTCGTGCCCCGCACGATAAGGGCAGGCGGCATTTGCGTCAGCCCGCCCCGTCTCCCGGAAATTCTGAAGAAACATTTTACAAAATCCCCGGAAATAAAGCAGCCAGCATCTTGCAATTGCGGCACAGTTCGTATATAATTATTCTACGAATACTAGGGGTAGTGTAGACTTTTGCAGCACCCTGTTACAATTTCACCCCGATTGTACGTCCGACCGAGATGAGGAGGAATGCGAAGAATGAAACGCAACCGAATATTGGCCATAGGCATCGCACTGCTGCTGGCGGTGCAGCTGCTGACGCCGCTTGCCTGCGCCGCAGGCACGACGCTCAAGCTCACAGCCCCGGACAAGCTGCCGGACGTTGGGCAGACCTTTACCGTCACGGCGGAGCTGACCGGCAACACAGGTCTTGCCGCCGTGCAGCTCAGTCTGGGCTACGACGATTCCGTTGTCGAATGCACGGGCATTGAAAACGGCGCGCTCGTTGCCGGTATGCTCGCCGCGAGCAACCCGTACGCAACGCGGGACGGCGTCGGCGCGATCCTCGCAGCGGCGACCACCACCGCCGTCAAGACCGATGGCAGCCTCGCCGTGTTTACCTTCCGCGTCAAGGCGGCGGGCGACGCGAAGCTGACCCTCGCCGATGCGCTCCTTTCTGACATTGACGGCAAGGCGCTCTCGCTTTCCTATTCGCTCCCGGCGCTGATCGCGCAGGGCAGCGGCTCCGACAGCGGCAGCGGTTCCGGCTCTGACGCCGAAAAGCCGGGCGCGGACGATAAGAAGTCTGACAACGATAAGAAATCCGAAGACGATAAAAAGTCCGAAGAGGAGCAGCCCGCAGACGCCGCGCAGGAAGAAGTCAGAACCGGCTCCTTCCGCGACGTGACCAGTGCGCACTGGGCCTTCGCCTCGGTCGAACGGGCGGCGGAAATGGGCCTCGTCACCGGCTATTCCAACGGTACCTTCCGTCCCGATACCGCCGTGACCCGCGCACAGTTCGTCCTCATGCTCTGGCGCATGTGCGGCAAGCCCGCTGCGGCCAAGGCGGCCTCGTTTGCAGACGCCAGCGCGGACTGGTATCAGGACGCACTGAGCTGGGCCGTGGAAAAAGGCTATGTGAACGGCCTGTCCGACACCCGCTTCGGCCCCGACGCCCCCATCACGCGCCAGCAGGCCATGGCCATCCTCTTCCGCCTGAACGGCGGGCAGAGCGGCACAGAGCTGACGCTGACCGGCATCTATGAGCAGACCTTCGCCGACAGCACGACCATCGCCGCCTGGGCGAAGGACGCGACATGGTGGGCGGTCTACCACGAGCTTGTTTCCGGCGTCGGCGGCAGCCGCATCGCGCCGGAGGCCAACGCGTCCCGCGCACAGATCGCGGCGATCCTGCTGCGGTATGCGGATCAATTTATGACAATGGAGGAAGCGGCATGAAAAGAAGAATGCTTGCGCTGCTGCTCGCAGTGCTGACACTCACGATGCTCACCGCAGCCGCGTTTGCGGAAGACACGGAAGTCCTCGGCGTCTATAATGTGACCGGCCCCCTGACCGTGACGAACGGCACGAAGGACGGCGGCTTCTACGCAGGCGCGGACACGTTCGAGCTGAACTGCACCGGCCTGACCGGCGAGTATTCCCTCGTCCTGCTCCTCGCGGGCGACAGCGCCGTCCCCACAGAAGGCAACATCCAGTACATCGACCAGACGAGCGTGAAGGCTGGCAAGGTGACATTCACCCTCAAGCCCAAGGCCCTGACGGAGGGTACATACAACGTCTACATCAGCACGACCGACAAGGCGCTCAAGAAGGTCGCATCGTTCCAGTACGGCGAGAAGCCGCCGTACACGCTGGGCGATGTGGACGGCTTAAATGGTATCGACTCAACAGATGCGTTAATGGTTTTGCAGCATATAGTTGGCATTCGCACACTTACCGGCACGCAGCTGCTGGCAGCGGATGTTGATGGAGTGGATGGCGTTACTTCAACAGATGCATTGATGATCCTGCAATATATTGTTGGCAGCATTAAGTCATTTAGATAAGAATAAGAGGAATGGTTATGAAACTAAACTTTAAAAGATTTTGTGCGCTGGCACTGGCTGTTGCAATGCTGCTGAGTGCTTCCTGTATAACTGTTTTTGCAAAACAGATATTGACGGGAAACAGCGGAACTACAGCTTATCTTGGATGGACATATTATTCGGATACAGCCCAGAGCAATGTAGTAACGGAGTTAAAAGCAGGCGAAACATATTATGTGAACCTGAACTTCTATAACAATCCCACGGTAAAAGAGGATTCTATTCAGAATTTCACGCTCTTCTTCACGCCTGATCCGGAAGAGGTTTCAGTTGAAAGAATCGTGCCGCGCGATGTTCCTGGCCTGCAAAATAATATTGACAATGGCGTGGTCAAATTAGCCTTTGCAAATACAGAGGGAATTTCTAAAACTGTTGGCCTTGATACGGTGATTCTGCAAAGCGGTATTATCGCGACCTTTTTTGTGAAAGCGAATAAAGATATTTCTTCCACAAAAGGCCTGCTTTCAATCGACGTGGATAGAGCAGTTATGACCAATGGGCATGTGGATGCTGAGTCCAAGCACATGAGCGTCGTTGAGATCCCGCACTTCGCTGCCCGCCTAGCGGACAACGCACCGGACTTCTTCCCCACCACCACTGCGGCGAAGATCGCAGAAAACCTTGTCGGTGAATACATCGACGAAAACGGCAATGCGACTGCGGTTAGCGACTTCACCGTCATGCTTCCGGCCACTGGCCTTGTGAAAGGCGAAAATGTCGTCACTGCCAGCTATAACGGCTATACCTGCGATGTCACGATCACAGTAAAGCCGGATACCATGACCGGCATTTCGATCACACACGAACCCAACATGAGCTACAACAGCGGCGATAAGCTGAACCTGACCGGCCTTGTCGTTTCCGCGCAATACGCAAGCGGCGATACGGTTGAGCTTGGCTCCGGCGTGTACGCGACTGACCCGGCAAAGAACACTGAGCTGACAGTCGCTGAACACAATGGCAAGCACATCACGGTCAAGGTCGGCAGCTTCACTGCGGAAACGATCGGCACGCTGACTGTGAACCCCGCTGACATCAGCGGTGCTTCCATTGAAGATGTTGGCCCCTTCGAATACACCGGCGAACAGATCAAGCCCGAACCGGCGGTCAGCCTGAACGGGAAGGAGCTTGTAAAGGACACGGATTATACGCTGTCCTATGACAATAACACCAACGTTACGACAGAGGCCAAGGTGATTGTCACAGCTGCTGGAACCGAGTATACCGGTTCTGCCGAAAAGACCTTTGAGATCACAAAAGCCACCGGCAAGCTGACGCTGAAGGTCAACAACGAGGAAAACGCAGTTACGATTACGTACGGCGACTCCATCACGTTCACCGACGGCAACGGTATCGCCATCGGCGGGGTTAATCCTTCTGATGTCGTGATCTACTATAAAACAACGGACGAGAGCACCGGTACGGTATACGACAGTACATCGACACAGTTGAACGTCGGTACCTATACCTTCTGGGCCGTCCGCTCTGCGGATGCCAACCATGAGGCGGCAACCTCCAACGAGGTCGTTGTGACCATCGATCCGAGGCCAATCGCCAACCCCACGGCAACAATCACCAACTTCGTCAAGGGTCAGAGAATTTTTGACCTGAAGGTCGAGACGACGACCCCCGGCCTGAATGTGAACTATACCTGCTATGAGGGTACGGATACCAGTGGCATTCCTCTTGGCAGCAGCGAGAAGTTCAAGGCAGACACGTTCTACACCATCGTGATCAGTCTGGAAGCAGCGACGAACTATGTCATCGACAACACGCAGACACTGAGCGTCACGGTCAACGACGGCGTAGCCCAGCAGGCCGCGATCACGCCGAGTATGTTTGCAGGCGCTTACGAAGCCTCTGTGACAGTCCAGACTGCTGGCAAGGATACCCTCGCAGTGCTTCTGACTCCCGGCACTACGCCCAATGCGCACTATGGCATGAAGCTCAGCGACCTCAGCTTCACCGGCGGCACGGTAATCGTTGCCGGTGATGCAAGCAAAACGCCGGTCGACGGCCACTTCGAATGGGTAAATCCGAACGAAGACGTCGGCGACCCGACCGTTTACGACGGCACATCTGAGCCGTACGGCAGAGCATTCGCGGCAAAGTTTGTCCCGACTGACAGCGAGAACTATGCTGAGCTTTCGCTCAACGTTCGTGTGCACGTCCATAAGGCCACAATTTCTATTGCCGATATTAAGGACTGGGACTACACAGAAGCTTTCCAGTATGACGGCACTGAACACAAGGTCGAACTGGTAATTCCGGCAGATCTGCAGGGCAAGATCAAGGTTGACTACGAAAACAACACGGCAACGGACGTTAACACCTATAAGGCGGCTGCAACGATCAGCGCGGCGGACGATGCGCATTATGCAATCTACGAGTCCGTTACGACCAGAGGACTGGATTGGGCGATCGTCAAGGGCGACCTCGCGCCGACGGACGCAGAAAAATCCGTGCTCTTCGGTACAAAGGAAGTCACGGTTACTCCGGCTGATTTCGGTCTGACGCAGGACGGCATTAAAATTGAGGTTACTCACGCGGGAAATAGCCTGATTACAGGTTACTTACCAAGCGATGACATGCGTTCTGTCACGTTTATGCTGAGAGATACGGATAAGACAGATGCTGCTAATAACGCGTCTGACACGGCTACATTGAAATTCTCTTCGGCGAATTATAACGAGGCGTCCGGTACGCTCACCATCAAGATCATTGACAAGAACACCAACGCGGATACGCTCAAGATCGACGTTCCTGCTACCGTCACCTACGGCGATACTGTTACCCCCAGCGTCGGCGAGTCCAAACCGGCAGGTGCAGGCAACGTCACGTTCAAGTTCTTCGACGAGGACAACCATGAGGTGCTCACCACCGCGCAGCCGTTCGACGCAGGCACCTACAAAGTCACCGCATCCTGCGAGAGCGAGAGCACGATCTACACCGCAGAAGCGACCTTCACGGTCGAACCGCGCGAGATCGAAGCCAAGGACGTTGCCTTTGATAAGGAACTGACCTACACCGGCAATGAACTGACCCAGACTGTGACCGTCACAGTTAACGGCAAGACCCTGACCGTCGGCACGGACTATACCGTTTCCGACCTGACCGGCACTGAGCCGGGCAGCTATCCCGTCACCGTCGCCGGCACGGGCAACTACACCGGCACAGTCACAAAGTCCTTCGAGATTGCCAAGGCGGACATCTCTAGCGCTGAGATCACCTATGATGCCGGCCCCTATGGCTACACTGGCAAGGAATGGAAGCCTGAAGTTGCCGTTTCCTTCAATGTTGCTGCGCTAACAGCTGATACCGACTACACGGTTTCCTATGAGAACAACATCAACGCCGGTACTGCGAAGATCATCATCACCGGTATAGGCGATCACTTCACGGGCTCGACGGAAAAGACCTTCACTATCAATTCTGCGGAAATTTCCGGCTGCACGTTCGCGCCTATCGCTGACGTGACCTATAACACCAAGGCACATACTCCGGAAGTGACCGTTGCGATCAGCGGCAGAACGCTTGAGGCAGATAAGGATTACACCGTTTCTTACGCCTCCAACATCAACGCCGGTACCGCCACCGTTACCGTCACCGGCAAGGGCAACTTCACCGGCACCGCCAGCAAGGACTTCGCCATCGCGCAGGCCTACCTGAGCGTGGAAAATCAGACCGTCACGCACTTCCGCACCGAGACGGATGCAAAGTCCTACGCGGTTCCGGCCGATATGTTCCTCGCTGACGAGAAAGAAACTGGCTTTACCATCACGGTCACCGATTACGTCGGCGACGAGATCTTCAAGACTGCCCCGGCTGTCAATGGCACCAATGTCAACTATCAGCTGAACGGCACAGTGGGTACGGCGTTCGTTGAAGTCAAGGTCAAGCCTGATTCGTCGAACTATGCAAATGCATCCTTTACGCTGACCTTCGTGGTCAATGACAAAGAGAACGTCTCCGGCAGCATCTCCTTCCCGGATGGCTCCACTGTCTACACCGGTACTGGCATCAAATACGAGAATGCGACCATTTCCGGCTATTCCGGCACGCTGCGCTACGGCTACACGCCCAACGCCTCGACCGGCGCTTCGCTTGACGCCTCCGGCCTCCCGCTGACCGTCGGCACCTACACCGTCGCCGTGACCTTCAACAGCGACGCCAGCTTCGGCTACAAGACCGCGACCTTCACCATCACCAAGGCGACCCCGACCGGCACGCCCGGCTACACGAAGCTCGAAACGAGCGGCAAGACCCTTGCCGATGCCAAGCTCACCGTCGGCACTATCCGCCCGGCTGGCACCATCGCGTGGGATCTGCCCCTCACGACCGTTCTTGAGGACGGCAAGGCATACGCGTGGACCTTCACCCCGGCTGACACGCACAACTACACCATCCTCACCGGCACGCTCGTTCCCTATGTCGACGACGGCATGGATTACATCCCCGGCGTGATCGGCGGCAATACGGGCAGCTTCAACTTCCATGACGTGAGCCGCCTTGACTACTTCTACGACGCTGTCAAGTGGGCCGCAGAAAACGGCATCGCCTCCGGCACGGGCCGCTACACCTTCTCGCCCAACGCCGTCTGCACCCGCGCACAGACCGTCACCTTCCTCTGGCGCGCAGCCGGTTCCCCGCTGCCCAGATATCGTGTCTGCCCGTTCACGGACGTGCAGCCCAACGATTACTACTACAACGCAGTCCTCTGGGCTGTTGAGCAGGGCATCACCACCGGCCTCAATGCCACCACCTTCGGGCCTGACGTAACGGTCACCCGCGGCCAGGTCGCAACGTTCCTCTACCGCGCCGCCTCCGCCGCCAAGCCCAACACGTTCAACCCCTTCACGGATGTCAAGACCACGGCGTACAACTACGACGCCATCCTCTGGGCCTATGACAACCGCATCACCACCGGCACCAGCGACACGACCTTCAGCCCGGACGCCTACTGCACCCGCGCCCAGATCGTGACCTTCCTGTACAGATACTATCAGGGCCGCTGAACAAATTTAAACGGGGCTGCAGCGAAAAATCGCTGCAGCCCCGTCAGCTTTTCAAAGCCCCCCCGCGTTCTGAACACTTCTGCGTATGGATCAGGAGTAAAACAGGCACGCATTTACCGAATAGGCGTGTCTTGCAAAGTGCGTCACATAATGTTACGATATAACGCAATGTGATAAAAAAGTGTATATGGCTGCGCTGTAAATGGAGGATGCCGGTATGGAAATCAGAGCATATACGGAATATAACGAGGCGGAGATCCTTGGATTGTATGCAAGCGTGGGCTGGACTGCCTACACGGACGATCCGGCGGCGCTGCGAAACGGCTTTGCAAATTCGCTTCTGACGCTGGCGGCCTATGAGGAGGCAGCGCTTGCAGGACTGATCCGCGTGGTAGGGGATGGACATACAATCGTTTTTGTGCAGGATATTCTGGTGCGTCCTCAATTTCAGCGGCGCGGCATCGGTTCGGTGCTGCTTCAGGCTGTCCTGAACCGATATGCCGGTGTGCGGCAGATCGAGCTGCACGATTTGCGGGAGATGGCCTTTGGCAAGTTTGAGGGCACAACGGGTTCGGGGAATGTCCCAAGGCCGCGGCGGCGTTCCGCCCGCGGATGATCCTGCTGGAGGACATCACCGACCTGACGATCCGGGACGTGACGCTGCGGGATGCGGCTTTCTGGACGCTGCACATGGCGGGATGCCGCCGCGTGCGCATCCGGGACATCCGCATTCTCAACGACGACCGGGGCGCCAACAACGACGGCATTGACCCGGACTGCTGCCAGGATGTGATCATCAGCGGCTGTCTGATCCACACCGGCGACGATGCGATCGTCGTCAAGGCGACCGGGCCGATGACCCGCCGGTACGGGCCCTGCTGCAACGTGACCATCACGAACTGCGTGCTGCACTCCCGGGATTCCGCGCTGAAGATCGGCACCGAGACCTGCGGCGACATCCGCAACATCACCTTCGGGGACTGTCTGGTGAAGGACTGTTCCCGGGCCGTCGGCATCTGGGTGCGGGACGGCGGCACCGTCGAGAACATCCAGGTCCACCATCTGGTCGGGGCCGTGCGGCGGTATGCCGACCGCTATTCGGTGCCGGGGGCCCCGGGCTGGTGGGGCAAGGGCGAACCGGTGTTTGTCAGCGCCACACCGCGCAAGGGCAAGACCGGCCCGGCAGGCGTGATCCGCCGCGTCAGCTTTGACCATTTGTACCTGACAAGTGAAAGCTGCGCCTTTGCGGCCGGTGAGCCGGACAGCGAGATTCAGGACCTGCGCATCAGCGAGATGCACCTGACGCTGCAGCACCACGGCACCCAGCCCGGCGGCCTGTTTGACGAGCAGCCCTCGGCCCGGCACATCTACCCGCACGCCATCCCAGCGCTGTACGCCCGCTGCGTGGACGGCCTGACCGTCAAGGACAGCACGGTGCGCCTTGTCGGTGAGAACGAGGCGTGGGACGGCAGCGTAGCCGAGCTGGAGCACTGCCGCCGCGCCAAGCTGGAGCTGGAAAAGCTTGTATAATAAAAGGAGTGTATACCAAATGGAGCATATGGCATGGAAGGGCCGCATCAAGCCCGGCTGCAAGGCGGAATATCAGCGCCGCCACGCGGAAATCTGGCCCGAGATGGTCAAGGTGCTGAAGGATGCAGGCATCTGCAATTACAGCATTTTCTACTGCAACGATGAGCTGTTCGGCTATTACGAGTGCGAAAAGGGCGTTGCCTACGCCGAAAAGGTACAGGCCGAAAGCCCGGTCGTTGACCGCTGGAACGACTACATGAAGGACATTCTGGAACTGGAGATGGACCCCGTCACCGGTGCCCAGCCCAAGCTGGAGCAGGTGTTCCGGCTGGATTAACAAACAAAGC
>OHBE01002238.1_pt1 | contig 14648 bp, 11 predicted proteins | sample 1577231 | NCBI WGS metagenome assembly OHBE01 (sample SAMEA3541506, study PRJEB24748) | human gut metagenome | biome: human gut; feature: human-associated habitat; material: faeces | place: China | collected 2012
ATCCCGCGAAAGGATGTAGTTCATCAGGATGCGGGCATCGGCGCTTCCAAGCGGAACATCTCCGAGGTGTTCAACGCAGAGACCTTCATCATCGGTCTCTGCTCCGGCGTCATGGGCATCGTCCTCAGCGAGATACTGCTCATCCCCGGAAACATCATCATCCAGAAAGTCTCCGGCACTTCGACCCTCGTTGCTTCCCTGCCCGTAGACGCAGCCCTCTTCCTCGTGGCACTGGCTACCCTGCTCACCATTCTGGCCGGCATCATCCCGGCCCGCGGCGCAGCCAAGTGCAACCCCGTCAAAGCCCTGCGCGCTGAGTAAACCCCAAAGATCTCATTCCCGGTATCCTTTCCGCTCCGGCGGCAGGGATACCGGGATTTTTTCGGCTTATTTTTGCTCCGGCCCGTCGGTCCAGCTTGTATCCATCCTGCATGAGAACGCCTTTTTTTTGCTCTAAAAGTTACAAAAGAGTACGGTCATTCCGGAAGATTCTGATGCTTACCGGGAATTGCCGGAAATTGATTTGCTTTTTGCTCTGTGAGCAAATCAATCTGCACAAAGGAGGGTCGATTTGTTATGCAATTCTGCCAAAAGTGTTTCGAGGTTATTGATTTATTCCACAAATTATGCCATACTATAGTCACTGAAACCGTTCCCGACACCGTTCCCGAACAATTTCAGTAAAAACCAAAACTTCGACCGAAAGAGAGGTGCTTCCCGGAATGCCGAACATGACCATCAAAGACATTGCCCGTCTGAGCGGCTGTTCCGTCAGCACCATCTCCCGCGTCATCAATGACCGGCCGGATGTGCGTCCCGAAACGAAAGAAAAGGTGCTTCAGATGATGCGGGAGTCGGGCTTCGTGCCAAACACCAACGCCCGGCAGCTGAAGATCCAGCAGTCCCGCAGCCTCGTCTTTGTGGTCAAGGGTACCCGGAACCTCTTCTTCTCGGACTTTCTCGTTCAGCTGCAGCGGGCCGCGACCCTCTACGGGTACAACGGCATCGTCTCCTACCTGGACGAAAATGCCAACGAGATAGACGCCGCCCAAAAGATCCTGCGGGAGATAAAGCCCAAAGGCATGATATTCCTCGGCGGCAGCGTAGCGAACTTCCAGCAGGGCTTTGCGAACATCACCGTCCCCTCGGTGCTGACGACGCTGGTCTCCGACGAGCTGGATTTCCCGAACCTCTCGATGGTGGGCGTGGATGACCGGGCTGCGGCCCGCACCGCCGTCTCCCACCTTATCGCGCAGGGCCACCGGAAGATAGCAGTTCTCGGCGGTCCGACCACCAGTTACCCCAGTCGGATGCGCCGCCTCGGCGCACAGGATGCCATGGAGGATGCCGGGCTCACCTTTGACGACCGGCTCTACGGCCTGTCCAACTACGATTTCGAGTCTGCCTACCACGCCATGAACAGCCTGCTGGCCCGACGGGCCGAGTTCACCGCCCTGTTCGCCATGAGCGACGTCATCGCTTTCGGTGCCATCCGGGCGCTGGTGAGCGCCGGGTTCCGGGTGCCGGAGGATGTATCGGTCATCGGCTTCGACGGCATCTCGATGTCCCGCTACTGCGTGCCGGTGATGACCACCATTGTTCAGCCCGGCGAGCAGATCGCGCTCCAGAGCATCGAGCTGCTGGTGCGGCAGATCGAGCATGGTGCCCCGGCCCAGAAGATCACCCTCCAGCCTGAGCTGCAGGTCGGTGAGAGCGTAAGGGCTGTCTGATTTATTTCGTCTCATTTCCGCTGCCAGGCGGAATGTGTATATCACATGATGAAGAAGGAGAACAATTATGAAAAAAATGATCTCTCGTCGTAATTTCCTGAAAGTCGCTGGCGCTTCTGCTGCCGCCCCCGGAGGCCGCCGAGGTGCCGCCGGGCGTGGCGCCCACCGCCTTTTGGGGAATGGTAACGGAATGCGGCCCCCGCCGGGTGGCGCTGCCGCTGACGATAGGACAATGCCGCATCGATGGACGGTTGGCGGAATTTGGGGAGCTGGCACGGCTGATTCATACTTGACAAGCGGGGCGGAAAAAATTATAATAAACTAACTATTGTCGGGCGGCTGCACGCCCGCCGTAAAGGAGCTGTAAAAAATGGGGAATACCATTCAAATGACCCAGACCGGCTATGATGAGCTGGCAAGAGAGCTAGAAGAGCTGAAAACGACCAAGCGCAGCGAGATCGCGGAAAAGATCAAAATCGCCCGCGGCTACGGCGACCTTTCCGAAAACAGCGAATACGATGCGGCCAAAAACGAGCAGGCGGAGATCGAAGCCCGCATTGCCGTGCTGGAGGAGCAGTTAAAGCATGTAACCATCGTGGATACCGATAACCTCTCCCTCGATATCGTGGGGGTGGGCTCCAAGGTGAAGGTGCTGGATAAGGATATGGACGAGGAAGGCGAATATCTCATCGTGGGCGCCATGGAGGCCGGCCACGAGATGAACACCATTTCCGATCAATCCCCGGTGGGTCACGCGCTCATCGGCCACAAAAAAGGCGAAACGGTGCTGGTGGAAGCCCCCGGCGGTGCCTTTGAAATGGTCATTCTGGAGATCAGCAAGTAATTGCTGCGGCAAAAAGGCAGAAAAGCGTAAACTTTTCTGCTTTTTTATTTGCCCTCGGCGGCGTTTTATAGTAAAATACTATTTGTATGAGTATGTACCCCGGTACGGCGGCGATGCACCGTGCCGAGGAAGGAGGATTTAACGATATGAGCGAAGAAATGGTCATCAATCCGGCGGCCGAGGCCGAGGAGGAGGAACGCCTGCACGAGCAGGTGAAGGTGCGCCGGGATAAGCTGGCGGCGCTGTGCGAGGCCGGCAAAAACCCCTACGAGATCACCAAGTATGACTGGGATACCAAAACCGAGGAGATCCGGGAGCGCTTCGAGGAGCTGGAGGGCAAGACCGTCCGCATTGCCGGCCGTATGATGAGCCGCCGCGTGATGGGTAAGGCCAGCTTTATGGATTTGCTCGATTCCACCGGCCGGCTGCAGGTATATGTGCGCCGGGACGATGTCGGCGAGGAGGACTACGCCGACTTCAAAAAGTGGGATATCGGCGATATCCTGGGGGTGGAGGGCACCGTTTTCCGCACCCAGAAGGGCGAGATCTCGGTCCATACCACCCATATCGTGCTGCTGTCCAAATCCCTTTTGCCGCTGCCCGAAAAGTTCCACGGCCTGCGGGATACCGATACCCGGTACCGCCAGCGCTATGTGGACCTTATTGTGAACCCGGAGGTGCGGGATACCTTCTATAAGCGCAGCCGCATCCTCACCGAGATCCGCCGCTATCTGGATGAAAAGGGCTTTTTGGAGGTGGATACCCCCATCCTGGTGCCGCTGGAGATCGGCGCTTCCGCCCGGCCCTTTGTGACCCACCACAATACGCTGGATATGGATATGTACCTGCGCATCGAGACCGAGCTTTACCTCAAGCGGCTCATCGTGGGCGGCATCGACCGTGTCTACGAGGTGGGACGCATCTTCCGCAATGAGGGCATGGATACCAAGCACAACCCCGAATTCACCACCGTGGAGCTGTACCAGGCCTACACCGACTATAAGGGCATGATGGACCTGGTGGAGGAATTGTATATCCGTCTGGCCGAACGGGTCTGCGGCAGCACCCACATCACCTACCAGGGCGTGGAGCTGGATATGGGCCACTGGGAGCGCCTGACCATGGCGGAGGCGGTGAAGAAGTACGCCGGCGTCGATTACTACGATTGGAAATCCGATGAGGACGCCCGTGCCGCCGCCCGTGAAAAGCATGTCGAGGTTCCCGCCGATGCCACCAAGGGTACCGTCCTGGCCGAGCTGTTTGACGCCTATGTGGAGGAAAACCTCATCCAGCCCACCTTTATCTACGATTACCCCGTGGAAAACAGCCCCCTTGCCAAGCGCAAGCCGGAGGATCCCGCCTTTACCGAGCGCTTTGAGTATTTCATCTGCGCCACCGAATACGGCAATGCCTTTAGCGAGCTCAATGACCCCATCGACCAAAAGGCCCGCTTCGAGCGTCAGGTGGAGGCCAAGCGCCGCGAGGAGCCGAACACCCGCGCCGAGGTGGACTATGATTTCGTCACCGCGCTGGAGTACGGCATGGCCCCCACCGGCGGCCTCGGCTTCGGCGTGGATCGCCTGGTCATGCTGCTGACCGACTCCGCCTCCATCCGGGACGTCCTGCTGTTCCCCACCATGAAGCCCCTCGGCTAAACCCGCTTGTTCAAGCCTTTTCCGGCAAAAAAGAGCAAGCCCTCTCCATCCGCAGCACCCCCGGAATACAAAAAAGACAACCCCCTCCTTTAGGCTTGAAGGAGGGGGTTTGCGCGTAAAAAGAGGTGGTTACGGTGGTTTTCAATAAAAAGACAGATGTTTTTTTGGATAGCTCTACCAGACAACAGCCCGACAGAATATGCTATAATATTACATAACAGGATATTGTTCTCAATCAATGAGGGGCGCAGGATCTATCAGTTTTTTCCACCCCGGCGAAAGCCCCCGGCTGTTCTGCAAAATAAAAAGACCTCCGAGGAGGTCTTTGATGCACACACTGTGCTGCCGATGCGACCCGGCGAGGTGAAAGCATTTTTATTTGAACTCGTAGTGTAATTTCATGGATGTTTCCATCCATTTGTATTATAGAACATAAAATGGAGGTTTGTCAACATGGAGAGAAAAAATTGTTATTATTTGGGGTTGGATATCGGAACGGATTCGGTGGGATATGCAGTCACCGATGAAAACTATGCGCTGAAAAAGTTTAGGGGAGAACCGATGTGGGGCGCAACCCTGTTTGAAGCTGCAAATGCGGCAGCGGAACGCAGGGCATACCGGACTGCGCGGAGAAGGCTGGATCGGAAGCAGCAGAGGATCAGCCTTTTGAATGATCTGTTTGCGGAGGAGATCGGAAAAATCGATCTGCACTTTTTTATTCGGCGCAAAGAAAGTGCGCTGTATGGGGATGATCCGAAATACGGCGTCAGGCTCTTTGACGGGGTAGGGATGACGGATCGGGAGTACCACAAAAAATACCCGACGATCCATCACCTGATTTTGGAGCTGATGAACAGCAGTGAGCCGCACGATATTCGGCTGGTGTATATGGCGTGTGCATGGCTGGTTGCCAATCGCGGCCATTTCCTGTTTGACGTTCCGGCGGACCGTGTGGCGGAGGTGTTGGATTTTAATGAGGTGTACCGGAATTTTTGCGAATACCTGACGGAACAGGGTTGCCGGCTTCCGTGGAGCGAAGAGACCAGGGCGGAAACGATCCTTGAAATCCTGCAGATGGAAACCGGTGTAAAGAAAAAGACCGAGGAATTCAAGGCAAGGGTATTCGGCGGTAAAAAGCCGGGCAAGGAGGTAACCGAGGAGATCCCGTTCAGCGCGGATGCCGTTGTCAACCTGTTGGCGGGCGGCAAGGTTAAGCCGGCGGATCTTTTCGGTAATGAAGCGTATGCGGAGGTCGACTCGGTCTCCCTTACCATGAACGATGAGGACTTTGCCCGGATCGCCGCTGAGCTGGAGGAGGACAGGGAGCTGCTGTGCCGGCTGCAGGCGATGAAGAACTGTGCGCAGTTGAGGACCGCAATGAAGGACGCCTCCTGCATATCGCAGGGGAAGGTTGCGGTATATGAACGGCATAAGGCAGACCTGAAAACCTTAAAATACTTTGTAAAAAAATATTGTCCCCAAAAGTATAATGAGTTTTTCCGGGATGCGGTAAAGGATAATTATGTGTTTTACACACGCAATGTAAAATCTCTGACAGCGGAAAAACAAAGAGAAGTGAAGGCAATTGCGGGGAAGGATGCCTTCAGCGATTTTGCAGCGAAACGCATGAAAGCCATCACAGTGGAGGAAAAGGACAAGAGCCGGTATGATGACATGATGGAACGGCTGGAGGCGAGGACATTCCTGCCCAAGCAGCGTGATGGAGATAACCGTGTGATCCCGCAGCAGCTTTACCGTCAGGAACTGGCCGAAATCCTGACCCATGCCAAGAGGTATTGTGCATTTCTGGATAGGGCTGATGAGGACGGGATCACCGTTGAGCAGAAAATCCTGTCGATTTTCGAATTCAAGATCCCGTACTTTGTGGGACCGTTGAGAAAAACCGATGAAAAAAAGAATGCATGGATCGTGCGGAAAGCGGAAGGGAAGATCCTGCCGTGGAATTTCGACCGGATGGTGGATCTGGATGCCAGCGAAAGAGGTTTTATCGAAAGGATGACAAACAGCTGTACCTATCTTCCGGGGGAGGAGGTCCTGCCGGCCAATTCGCTGCTTTACAGCCGCTTTATGGTATTAAATGAACTGAATAACCTCAAAGTCAATGACCGAAGGATATCGGTGGAAGCAAAGCAGGGGATATTCCGCGACCTCTTTGAAAACAGCCTGCGTGTGACCCCGAAGAAGATCAAAGACTATCTCATCCGGTGCGGCTATATGGTAAAAACGGATACCATGTCCGGTCTGGATGAAACGGTTAAATCCGGGCTGAAGCCCTACCATATCTTCAAAAGGCTGCTGGACGGCGGGGTGTTGACGGAGACCGACGTTGAGGAGATCATCAAGCATGCGGCATATTCCGAGGATAAACCGCGGATGCGCCGGTGGCTCACGGAATGCTGTCCGCAGCTGAATGAGGAGGATATCGCACACATACTGCGTCAAAACCTGAAGGAGTTCGGAAGACTTTCCCGAAAGCTCCTAACGGGGGTTTACGGGACGGAAAAGGATTCGGACGGAGAGGCGTTTACCATTATGGAAATGCTGTGGAATACCAACGAAAACCTGATGCAGCTTCTCTCCGACCGGTACACCTTTGCCGAGCAGATCAAGCAGATCAGCGAAGAATACTATGCGGCCAGCCCGCAGTCGCTCAATGATTGGCTCTCTGCCATGTATGTTTCCAATGCAGTAAAAAGGCCCATTTTCCGCACGGCGGATATTGTGCAGGAAGTGGTGAAGGCAATGGGAGAGCCGCCGGCTAAAATCTTTGTGGAAATGGCACGGGGAGGAACGCCGGAGCAAAAAGGAAAGCGAACCAAAACAAGAAAAAATCAGCTGCTGGAGCTCTACAAGCAGATCAAAAGCGAGGACACACGCCACTTGACAGAGAAGCTGGAGGAAATGGGCGTCATGGCGGATAACCGCCTGCAAAGTGACCGGCTGTTCCTGTACTATCTCCAGCTGGGGAAGTGCGCCTATACAGGCCAACCCATCGATCTGGGCCACCTGACGGATGGTACCTACAATCTGGATCATATCTACCCGCAGTGTTATGTAAAAGATGACAGCATCATGAATAACCTTGTGCTGGTCAAATCCGAGCTGAACGGGAGAAAGAGCGACAGCTACCCCCTGCCGGAGGAGATCCGCAATGCGATGAGACCATACTGGCAGCATCTGAAAGAAACCGGCCTGATGACCGAGGAAAAGTACCGCCGCCTGACAAGGCAGACGCCGTTTACCGATGATGAAAAGCAGGGCTTTATCAATCGCCAACTGGTAGAAACGCGCCAATCCACCAAGGCGGTCACGGCGCTGCTGCTGGAATGGTATCCCACGGCGGAGGTCGTTTACGTGAAGGCGGGAATGGTCTCGGAATTCCGGCAGGAGTTTGACCTGCTAAAATGCCGGACCGTCAATGACCTGCACCATGCAAACGACGCCTACCTGAATATTGTCGTAGGCAATGTGTACCATGAACGCTTTACAAAGAAATGGTTCTCCCTTGACAGCACCTACAATGTCCAGGTCAAAAAGATCTTCAGAAAGCAGCAAAAGCACGGTGAAACCTGCTACTGGAACGGGGAGCAAGATATTGCGCGCGTAAAAAAGACCATGGCGAAAAACGCCGTGCATCTCACCCGTTATGCTTTCTGCCGAAGGGGCGGACTGTTTGACCGGCAGCCGGTAAAGAAGGGCGAAAACCTGATTCCGCTGAAGAATGGCCTGCCGACAGAAAAATACGGCGGTTATAATAAGCCAACGGCCTCGTTCTTCGTGCTGGCGCGGTATGAGGCCAAAGGAAAGCGTGAACTCATGATCGTCCCGGTGAACCTGATTGACGCCAACCGTTTTATGAAAGATGCGGAATTTGCAGCGGCCTACACAGCGGGGATGATCGAACATATCACGGGCAAGGTGCCTGAAAACCCGGAATTGCTGCTGAACGGAAGGCCGCTGAAGATCAACACGGTATTTTCGCTGGATGGAACCACGGTGACACTTTCCGGGAAAAGCGGAGGAGGGCGTCAAATTGGCTTCTCACTCATAGAATCACTTATACTTGGTGGAAAAGGTGACGATTATGTAAAAGCAATGGAGTCCTTCTTGAAAAAGCGAACAACAAACCCCGCTCTGCTGCCGGATAAGAACCACGATAAGCTATCCAAGGAGGGAAACCTTGCGCTGTACGATCAGCTGATCGAAAAGCTGGGGAAAAATCCGTACTGTAATCTGCCGGGGAATCAACGGGATACATTAGTAAAGGGCAGAGAAAAGTTTATTCAGGCGGAAGTAATAGAGCAGCTCAACTGCTTATATGGCCTAATGAACCTATTAAATGCAAAGTGCAATACCTGCGATCTTTCTTTGGTCGGCGGAGCGCCCAAAGCAGGGACGATAATATTAAGCAGCAGCCTCTCCAACTGGAAGAAGAAATACCATGACGTCCGCATCATTGATCGGTCGGCTGCCGGGTTATTTGAAAACAGCAGCGAAAACCTGCTGGAGCTGTTATGAGCTGGCGAACGGTGGTGATCTCCAGCCGGTGCAAGCTGGATTTGAAGATGGGTTATATGGTCGTGCGTGGGGAAGAGGTCAGCCGGGTCTACCTGGATGAGATCGCCATTCTGCTGATCGAAAATCCGGCAGTTGCCATGACCGGCTGCCTGCTTTCCGAACTGGTCGAGCGCAAGATTAAGGTCATTTTCTGCGACAGCAAGCGCACCCCGCAGGCGGAGCTGGCACCCTACTACGGGTGCCATGATACCGCCCGCAAAATCCGTATGCAGATGGCATGGGCAGAGCCGATTATGGGTGCTGTGTGGGGAGAAATCGTAGCGGAAAAGATCCGTAACCAGTCGGTGTTTTTGCGGGAGCTATCCCACGATAGGGAGGCGGAAATGCTGGAGGGCTATGTGAAGCAGATCGAATTTCAAGACGCCACCAACCGCGAAGGCCATGCCGCAAAGGTGTATTTCAATGCGCTGTTCGGCAAGGAGTTTACCCGCCCGGCGGAAAACCCAATCAATGCGGCGCTGGACTATGGCTATGCCATCCTGCTTTCTGCCTTTAACCGTGAGGTTGCGGCCAATGGGTACCTGACTCAACTGGGACTGCACCACGGCAATGTTTTTAACCGCTTTAATTTGAGCAGCGACCTGATGGAACCGTTCCGCATCCTGATCGATCGTGCGGTTTACGAGGCTATGCCAAAGGCGTTCGAAAAGGACACAAAGCGCAGGCTGCTTGGCGTGATGCACGAACGGGTTCAAATCGGAGAAAGCGACCAGACCGTTTTGAACGCCGTTTCCATTTACACCAGAAGCGTGCTGGAAGCGCTGGGCAGCGGGGACCTGTCCGGCATAAAGTTTTGGCACTATGAGTTATAGATTTATGAGAATGCTGGTGTTTTTTGATCTGCCGACAGAAACCTCCTCGGACCGGCGGAACTATCGTCGGTTCCGGCGGTTCCTTGTCAAAAACGGTTTTTTGATGATGCAGGAGTCGGTGTACTGCAAGCTGCTGGTAAATAGCACGGCACAGGGCACCATGGCGGAGAACATCCGCAAAAATAAGCCGCCCAAAGGCATGGTGCAAATGCTGACGGTGACGGAAAAGCAGTTTGCCAAAATGGAGTATGTGGTGGGAGAGTGGTCCTGCGATATTGTGGACAGCGATGAAAGGTTGATTGAATTATGATACTGTGTCACCCCCGGATAGAAACGCTGATCGATTTTTCGGGGCAAGGGGTTCCCGCCATGGTAATAGAGAACCCTGCATTTTACCGTGCCCTGATGATGGACCTGTATGCCCAGAAAAACGGGGAGGAGGGGCAGTTCGTTTTATCGGAAAACGAAAAGATCCTTTCGATAAGCAGCTCGGTAGAATTGATCGATAACTGCCTGCAATTCAATCTGAATACGAAGTCGCTGCTGAACAGAATAGCAGCGGCAATGGAGCAGATGGCGGTCAGCGAAGATTTCTTCTTAAAAACCTCGGATATCTTGCAGCGGTTGGAGCAGTACATAGAGGAAATGGCATTTGCCTTCGATTGCGATATTGTATGTGAACGGTGTACGCCGGCCGGGGTCATCAAGGCAATGGGGATTGCCCTGCGTGATGAGTACGAGAACCCCTTGGAACGGTTGGTGGATTATATGGAACTGGTCCGGGAATTCGATAGGGACAAGCTGTTTGTACTGGTCAATCTGCGCAGCTTTTTCGATGACCACGATGTGGAGCGCTTCTTAAAAACGATAGAGGAGCATGGGTATCGCGTCCTGTTAATGGACGGTACAGAGCGAAAAAGGCTCCCGATGGAACGCCGCATTACTATTGACATTGACCTGTGTGAATTCTAAAATAGAAGTAGAAATTACACGGTATCAAATTTCCCTCCGGCGGCCCGTAACCGCTTTTTCTGCGTGTTGACGCAGAAGTGGAGGCGAATTTGAGGTTTGAGAGTAGTGTAATTTCGTAGAGGTACAAAACGCAGCCGCTGCCGCCGTTGATGCAGCCGCCGTTTGAGAGTAGTGTAATTTCGTAGAGGTACAAAACTCCGGCCGTGGTTGTTTCGTCAAGGCTTATGTTTGAGAGTAGTGTAATTTCGTAGAGGTACAAAACTGTTGGCTGCTTTTTGTGCGGTTCCTACAAGTTTGAGAGTAGTGTAATTTCGTAGAGGTACAAAACTGTGACCTTACCGGACGTGATATCTATGCCGTTTGAGAGTAGTGTGATTTCGTAGAGGTACAAAACTCCGCCACCTGCCAGTACAGCGTTTCTATGGTTTGAGAGTAGTGTAATTTCGTAGAGGTACAAAACGCGCAAGACATTGGTGATATTGCTACACCCGTTTGAGAGTAGTGTAATTTCGTAGAGGTACAAAACATCTCCATTGTGAAAATCATCCGGGATGGGGTTTGAGAGTAGTGTAATTTCGTAGAGGTACAAAACCAACGGCTACACCGTGCGGGTAAACTACCTGTTTGAGAGTAGTGTAATTTCGTAGAGGTACAAAACGCGGAGATAGCCGGAGCGGATCACGCTCTCGTTTGAGAGTAGTGTAATTTCGTAGAGGTACAAAACATGTCTACCACGCCTATCTTTGACCGGCTGGTTTGAGAGTAGTGTAATTTCGTAGAGGTACAAAACAACCGGTACCGTTAAAAATTCCGGCGAGAAGTTTGAGAGTAGTGTAATTTCGTAGAGGTACAAAACACGGGATTAGGAGAAGCACTAAACCCGATAGTTTGAGAGTAGTGTAATTTCGTAGAGGTACAAAACGTATAGGGATGAAATAACCGCGTTTGATATGTTTGAGAGTAGTGTAATTTCGTAGAGGTACAAAACTTATCACCACGGTGTAGAGGGCGCAAACTTGTTTGAGAGTAGTGTAATTTCGTAGAGGTACAAAACAAAGCCTACGATCTGACTGTAGAACCAGTCGTTTGAGAGTAGTGTAATTTCGTAGAGGTACAAAACCGTTTCCTGCTGCTCATGCTCGGCATCCAGGTTTGAGAGTAGTGTAATTCCATAGAGGCATAACAAGCGCTATCAAAATACATCTCGGCAAAACCGGCGTTTGTGTGACACTGTACTAAAAAGGAAGCAGGAAATGAAAATACCGGATCCTGAAATGTATTTTGGCAAAACCTTTTGTATTCTTGATGCGGATGGAGGTATTACAGAAGGCGATTTCCTGGGCTTCAATTATGACTACGACGATAATGGAAAGATGTTTTTAGAATTTGATGTTGATTCGCCATCAGGTATTGGCATCAGTTTTACAGAAGATGCAATAGAAAGCATAGTGATTTTATAACCTGATCCATTAGTGACGGTATAGAATAGGCTGCTTGGGGCGGTGGATTACCCGCACTGTAAGATAAGAGGACTGTCTTTTGATAGCCCCCTTTTTTATTTTGGGATAGGCTGCGGAAGCCTGCCCGCTAACCCACATTAACACACCACCCCGCCGGTGTTAACATGATATTTGCTAAAAACTGTCGTTTTTGCTGCAAATGCGGCTGTTTTTGTTTGATTTGTCAAATTATACGGCTGTTTTTCGGCGATTTTTCGGGCAAAAAGGGGTGACAAGCCGTTAATATTGTGTTAATATATAACCACAGGGTCAGACGACCCAAACACTGTTTAGAGAAATTTGAGGAGGAAATTCACCATGGCTACTACTATTATCGCTATCGTTGCTGCTGTTGTTATGCTGGCTCTCAACCTGATCCGTGACTACGGCAAAAAGGGCTGATTTTACAGCATTTTTTGATTGCACAAGGGTGAAGGAAGCAGGGGCAGTCCCTGCTTCTTTTGCGTGTGCGGGCCTTTTCGGGACGTATCTTTATGCGGATTTTACACCCGGTTCATAATTTGTGCTTTATTTCGGCCGCCGCCGGTGTTATGATACCGTTGACTGGGCGAAATGCAACTCCGAGCAGTAGGGAGGTTTTTTCGATGGAAGTAAGAATTTACATCATCGCCATTGTGGCCGCGATCATTCTGCTGGCCGTCAATCTCATCCGGGATATCGGCCGGAACGACTGAAAACAGGCTGGGCCGCAGCAGCAAAGCGGGGGAAAAAGCACCCCTGCTTTTTCATATTTTATGGTAAAATGACGAACGCCGGGCCGGTCAAAATCAATGCAAAAAAGCAAAAAGGGGGCGTTTTTGCCCCCAAGCGATGATTTTTCGGGGCAAAACCATAAGCAAATCTTATATCTTACCGCATGGCCATAAGTGCTGCTTCTGTTTTTCCGCCCGATTTTCCCCGTATTTCGCCGCCGGGAAAACTTTTTTTATTTTGCACATTTCCATCAACTACGGCTTTTATTTTGCCGCAAAGTGTGCTATACTATCATTGGCTTACAGCGTCACGGCGCTGTCAAATCAAGAGAAAACAAGAGGACCGTTGAATGAAGAAACTCATTGTGAACGGCGCGGAACAGCTCTGCGGAGAGGTTGCCGCCGGCGGCGCAAAAAACGCCGCTGTTGCCATAATTCCCGCTACCGTACTGGCCAGAGGCCGCTGCGCCCTGGAAAATATTCCTGAAATCCACGATACCGAGTTGCTATTTGAAATGCTGCGGGCGATGGGTGCTACCGTTGAAAAAACGGGGCGCACCTCGGCTGTTATCGATACCTCCACCTTGAACAGCGCCACCGTCCCGTACGAGCTTTCCAAGCATATGCGGGCCAGCTACTATTTTATCGGGTCGCTGCTGGGACGGTTCGGGCAGGCCTGCGTTTCCATGCCCGGCGGGTGCAATTTCGGTGTGCGGCCCATCGACCAGCACATCAAGGGCTTTGAGCTGCTGGGCGCCGAGATCCGCATTGAAAACGGGCTGATTTACGCCGATGCTGAGAAAATGCAGGGCGCGCATATCTATTTTGACCAGGTTTCGGTGGGTGCGACCATCAATGTGATGCTGGCGGCGGTAAAGGCCGAGGGCATGACCGTACTGGAAAATGTCGCCAAGGAACCGCATATCGTAGACCTTGCGAACTTCCTCAATTCCATGGGGGCGGATATCCGGGGCGCCGGCACCGACGTGATAAAGATCCGGGGCGTGGATGTTCTGCACGGCACCGATTACAGCATCATCCCCGACCAGATAGAGGCCGGGACCTATATGGCTGCTGCCGCTGCGGTGGGTGGCGACGTACTGGTGAAAAATGTCATCCCCAAGCACCTGGAGCCGATTACCGCCAAGCTGCGGGAGGCCGGCGCCGTCATCACCGAGGGGGACGACTGGGTGCGGGTGGTACGCACCGGGACGCTGCACCGCATCAACCTGAAAACAATGCCGCACCCCGGCTTCCCCACCGATATGCAGCCGCAGATCGCGGCCATGCTGACCTGCGCCGAGGGGACGAGCATCATCACCGAGGGCGTGTGGGATAATCGCTTCCGCTATACCGAACAGCTGGTGCGCATGGGCGCCCGTATCACCGTGGACGGCAAGGTGGCCGTCATTGAGGGGGTAAAGGGCTTGCAGGGCGCACCGGTCAAGGCGTGCGATCTGCGCGGCGGCGCGGCGGTGATCATCGCCGGGCTGATGGCCAAGGGCACCACCGAGATCGAGGAGACCCAGCACATTGAGCGTGGGTACGAGAACGTGGTGGAGAAGTTTGCCGGGCTGGGCGCAGACCTGCACTACATCACCCTGCCGGATGAAATGATGGCGCGGCAGGCATAAACGAGAACCGGATAGCCGGGCCGGAGTGATCTTCTGCTCCGGCTCTGCTTTTTGTGGGGCGGCCAAGGATGTGAAAGGCGGCCCCTTTGGGAAAGGCAGGAGCCGAGGGGGAGCCCGGAGGGGCGCAGCCCCTTTCGGCGGAGCCGAAAGCCACGCGCGAAGCGCGTGGAGCCCGCCGCAGGCGGGCGGG
>OHBE01002243.1_pt1 | contig 14620 bp, 13 predicted proteins | sample 1577231 | NCBI WGS metagenome assembly OHBE01 (sample SAMEA3541506, study PRJEB24748) | human gut metagenome | biome: human gut; feature: human-associated habitat; material: faeces | place: China | collected 2012
CTATAGCGGATTGCAGGTACAGGACACCGCTGGCTCCCCGACTAGTGCAGCCTTGCCAAAGACCGCTTCGTTATTATATCGGATGCGCGGAAAAATATCAAGTGTCTTTTGCGTCGTGTTTTCGGTTTCCCGCATATCCTGATACATGGAAAGGGTGTGCATCGTTATGGAACAAAAAAATTCCCGGCAGTTTTTCCTCGGCGCAAATACCGGCGCAGGGTTCGTCTCGCTCTATCCGGCGTTTGCCGCGCCGGAGGACGGCGCGTTTGTCTGGTACATCAAGGGCGGCCCCGGCAACGGGAAATCCACGCTCATGCGCCGCGCCGCCGAGCGCGCGGAAGAAGCGGGACTCGCCGTTGAATCCATTCTGTGCTCCGGCGATCCGGATTCGCTCGACGGGATATACATTCCGGAGAAAAAGCTCGGGTATGTGGACGCCACGTCTCCGCATGTGCAGGAGCCCGCCGTTCCGGGCGCTTCGGGAAAGTATCTCGACCTCGGCGCATTTTACCGTCCCATTCCGCCGGAGGAAGCGGAGAAAATGCGGCGGTTCTTTGCCGCCTACCGGCGCGAGTATGCGCGCGCCTATGACATGCTGCACGCGGCAAGGCTCGTCTCCCCCGGCGGCATTTCGGGCGTTCTTACGGCAGAAGCTAAAGCGCGCGTGCGAAAACGCGCCGAAGCGTTCGTAGAAAAGGCCGTTCATCGTTCGGAGACAGAATACGAAAAGCGGCGCTTTCTCTCGGCCTATACCTGCCGCGGCGCGGTGCTGCTCTCGGAGACCGCCGCGTCGTTCGGGCGGGTGTACACGCTGGATAATGAGCTTGGGCTTGCGGACGATTTTTTGCAGGCGGTGCTTGAACGGGCGCGCTCGGCCGGAGCGGCGCGCATCGTCTGTCCCGATCCGGTTGATCCGGAAAAGCTCGCGGCGCTGATCCTGCCGGAGGATGGACTGTCGCTCGTCGCGGTGTCCGGCGATTTCCGCTTTGACGGCAAGGCCGCGCGGCACTTCCGGCTCGACACGGCGGCGGAGCTTTCCGACGCAAAGCGAAAGGAAGTCCGCCGCGCCGCCGCGCTGCGCCGTTCGCTTACATCGGAAGCCTGCGCCGCGCTCCGCCGGGCGAAAGAGCTGCACGACGCACTTGAGGCGGGATACCGCCCATTCGTCGATTTTCGCGCGCTGACGCGGTTTGAAGAGAAGCATCTGGAAAAAGCGTTTTCGGCATAAGACCGCCGCGGCACGCATATACTTGTCCCGGAGTAAAGACGGAGGTGCGTTTTTATGGATTTGAACCGGGAAAAGAAACGGGCAATTTTGCGCTATGCCGGATATATTGCAGGAACGCTCGGCGTGGGCGGACTTTCGGCGCTTCTCTCCCGCGGCGGTATGGAGACCTTCGCGCATCTGAAAAAGCCGGCCTTCGCCCCGCCGGGCTGGGTGTTCCCGGTGGCGTGGACGCTCCTTTATATTTTGATGGCGATCAGCGCAGCGATGATCGCCGGAGAAGGGACGAAGGAATCGCGCGACGCACTATTCACGTACTGGGCGCAGCTCTTCGTCAACTTCTGGTGGTCCATCTTTTTCTTTGCCTGGGGGCTTCGGCTCACGGCCTTTTTCTGGCTGCTTCTGCTGCTCGCTCTCGCCGCGGCGATGGCGATTCGGTTTGGAAAGATCCGTTCCGCAGCCGGAAAATTGAACATTCCGTATCTCCTGTGGCTTGTTTTCGCCGGCGTGTTGAATATTTCGGTATACATTTTAAACAAGTGAAACGTTTCCGATTGGCCCGCAATTGATTTGCGGGTCAATTTTTTGTTAAGACTTGTTTTTTCATAAAAACAGTATTGAAAAAAAACTTTTCTTCCTGTAAAATTTACCTCTGCCCTGATATACCCTAAGCAAAAAATATTTTGAGGAGTGAAGTAATTGGACAAACTGTTTTGGATCGGCTTCGTCGGTGCTGTCGTTGCCGGTCTCTTTGCTGTTCTTCAGGCAAAGAAAGTCATGGGCTATTCCGAAGGCACCGAAAAGATGCAGAAGCTCGCCGCTTCCATCCGTGAGGGTGCCAACGCTTATCTGAAGCGTCAGTACACCACCGTTCTCAAGGTCTTCGCCATCGTGTTCGTGGTTCTGCTGGTGATCGCTTTTGCCTCCGGCGGCAAAATGCTCTCCAAGTTTACCCCGTTCGCGTTCGTTACGGGCGGCATCTGGTCGATGCTCGCCGGTCTCGTCGGCATGAAGATCGCCACGAGCTCCAACGCGCGTACCGCGCAGGCCGCCTCCGAGAGCCTGAACAAGGGTCTCCGCGTGGCGTTCTCCTCCGGTTCCGTTATGGGCTTCACCGTCGTCGGCCTCGGTATGCTGGATATCACCATCTGGTTTTTCCTGCTTCGCTATGCCTTCGGCATTAACGACCCCGTGCAGCTCGGCAACATCATGGTCATGAACGGCATGGGCGCTTCCTTCATGGCGCTCTTCGCCCGCGTCGGCGGCGGTATCTACACCAAGGCCGCGGACGTCGGCGCGGACCTTGTCGGCAAGGTCGAAGCCGGTATCCCCGAGGACGACCCGCGCAACCCCGCCACCATCGCCGATAACGTCGGTGACAACGTCGGCGACGTTGCCGGTATGGGTGCTGATCTGTACGAGTCCTACGTCGGCTCCATTCTCGCCACCTTCGCGCTGAGCGCCGTCGGCGGCTACGGCTTCGCTGGTATGCTGCTGCCCATGGCTCTCGCCGTTGTCGGCATCATCTGCTCCATCATCGGCTCCTTCCTCGTCAAGACGAAGGAAAATGCTTCCCAGCAGGCCCTGCTCAAGAGTCTCCGTACCGGCACCTACACCGCGGCCATTCTCGCCGCCGTGCTCGCCGCTCCCCTCTGCTTTCTCCTTCTCGGCAAGGCGGGCTGGGGCGTTTACGTTGCCATCCTCTGCGGTCTGATCGGCGGCTGCGCCATCGGCTACTTCACCGAGTATTACACCTCCGACACCTATAAGCCCACCCAGGAGCTCGCTGCCGCTTCCGAGACCGGCTCTGCCACGATCATCATCGGCGGCATCTCCCTCGGTCTCAAGTCCACGCTGACCTCCATTCTGATCGTTGCTGCCGCCGTTCTCATCAGCTACTTTGCCGCGGGCGGCTCCAAGACGATCGTTGACGGCGCCGGTCACTTCACCGAGGCCTTCAACAAGGGTCTGTACGGCATCGGCATCGCCGGCGTCGGCATGCTCTCCACGCTCGGCATCACTCTCGCGACCGACGCTTACGGCCCCGTGGCCGACAACGCCGGCGGCATCGCCGAGATGGCCGGTCTCCCCGAGGAAGTCCGCGAGCGCACCGACGCTCTCGACTCTCTGGGCAACACCACGGCCGCTACCGGCAAGGGCTTTGCGATCGGCTCTGCTTCTCTGACCGCTCTTGCGCTGCTCGTCTCCTACGTCAACATCGTGCAGGACAACACGGAAGAGATTTTGAACTTCACGCTCACGAGCCCCACCGTTCTGGTCGGTCTCTTCATCGGCGCGATGCTCACGTTCGTCTTCTCCGCGTTCACCATGAGCGCTGTGCAGCGCGCGGCGCAGTCCATCGTTGTGGAAGTCCGCCGTCAGTTCAAGGAGATCCCCGGCATCATGGAATACAAGGCCGATCCGGACTACGCGCAGTGCGTCTCGCTCTGCACGCAGGGCGCTCTTCACGAGATGGTCGCTCCGGCTCTGCTCGCCATCGTCGTTCCTCTGGCCACCGGCCTCATCCTCGGGCCCACCGGCGTTGTCGGTCTGCTCGGCGGTGTGTCCGTCACCGGCTTTGCGATGGCCGTGTTCATGTCCAACGCCGGCGGCGCCTGGGACAACGCGAAGAAGTATATCGAGGGCGGCCACCACGGCGGCAAGGGCAGCGAGCAGCACAAGGCTGCCGTTGTCGGCGACACCGTCGGCGACCCGTTCAAGGATACTTCCGGCCCGTCCCTGAACATTCTGATCAAGCTGTGCTCCACGGTCTCCATCGTGTTCTCCGGCCTGATCCTTGCCTTCCACCTGATCTAAGCATATAGCGATAAGCTCCGGCATGATCCGCAGGGTCATGCCGGAGTTTTATACTTTCTTGCAATCGCCCGTCTGCCGTGGTACAATGATGAAAATCTGTGGATCGGAGCAAGGTACAATGGCGAAAAATGAGAGAAAGCTCACCCCTGCCGAGCAGAAACGCAAGGAACAGTTTGCGCTCGTCTGTGAGGAAATGGAACGGCAGGGATACCGAAAGATCGATCTCACCATCGGCGTAGTAAAGGCGAATCTCTTGGCGCTTATCGTCATGCTGCCGTTTGCCGTACTCTCCGGAGCCGTTGTGCTCTCCAGCTATTCGCTCCGCTCAATGATTAAATCACCCATCACGTCTTTGGTTCTCCTCTTTTTATTTCTCGCACTGCTTCTGCTTACCGCAGTCCATGAAGGCATCCACGCCCTTACATGGGCAATGTTTGGCAAAGATTATTGGAAATCCATCCGCTTCGGCGTGATCTGGAAAGCGCTTACGCCTTACTGCACCTGTTTGCGGCCAGCAAAACGCGGGCAGTATATTCTCGGCGCGGCCATGCCGACGCTCGTGCTTGGTATCGGCCTGACGGCCGCCGCGGCTCTGACCGGGGTTTACTGGGTCTTCATTCTGGCATTAGCCATGATCTTCGGCGGCGGCGGGGATTTTGCCATTATACTCAAAATGCTGCTCCACAGGCAGCAAGGACGCGATGCCGTATACTACGACCATCCGTACGAGTGCGGCGTTGTCGTATTTGAAAAAGATTGATCCAATATCGCAAAAGCGCCCGTGCCGAAGCACGGGCGCTTTTATGTTAAAATCCGAGTTCATTCAAGAGATTCTGCAATTCCGAGGCGGAGACGGCGCAGGTCTTGATATCCTGTCCCGCCAGCTTTGATGCGTCCGTGGCGGTGACGGTGAAGGTCTTCTCCCCTGCTTCGGTCTCATACTTCCATGAAACGGTGCCGAGATTTTCGATCTCCGCGAGCAGCACACAGGAGCAGCGGCGCATCTCTTCTTTTGTGTTCTTCTCGTTCTCCGCCGCGATGGGATCGTCCAGAATAAGCGTCCAGCCGTAGGGCTCTGCGTCCGTCTGCAATTCATTCGTAAAGCTGCCGACGCGGTTTCCGACGCGGAGGAGCGAGGCAATATTGGCGTTCGCGCTCATATCGCCGACATAGGGGTTCTTCGCCTCGTAGAGCCTCGCCGTGAGCGAGTCGATCGACTCGCCGTTTTCCCAGAGAACAAGGCCGTTGACCGAGACGCTGGTGACGTCCTTCGCCGCGGGGTATTCCCAGGTAAAATCTCCGCTATGCGCGAAGAGCGGGAGCGCAGCATACATCTTCACCTCCACGCCGCCGTCCTCGTTCTGCGTGATGTTCGCCCGGCACACGCTCTGGCCGCTGTCGGTAAGCGTGCCGGTGAGACGCACCGTACCGTCCCTTACGGTGACGATCGCGGCGATCGCGCGCGAGTCCACAGGAAAGCCAATATAAAACAGCCGGAACATCGCTGCCATCGAGAGAAGCACGACGATCGCCAGAATTACGGCCACTTTGCGGCTGCTGCGTCGGCGCACCATTTTGAGATAATCGATCTCCTTCTCTTCTGTCAGCGCGGTCTCCTCCGGTTCCTTCATCCGGCGCAGCGTTTCGCGGCAGTCCGGACATTCTTCCATATGCCGCTCCACAGCGGCCTTCGTCTCGCCGCTCGCCACGCCGTCAAGGTACGAGGGCAGAAGGTCGCGGACGACCTCGCAGCTGAGATCATTTTTCATCGTCTTTTTCCAGCTCCTTTCGCAGTGCTTCCCTGCCGCGGTAGTACGTGACGCGCGCCCAGTTCTCCGTGCGCGAGAGTATTTCGCCGATATCCCGGAACGACAACGCGCCGAATATGCGAAGGTACATCACCTCGCGCGCATCGTTCCCGAGCGTCTGCATTTTGCGCAGCAACTCCAATTGGGATTCACGCGCGAGAAATGCTTCGTCCGGTGAGCCCGGAGCAGCCGCCGTTTCATCCAGCTCTTCCTCAACCGGATGACGGCGCTGATAGGTGCGCAGGACGTTCTTCGCAATGCCGCAGAGCCATGTGGTGAGCTTTCCTTCGCCGCGGTACTGCCCGGCGGTGCGCACGGCCTGATAGAACGTCTCCTGCGTCAGCTCCTCCGCAAGATCGGCGCTGCGCGTCTGGGCAAGGAGATAGCGGTACACCGTCTGCGCGTGCTGCCGGTAGATCTCTTCCATGCTCTGCATCCGTACCGCTCTCCCTTCCGTTTCGTCGTATATAAGTGCGCGTTTTTCCCGTTTCGTTACAAAAAATCCTGTGCCGGAGCACAGGATTTTTGAGCCTTTCAAGGAAGCTGCTTAACGGCTTCCGATATTTCCTCGAAATGTGCGCCGTGGGAGGCTTTGACGAGTACCACGTCGCCCTCATGCAGCAGCTCCGGGAGTGCGGCGAGAAGCGATGCGCGGTCGGGGTAATGCGCGCCGGCCGTCCCCGCGCCTTCGGCAATGTACTTTGCCAGCTCCCCCTGCGTGATCACAAGATCAACGCCGTGCGCCGCGGCGTATTCACCGACCGACCGGTGAAGCTCCGTAGCGTTTCCGCCCATTTCCAGCATATCGCCGAGAATGCATACGTGCCGTCCGGAAAGCGAGGCAAGCGAGTCGATCGCCGCGCGGTCGGACGTCGGGTTGGCGTTATAGCAATCGTCCACAAGCGTGCAGTACCCGGTTTTTACGACACGAGAGCGGCGGCCCACCGTTTCATACCGGGCGAGCCCACGCGCGATATCCGCGTCCGAAAGGCCGAGCTCAAGCGATACCGCCGCCGCAGCGAGCACGGAGTAGATCATATATGTGCCGTAGGCCGGGACAGTCACGGGAAAGCTGCGTTCCCCTGCAAGAATGCAGCAGGAAAGGCTCTCGCCGCAGTGCTGAACATCCGCAGCGCGGACAGCGCAGTTTTCACCGAGACCGAAGAGGACGGTCTTCCGTCCGAAGTCCGCTGCGGAAAGGAGCGCGTCGTCGCCGTTGGCGAAGATGACGGCATCGGGCCCCATGCCCTGCAATATCTCAGACTTGGCCCGCAGGATACCGGGACGGTCGCCGAGCGCCTCCAGATGCGCGTCGCCGATGTTCGTAAACACCGCCATATCGGGATGCACCATGTTCGTAAGGCGCGTCATCTCCCCGAAGAGGGAAACGCCCATTTCGATCACGGCAACGTCATACTCTCCGTGCAGGCCGATGAGTGAAACGGGAATGCCGATTTGCCCGTTCATGCTGCCCGGCGTTTTGAATACTTCGTATTTTCCGGAGAGCGCGGCGGCGAGCATTTCCTTTGCCGTCGTCTTGCCGACGCTGCCGGTGACGCCGATAAACGGAAGGTCCCAGCGCTTCCGGCTTGCCGCGGCGATCTGCTGCATGGCTGCGAGCGTATCCGGCACAACGATGCGCGGCTCGCCCGCCGCGCCGCGCTCCTCGCACAGCACCGCAAGCGCGCCCTTCTGCAGCACGTCGGGAATGTACTTATGTCCGTCCGTTTTCTCGCCGCGCAGCGCAAGAAAGAGGCTTCCCTCCCCCGCCTGCCGGCTGTCGGTCACGATGGACGAGGGCGCTTTCGTGAGGGTCTCTTCGGGTCCCTGCCATTCACCGCGGCAGGCGCGGAGCATTTCGCCGATCGTCATTCCGTTCATTTCTTATACTTCTTCAAAGATACTTCGATAATTTTCTCGCACAGCTCGCCGTAATCCATGCCCTCGGCCGCCGCCATCTGCGGGATGAGGCTTGTGGGCGTCATACCGGGGAGCGTATTGGCTTCCAGACAGTAGAGCTCACCGTCCGCTTTATCCATCAGGAAATCGACACGGCCATAGGCATCGAGATGGAGAGCTTCGTATACGCGCTCGGCAAGGCGCTGCACGCGCTCGGTGTCCTCCGCGCTGATCGGCGCGGGACAGATCTCCTCGGTAAGGCCCGCCTGATACTTGTTCTTATAATCATAGAACCCGGTCTTGGGAATGATCTCAATGACCGCCATGGCGCGGCCGTCCATCACGCCGACCGTCAGCTCGCGGGCGCGGATATACTTCTCCACAAGCACCGCCTCATCGCAGGAAAATGCCTCTTCGAGCGCTCCGGGGAGCTTTTCCGGCTCGGTGACAATGCTCGTGCCGACGGAGGAGCCGCCGGAGCAGGGCTTCACGACGCACGGAAAGCCGATGCTCTCCGGCACCGCGTCGCCGCGGCGGAGCGTGACGCCCGGAGGCGTAGGGATGCCGCTGCTGCGGAAAAGGATCTTGCTCAATTCCTTATCCATGGCGAGCGCGCTGCCGAGATAGCCGCTGCCGGTATACGGCACGCCGTAAAGATCCAGACACGCCTGCAGTTTTCCGTTTTCGCCCTCCGCGCCGTGCAGCGCGAGAAACGCGATATCCGCGGCGCGGCAGATCTCGATCACGCCGGGGCCGATCAGCCCTTTGCCGGCGCGCTGGGCGCGGATCTTGTCAAGATCGGGCTCGGTTTCCCGCACGGAGTAAACGGAGTCTCCTGCGTCGGACGTAAAGACGCTGCGGGGATCCTTCACCGCCGAGGGGTTTCCGAGAAAAAGATCGACCAGCGCGACCTTGTGTCCGCGCGCACGCAGCGCGCGTGCCGCGCCCGTGCCGGAGCTGATGGAAACATCGCGCTCGGCGCTCAATCCGCCGCAGATAACAGCTATGTACAAGAGTCATGCCTCCCATGTTTGCAATTCTCTTCATTATACATCACCTGCGGGAGAATGGAAACACAATATTTGCTTTTTGGTCTGCAAAAAGTGTGTTCTGCGAAAACTGTCCGCCGCAGCTGTGATTTTTCCGGAAAAAAGGGATTGTTATTTCCCCGATGCATTGGTATAATGATTTGGTTATAAGAAAGGTCGGTAATCCGAATGTCCTATATTGTCCTTGACCTGGAATGGAACCAGGCTATGAGCTCCAACGCGTCTGTCTTCAACCGTCTCCCCATCCATCTGAGCGGCGAGATCATCCAGATCGGCGCGGTGAAGCTCGACGATGATTTCTGCCCCGCGGAGGAATTTCAGTCCGACGTGCGGCCCATATACTTCCGCAGCATGCATTACAAAGTCAAAAAGCTTACCGGCATTGACAAGGAGCGCCTCAGCCACGGCGACACGTTCCCCACAGTATTTGAGCATTTCCGCGAATGGTGCGGCGAGGACCCGGTGTTCGTCACCTGGGGCTACGATGACCGGCGGATCATGGAGCAGAACATCATCATCCACGATCTTGACTGGGACTGGATCGCAGACTGGATCAATCTCCAGCTCATTTACAACATCCAGACCGGCGGCGACAAAAATCAGAAATCCCTCGCCACGGCGATGGAGCACTTCGCCATTGAGCAGACCCGTGTGGCGCATGACGCGCTCGGCGACGCCTACAACACGGCGCTCGTCTGCTCCAAGCTCGACTTTGCCGAGGGACTGGAGCAGTACGACAACGCCACTTCCCTTCTCGCCACTCGGCTTCCGGAGGATAAGCACCACACCGATGAACCGGATGCGCTCGAGCATCGTGCCTTCACCGGATATAATTCCCGCTCTGAGGCGTTTCTCGACGAAGAGGTCACGAGCGCCGTCTGTCCCGACTGCGGCGAGCCGCTGGAGCTGACGCGCTGGGTCAATCAGGGCGATAGACGGTATATGACGATCGGCACATGCGAAGAGCACCGCAAATTCCTCGTCCGGCTCAAGTTCCGCAAAACGGAGAACGACAGCTGGTCGGTGAACCGCATCGTCTACCGTGCCGACGACGAGATGGAGAAATTCTACCGCGACAAGGCGACGCAGAGCCGCCGCCGCGGGCGCGGGCATCGCCGCCGCAGAAGCGAAAATACCTGAAACAAAAAACCGGGGCCGCACAGCCGATAATGCCGTGCAGCCCCGGTTTTTGATTTACTTTACTCCAGCTCCTGCTGGCGGAGCCAGGTGTCCATTACCATGCTGTGCGGCAGGATCTTCACGCCGAGCGCCTGCATGCGCGCCTTGAAGCCGCATTTGCTCATGTCTTTGCCCTTCTTCGCGTCCTTCCAGGCCTGCGCGACGATCTCCTCGGGCTTGTACATGGCAATGTATTTCTTGACGACCGGCTTTTCGTCCGACGCCACGGCGCGGTCAAAGAATTCGGTCTTTGTCCAGAACGGGCATACCGCCATAACATGCACCCCCTGCTTTTTCAGCTCGCGGTTGAGCGCACGGCTGTAGTGCAGAACAAGAGCCTTTGTCGCGCCGTAAACGTTGATATACGGGATAGGCTGAAACGCCGCAACAGACGCAATATTGATGATCTGGCTGCCGGACGGCATATACGGCACCGTGAGCTGGCAGAGCGCCATGACCGCCTTGCAGTTGAGATCGACCATATTGAGATTGACCTCGAGCGGCGTATCCATCACGGCGCGGAATTTGCCGAAGCCGCTGGCGTTGATGAGGAGGCCGACCTCCGGCTGTTCCTCGCGCAGGAGGGCGGCATACGTCTCATACGACGCCGGGTCGGAAAGATCGAGTGAGATGGTACGCACCGGGAAAGCCGTATGATTTTTGAGCTCCTCGAGCCGGTCGACCCGCCGGGCGATCGCCCAGATCTCGTCATACGTTCCGAATTCCTGCACCGTTTCCGCAAAGCGGCGGCCCATGCCGCTCGAAGCGCCTGTGATGACAGCGATCTTTTTCATATCCATTCTCCTTTTTACGAGAAAGCCGGCTGGTGACCGCCAGCCGGTTTTCTGCGTTATTCTTTCAGAATTCCTGCGGCGGCTGCGGAGCAGCCGGAGCGCGGAGGTTTTCATAAAACACGGTCTCGGTGAACGCCACATAGGGCTTCACAAAGATCGACACACCGGGGATCGTCGCAAGGATCTGCCAGCCGAGGAAGCTCAGCTGCAGCACGAAAAGCTCCCATTTATGCCCGCGCATCATGAGACGGCTCTCCCGCATGCAGCGTACCGGCGACCAGTCGGGATGATCGACCTGCAGATACGACGCCATGGCATAGGCATACGACAGGATGAGGCCGGGGACAAGGAGCGCCGCGGATGCGACCATAACGAGCGCATCGATCAGCAGCGTGAGCGCGATGGCGCGCCCGGTGATGGTGAAACCGTCGAGCAGATTGCCGAAGCCGGATGCCTCTCCGCGCACGACGCGAAGCTGATAGGCGATATAGCCATAAGAGAGGACAATATCGACGAGCTGAAAGAGGATCAGAATCGCCGTCGGGACGAACTCCGCGTTAGCGAAGTCGATACGGATCATGTTCTGGTAATCGAGCTTCTGGACTGCGTTGAGATCGATGAGGATCGGCTGACCGCCGATCTTCTGCGCCAGATAGTTGACGATCCAGATGAATGCCAACAGCGCCAGCGTCACGAGGCAGGGATGCGGACGCGGCGGATTTGTAAGGATCAGGCTGCGGGCGCGCAGCTTCATTTCTCCTCGCGTCATACCTTATCCTTTCCCTCGGCGACAAGGCGTTCGCCGATCTTGTACACATCGCCCGCGCCGACGGTAAGGATAATGTCGCCGGGGCTGGCCGTTGCGCGCAGTGTCTTTTCAAGCTCTGCGTTATCCGCAAAGAAGATGCCGTTCGGAAGCTCGCGCGCGATGTCCGCGGACGAGATGCCGATGGTGTTCTTTTCGCGCGCGGCATAGATCTCCGCGAGATAGCACACGTCCGGGCGGCGGAGCTGTTCAACAAAATCGCTGAAGAGCGCCTGCGTGCGGGAGTATGTATGCGGCTGGAACACAACGATCGTGCGCTTGTAGCCGAGCGTTTCGATCGCGTCAAGCAGCGCCTTGAGCTCGCTCGGATGGTGGGCGTAATCGTCGTAAACATCCGCACCGTTGTACTTGCCCTTGAACTCAAACCGGCGGTTCGCACCGGAGAATCCGGCGAGACCGTAGCGGATGGCCGCAGGGCTGCACCCGAGACAGATCGCCGCCGCAGAAGCCGCGAGCGCATTCTTCACATTGTGGATACCGGGAACACGGAGGCTTACATGCGTGAACACCTCTTCGCAGTAAATGACGTCAAACTCCGTCTCCGCGCCGTGCTGCACGATATTGGCGGCGTAGACATCCGCCCCCTTGTTCAGGCCGAACGTGAAGATATCGCGGCCAAGCGGCGCGAGAGCGTCCATGGTGTTTTTGTCCTCGGCGTTCGCAATGATGTATCCGTTTTCCGGCACGAGCGAGGCGAACTTCCGGAACGACGCTTTCACATCCTCGAGATCCTTGAAGAAATCGAGATGGTCCGCCTCGATGTTCAGGATGACCGCCACGGTGGGCGAAAACGCGTGGAAGGAATTGTAATATTCGCACGCCTCCATCACGATCGTGTCGCCCGCGCCGACGCGGTGGCCGGCGTGCAGCAGCGGCAGCGTTCCGCCGATCATAACGGTCGGGTCGCGCTCGGCGGCCATGAGGATGTGCGTGCACATGGAGGTCGTCGTCGTCTTGCCGTGCGTGCCGGAGATGCAGAGCGAGTTGCGGTAATCCTTCATGATCGCGCCCCACGCCTGCGTGCGTTCAAACACCGGAAGCCCGCGGCGGTGCGCCTCAACGATCTCCGGGTTTTCGTCGTGCACGGCGGCGGTGCGGACGACAAATTCGGCGTCCGCCGGGATGTTCTCCGCGCGATGCCCGATGAACACGGGAATGCCAAGCGAGCGCAGATGCGCCACGTTCGCCCCCTCGTTCATGTCCGAACCGGTGATGACAAGGCCCGCTTCCGCGAGGACCTCCGCCAGAGGCGACATGGATACGCCGCCGACGCCGATCAGATGACCGCGGCGTCCCGCCCAGTAATATTCCGAAAACGATGGCATGGACATACTCTCCTAACCAAGTTCAAATTGCCTGAAAAGGGATTATACTATATCTCCAACGAAAAAACAAGTTATTCCCAATCTTTGGCACGCTCCACAGCCTTATGCCAGCGGCGGCAGAGCTCCTGCGCGCTTTCCGCGTCCATTTTCGGGCGGAAAATGTGCGCCGACTCGCGGATGCGGACGATATCGCCGACATTCGACCACACTCCGGCGTGCAGCCCGGCGAGGAACGCCGCGCCGAGCGCCGTTGTCTCCACCATAACGGGCCGGTCGATGGGACAGCGGAGGACATCCGCCTGAAACTGCATGAGAAAGCGGTTGACGGAAGCGCCGCCGTCCACGCGCAGGATCTGCATGGGCGCGCCGGCGTCCTTTTCCATTGCGTCGATGAGATCGCGCACCTGATAGGCGATGCCTTCAAGTCCCGCGCGGACAACGTGCGCGCGCGTCGTCCCGCGGGTGATACCGACGAGCGTGCCGCGCGCGTACATATCCCAGTACGGCGCGCCGAGGCCGGTGAACGCCGAGACAAGATACACGCCGCCGTTGTCCGGCACGGACTCGGCAAGCGCCTGCGTTTCCTCTGCCGAAGAGATGAGATGCAGCTCATCGCGCATCCACTGCACGGTGCTGCCGGCATTGAATACGCTGCCCTCGAGACAGTAATTCGTCTCGCCGCGGATGCTCCACGCCACGCACGAGAGAAGCCCGCTTCGGCTCACCGGGACGGTCGGGCCGGTGTTCATCATGGCAAAGCAGCCGGTGCCGTAGGTGTTTTTCGCCTCGCCCGGATGGATGCAGCCCTGTCCGAGCAGGGCCGCCTGCTGGTCGCCCGCCGCGCCGCAGATCGGCGTGCCGGAGAGCTCCTCGAGCCCCGGCATATGCGAGTCGATCGTGCCGTACTCTTCGGAGTTGGACACCGGCTTCGGGAGCATGCACATCGGGATTCGGAGCGCTTCGCAGAGCTCGGCGTCCCATTGCAGCGTATGTATATTGAAGAGCATCGTGCGGGAAGCGTTGCTGTAATCGGTCACATGGACGCGCCCGCTGGTCAGATTCCAGATGAGCCATGTGTCCACCGTGCCGAAGAGAAGCTCGCCGCGCTCGGCGCGCTCTCTCGCGCCGGGGACGTTATCGAGGATCCAGCGCAGCTTTGTGCCGGAGAAATACGCGTCGATCAGAAGGCCGGTCTTTTCGCGTATCTTCTCTTCCCAGCCATCGGCGCGCAGCTCCTCGCACAGAGGCGCCGTCCGGCGGCACTGCCAGACGATCGCGTTATACACGGGGCGGCCCGTTTCCTTTTCCCAGACGATCGTCGTCTCGCGCTGGTTGGTGATGCCGACGGCGGCGATGTCCGCGGCGGAAAGGCTGCTCGTGCGGAATGCCTCCGAGAGCGATTCAAGCTGCGTATAGAGGATCGTCATCGGATCGTGCTCCACCCAGCCGGGCTGCGGATAGATCTGCGCGAAGGGGTGCTGCGAGAGCGACACGACCTTCCCGTTCACATCAAAAATAATGGCGCGGGAGCTCGTCGTCCCCTGGTCAAGGGCGATAACGTGCTGGCTCATGGGATAACCTCCTTGATTTTCGCTGGCAATTGTATATAATATATTTTATAATATATGCGTCTTATAATATATGCGTCGATTAACAAGGGCACGCACGTCGGACAGCCAGCCTTTTCGGTGCTTTTTG
>OHBE01002244.1_pt1 | contig 14617 bp, 15 predicted proteins | sample 1577231 | NCBI WGS metagenome assembly OHBE01 (sample SAMEA3541506, study PRJEB24748) | human gut metagenome | biome: human gut; feature: human-associated habitat; material: faeces | place: China | collected 2012
ACGTCCACGTGGATGTGATGGACGGCCTGTTCGTGCCCAACATCTCCATCGGCATTCCGGTGGTCAAGTCCATTCGGCCCACCACCGACCTGCCGTTGGATGTCCATCTGATGATCGATCGCCCGGTCCGCTATGTAGAGCAATTCTGCGATGCCGGTGCGGACATCGTCACCTGCCATGTGGAGGCGGACACCGAGGAGAATATTCTCTCCGCCCTCGACAAGATCCACGCCAAGGGCAAAAAGGCCGGCGTGGTCGTCAAGCCCAAAACCCCGGCCAGCGCTGTCCTGCCCTTCATCGACAAGGTGGAGCTGATCCTGGTCATGACCGTGGAGCCGGGCTTCGGCGGTCAGAAGTTTATGGCCGATATGATGCCCAAGGTACAGGCCATCCGCGGTTATATCGATGCCATGAACCCCGCCTGCGAACTGGAGGTAGACGGCGGCGTGGATGGCGACACCTGCAAGCTCTGCATCGCCTCCGGCGCCAACGTGCTGGTGGCCGGCAGCGCCGTATACAAGGCTGCGGACATCCCCGCCAAGATCAAAGAACTGAGAGGGTAACATCCTATGGAGTATTTTCCCGCTCCGCTGGAAAAATTAGTGGAGCAGTTCGCCCGCTTGCCGGGCGTGGGCTATAAATCCGCCCAGCGACTGGCCTTCTATGTGCTGTCCCTGCCGGAGCAGGAGGCCCGGGCCTTTGCCGACGCCATCATGGACGCCAAGCGCAGCGTGACCCTCTGCCCCGTGTGTCAGAACCTGACCGCCGGCGGCCTGTGTCCCATCTGTGCCGACCAGAAGCGCGACGACGCCACCATCTGCGTGGTGGCCGACCCTCGGGACGTGATCGCCATCGAGCGCAGCCGGGAGTACCGCGGCCGTTACCATGTGCTTCACGGCGTGCTGTCCCCCATGAACCACGTAGGCCCTGACGATCTGCACATCAGATCCCTGCTGGACCGCGTGGCCCAGGGCGGCATCACTGAGGTCATCATGGCCACCAATCCGGACACTGAGGGTGAGGCCACGGCACTGTATATTGCCCGGCTGCTCAAGCCCTTCGGCGTCAAGGTCACCCGCCTGGCCTACGGTATTCCCGTGGGCGGCCACCTGGAATTTGCCGACGACGCCACGCTCATGCGTGCGCTGGAAGGGCGGCGGGAGCTGTGAAACGATTTGCCTGCCTTATCTTGGCCGCGCTGATGGCCCTGTCGCTCGCCGCCTGCGGCACACAGAAGCGTGAGACGCTGGAGCTCTTCGCCATGGACACCTACATGACCTTCGTGGCCATCGGCGACGGCGCTGATGACGTGCTGACTGACCTGAGCCGCACCGTCAACACGCTGGAATCCTCCCTCTCCCGCACGGTGGACACCAGCGAGGTCTCCCGTCTGAACCGTGACGGCTCCGCCGTCTGGGACGAGGACGGTGCGCAGCTGCTGTCGTGGGCGCTGCAGCACAGCCAGGAAACGGACGGTGCCTTCGATATCACCATCGCCCCGCTGGTGGAGCTGTGGGGCATCACCTCCGACAGTCCCCGCGTCCCCTCTCAGGCGGAGATCGACGCACTGCTGCCTCTGGTGGGCTATGAGCACGTCCACCAGTCCGAATTTTGCAGCATCTCTCTGGATGAGGGCTGCTCCGTCGATCTGGGCGGCATCGCCAAGGGCTACGCCTCCGACTGCGCCGCCGTCCTGTTCCACCGCAGCGCCCTCACCGGCGGCTGCGCCAATCTGGGCGGCAACGTGTACGTCTACGGCACCAACGCCCAGAACAAGCCCTGGTCGGTGGCCATTCAGGATCCCGCCGACAGCGAGGGCTATGTCTGCACCCTGAGCCTGTCGGATGCCTTTGTGGTCACCTCCGGCGGCTACCAGCGCTATTTCACCGCGCCGGACGGCACGGTGTACCAGCATATTCTCGATCCTAAGACCGGCTATCCCGTCCAAAGTGACCTGACCAGCGTCTCCGTCGTCACACGGGGCGGCTTCGGCGGGCAGGGCACCCGTGCCGACGCCTACTCCACCGCCCTGTACGTTATGGGTGAGCAGGCCGCCGTGGACTTCTGGCGCGCCCAGGATATGTCCTTTGACATGGTGCTCATCACCCGGGACGGCCGCGTGGTCTATACCCCCGGCCTGGCTGACTGTTTCAACGAAAAGGACGGAACCGCCTATGTCTACCAGCTCCTCGCCTCCTGAACTGAAATGGAACCGCTTTGACGCGCTGGTGGCGCTGGCGGTCGTGCTGCTGGCCGTCGTCTCCGCACTGTGCTTCTATCTGCCCAAAAACCAAAGCGGCGCCCTCACCGTGGTCATCGACATCTCCGGTCAGGAGGTCCGCCGTGTCCCCCTGTCCGACTTCACCGAGACCACCGTCACCAGCCGCGGCTATACGCTGCACATTGCCGCCGAGGGCGGCGCCGTCTCCGTGACCGACAGCGACTGTCCCACCCGGGACTGCGTCCACACCGGGGCTATCTCCCGTGCCGGGCAGTCCATCGTGTGCCTGCCTGCCCAGGTGGTCGTCCACCTGGAGAGCGCGTCCGGTACGGACGCGCCTGACGTGATCGTGGGGTGAGCACATGAAGTGGACAGCAAAAAACATCGCCCTCTGCGCCGTGCTGGCAGCGCTGGCGCTGGGGCTCAGTACCCTGGAGGGGTTGTTCCCCATCTCCCTGCTGGTGCCCCTGCCCGGCGTGAAGCTGGGCCTTGCCAACATCGTCACTGTGTTCGCCCTGTATCAGTTGGGTGCCGGCGCGGCGCTGGCCATTCTGCTGACCCGCTGTCTGCTGGGCGGACTGTTTGCCGGAAACCTGTCGGCCATGCTGTTCTCCGTGCTGGGCGGACTGACCGCCATGCTGGTGATGATATTCCTGCGGCGTCTGCCGAAGCTCAGCGTCTACGGCGTGTCCATCGGCGGCGCGGCAGCGCACAACATCGGCCAGATGGCCGCGGCGGTCATCACCCTTGGCAGCACCATGGTCCTGGGCTATCTCCCCTTTCTGCTGGCCGTGTCCCTTTTCACCGGTGCGCTGACCGGCTTCATCACTGCGCTTCTGCTGCGTGCCACGCGGCATATCCGATTTCACTGAGAGGTGCCACTATGGATAAGAAAGATCAGATCATTTTGCAGCAGCTGGACGTGATACGCTCCATGACGGAGAACAACGTCCGCCGCATGGGCAGCGACTTCTGGGGCACGCCCTTCCAGGACGTTGGCAAGGCCCCCACCGCCCCCGGAAAGCCTGCCGAGCCCGAAAAGCCCGTCCCCCCCACCGCCGACGCCAAGCCCGGCGATGCCGCGCCCGAAAAAGCCGAGGAGCTTCCGCCTCCGGAAAAAATCGAGGACCTACTCGCCGAGCTGGACACCTACATCGGCCTGAACGTGGTCAAGGACGAGGTCCACGACCTCATCAACATGGTCCAGGTCTACAAGCTCCGCGAGCAGCACGATCTCCCCACCACCGATATGTCGCTCCACATGGTCTTCACCGGCAACCCCGGCACCGGCAAGACCATGATGGCCCGCATGATGGCCCGCATCTACCGCAGTCTGGGCATTCTCAGCAAGGGCCAGCTGGTGGAGGTGGACCGCAGCGGTCTGGTGGCCGGCTACGTAGGTCAGACCGCCCTCAAGACCCAGAAGGTCATTGAAAAGGCCATGGGCGGCGTGCTGTTCATCGACGAGGCTTACGCCCTCAACGGCAAGTCCGAAAACGACTTTGGTCAGGAGGCCATCGACACTATCCTCAAAGCCATGGAGGACCACCGCGACGACCTGGTGGTCATCGTGGCGGGCTACACGGAGCTGATGGACAAATTCATCCACTCCAACCCCGGTCTGGAGAGCCGCTTCAACCGTTTCCTGCTGTTCGAGGACTACACCCCGGAGGAGATGTTCGATATCTTCAAAATGCGCTGCGGCAAGGGCTACGTCCTCGCGCCGGAGGCCGAGCCCCTGGTCCGCGACTACATCGCTGAGGAGAGCGCCGACCCCAGCTTCGGCAATGCCCGCGGCGTCCGCAACCTGTTCGAGCACATTCTGGTGGCCCAGAACAACCGTCTGGCCAAGCTGCCGACCGTCACCCGCGAGGACCTGATGACCATCACCCCCGACGATGTGCTCCATGCCCGGGGCAAGCTGGACGACTGACACGCAAAAAAAGAAAGCCCGTATGGGCTTTCTTTTTTTTGTTCGCTCAGTGCCGCTTTTTGCCGACCCAGGCCATGCCGGTGACGGACAGGACAGCCGTCACGGCGTAGATACCCACACCCGCGTCGAAGGTCTTGGGAGAACCCTTGGTCTCGTCCGCCTTGGTGTCGGTGGTGGGGTGGTAGTAGTAGCCGCCGGTGGATTGCTGAACGGTAACACCTGCGCTGACCTGTCCGGTCACCACATCGGAAGTACCATACACAATGCCGTTCTTTACACCCTGTGTAGTGTTGACAGTGCTTGCCACAGTGTTGCCATTCATGGTCAATTTCAAATTGTCGCTATTGAACGTCTTATTGTTCGCCTTGGCATCATCATAAATCAAATAACCTGTACCGGTGATTGTGTTGTTTGAAATGCTGACAGCGGGCACAGCGCTCATGGTCAGCAGCTTTTCATGCAAAGTGATGGCGTTGCCGCCAGTCAGGTTCAGCGTATTGCCCTCAATGCTGGCCTTGGTCAGGCTGCTCAGCTGGATGCAGGCACGTCCGGCATCGGTAATGGAAATGGTATTTCCGCTGATGGCAGCGTCTACATTGGCGTGGTCGATGTTGATACCACGGGCGAAGCCGCTGATGTTATTATCCTTGATGACCAGCTTGTTTCCGCCCCTGCACTGAGCAAATATGGAGTAGGCGTTGCTGTCACCGCTGTAATTGGTTCCATCAAATACATTATCATGGATATTGTAGGTCATCCCGGTATTGGCAAAATTATCGTACACATACAGTCGACCGCGGAACACGCAGTTCTTGATCTCCATCTCGCCGGTAGCGCTCTCGGTACTATTTTCTGTAGCGTTGGCCGCAGAAGCCCCCACCGTGGTCGTATCGGTATTTGTAAACTCAATATTGTCAATAGTCAGCTTACCATATTGGGTATGCATGCTGTCATAGCCGCCAGCCACATAAGCCTGGATATTGCCGTCAGTCAACCGTGCCTTTGTGCCGTCCGCATTGTTCACACCGATGATGCTGTAGCTGGTACGGAAAATCTGATGATTGCCTCCCACAGTGCAGTCAATCTGATTACCGCTGGACTGTAGGGACGTAAATCCCGCCAGCGTACCGTGAATGTAGAACTTGACCTCGGTGACAGAACCGGACACGCCCGCGTACTTGTAGAGCGGAGCGTTAGTGTCGGTCACGTCCAAGTAGCCTTTTTCCCATGTCACACCGAACAGTGCCATATAAGCCTCGTTAGCGGCCTTGCAGGTGTCGTACTTCTTGTTCGCGTAACTGCTCTTAGCTGTGGTCACGTCCTCGCCACTGACATTACTGCCATAGGTCAGCTCGACGGTCACATAATTGTTCTCATCCGCCCAGCTGACGCTGCACAGGCCCAGCGCTACCACCAGCGCCAGTATCGTTGCCAACAATTTCTTCATGTCTCCTACCCCGTTATGTTTAGATTTCCGCAGATGCGCTCGTTTTAATCCTCATTAAAACGTAAAAGCAGAGGTACCTCTGCGGATAGCTTCATTATAGCAAGAATTTCCGGTTTGTCCAGAGCATTTTGTGAAAAATCCCAATTTTATCATTCCCGGTAACGGCGCTTACGTTTGGTTTGCAAAAATTGGAAATTCCTTCCCCGCGGGCAGCGTCGTTACCGCCTCGGCGGGAAGCGCGGGAAACCACTCCCCTATCCTCCCCGGCGCGGCGGCAAGCGTTTCCTTCTGCCCGTGGGTCAGCTTCGCCTTGATGGCGCATTCCAGCCGCGACGCCGTCACCTTGTCACCGCAGCGCCACAGTGCCGCCAAAGCCTCCGGCGGGTGGGCTCGGGTGTACTTGGCGCCCCTGCCGCTGCAATGCATGGCCATCCGCCGCGCCACGTCGTTGGTTATCCCCGTGTACAGGCTTCCGCCACGGCACCGCAGCATATAGACATAGTACGCTTCCATAGGCGGCTCCTTTCACGATTTTCCCCTATCATACCCGATATTTCTTGCATTGACAAGCGCTGTATGATACAATTCCAATTTGGAAAGTGAGGGAGAGCTATGACCCTTTTTGATTACTATCTGCGCTATATGACCGAGGTATGGGAGGGCACGCGTCCTGCCCCGGAGGGAATCACCCTGCCGGAAGGCGGCGATGAGAACGCCCGCATACAGGCGCTGGGCCAGCAGCTGCAGGATATGGGCATGGCCGCCTTTGTCCGCGCCTGCGCCGCCCAGGACGGCACGGTGCTTCCGGAGGAGCTGTTCGCCGAAAGCGGCGACCTTGGCGGTTTTGAGTTGTTTCTTCAAAACGCGGACAAGGCACAGGAAGCCCCTGCCGCGGAGAAAAAGTCCGCGACCCCCGACCCCGATGCCAACAAGCACGCCTTTGAGGTGTTTCTGGACTGCATTGCCATGGACGACGGTCTTGTGCAGTATCTGATCGACGTGCTGAAGCGCATGGACCGCAAGGAGTTTTTCAAGCTCAGCCAGATCACTACCAAGCTGGACCTGGACCCGGAGGAGTTCCTCTACTGGCTGGGCCGTCGGGAGACGTATGCCGACGAGGAGGAGCAGGGCTGTGCCGTCGCTATGGACCACGCCCTGCTGCGGCTTGCGGATGAGGGACGGCTGGATGTGGTGGCCGCCCTGCTCAGCGGCGACAGAAAGACCTTCGAGACCTTTCGCTGCGAAGCACCGGAGCTTATGCACGCACCCATCGCCACCTTCGAGTGGTACGAGAAAAACTATCTGGATCGGGACTATCCCATCCGACTCATCATGCGCCTGAACGGCGTACAATTTCCCAACTGAGGTGAACTATGAACGAAGCATATAAGGCGCTGGGCGTCAGCGAAAACGTGCTGGCTTTCAGCGAAACAATCCTGTCCGACCTGAAGAACCGCTTTGCGGCCATCGACGCCATCGCCGAGGCTAATCAGCTGAAGGTCATCGCCGCCATGCAGAAAAACCGCGTGGCCGCCAATCATTTTAACCTTTCCACCGGCTACGGCTACGACGATGAAGGCCGCGACACGCTGGAGCGGGTCTATGCCGACTGCTTCGGCGCGGAGGCGGCGCTGGTTCGCCCGCAGATCACCTGTGGTACCCACGCGCTGGCGCTGGCGTTAGGCGCGAACCTGCTGCCGGGGGACGAACTTTTGAGTCCGGTGGGGGGGCCGTACGACACACTGGAAGAAGTCATCGGCATTCGGGAGTCAGTGGGCTCACTGAAGGAATACGGGGTAAGTTATCGTCAAGTCGATTTATTGCCGGACGGGTCGTTTGATACCGATAAAATTTGCGCGGCAATAAGCAATAAAACAAAGCTCATCACGATACAGCGTTCAAAAGGCTACGCTACAAGGCCCAGCTTCTCGGTAGCGCAGATCGGCGAGTTGATTACGTTATGTAAACAATGCAAGCCGGACGTGATCTGTATGGTGGACAACTGCTACGGCGAGTTCACAGAGCTGATCGAGCCGGTGAACGTGGGCGCGGACCTGATGGTGGGCAGCCTTATCAAAAATCCCGGCGGCGGGCTGGCCCCCACCGGCGGCTATATCTGCGGCCGCGCCGACCTGATCGAGCGCTGCGCCCGGCGGCTCACCGCCCCCGGTCTTGGCCGGGAGGTGGGCGCAAATCTGGGGCTGCTGACCCAATTTTACCAGGGCTTTTTCCTGGCGCCGACGGTGGTGGCCTCTGCGGTGAAGGGTGCTGTATTCGCCGCAAATTGTTATGAAAAACTTGGTTTTCATGTCATTCCAGGCGCTTCTGAGGTGCGTCACGACATCATTCAGGCGGTGGAACTGGGCAGCCGGGAGGGCATGATCGCCTTCTGCAAGGGCATACAGACCGCCGCGCCGGTGGACAGCTATGTCACCCCGGAGCCAGCCCCTATGCCGGGCTATGACAGCGACGTCATCATGGCCGCCGGTGCTTTTGTGCAGGGCAGCTCCATAGAGTTGTCCGCCGACGGCCCCACACGGCCGCCCTACGCGGTGTATTTCCAGGGTGGGCTGACCTGGTACCACGCCAAGCTGGGCATCCTGATGAGCCTGCAGAAAATGCTGGAGGCCGGCCTGATCTCATTATAATTATGTAAACCATGGAGGAAATCGTATGTTTCTCCCCAACCATCCCTTTCGGCGGCGTCCGCCTCCTTTTTCTGTGCATTTTATGTTCGTTGTTTATACTTTTACTTTCTGAATAATGTACATTATCGTATAGCAGGTCTTGCTATACATGATAGAATAAGGAGTTTTTTATGTGGTTTTGGTTTTCTCTGATCGCACTGATCTGCTGGAGCGGCTCTGACCTGTTCAGCAAGATCGGCTGCCAGGATGCGGACGACAAATACAGTCATCTGAAAATGGTCATGGCCGTTGGTGTGGTCATGGGTCTTCACGCCGCCTATGAGATCTTCATCAACGGCACGGAGATCAGCGGCAGCATCCTCCTGACCTATCTGCCCGTTTCCCTGCTGTATATCAGCTCCATGACCATCGGCTACATCGGCCTTCGGTACATCGAGCTGTCCATCTCCTCCCCTATCTGCAACTCCTCCGGCGCGCTGGTGGCCGTGCTGGCTTTGGCCACCGGTGGTCTGGGCGAGCTTGTTCCCGCCCAACTCATGGCCACGGCGCTGGTGTGCGTGGGCGTCATCGGCCTGGGCATCGTGGAGGCCCGGGAGGATGACGACCTGCGGGCCGCCCGGCAGCAGGCCAGCAACCACCGCTACGCCAAGTCGGCTCTGGCCCTGGTGCTGCCCATCATCTACTGTTTGCTGGACGCGCTGGGTACGTTTGCCGACAGCCGTGTGCTGGAGACGCTGGACGAGGACAGCGCCAACTGCGCCTATGAGCTGACGTTCCTGCTGGCGGCCATCGTCTGCTTCGTCTACGTGGTGCTCATCAAAAAGAGCCGCCTCGTCCCCAAGCGGGAAGGCCCGAAGTACGTGGGCGCGCTGTGCGAAACGGCGGGCCAGTTCGCCTATATCTACGCCCTGGCCGACACGGAGCACGTGGCGCTGGCCGCCCCCATCATCTCCGCCTACTGCGTGGCCTCCGTGCTGTGGAGCAGACTGTTCCTCAAGGAAAAGCTCAGCTGGAAGCACTACGCCATGATCCTGCTGGTGGTGGCCGGCATCGTGATCCTGGGCTTGTACGACGCATAAAAAATGAGAGGCACGCTTCCGCGTGCCTCTCATTTTTTTGCTTACCGGCCGGTCATGGCGGTCATGACCTCGAATTCCTCCGGGTTCAGTGTCTTGGTCATAGCAAGGCCCTCGTCGATGTCCACGTTGACGATCTGCTCCCCGGCGGCGCAGACGATGCGGTTCGTCTCTCCCTCCGCCAGCAGCCGCACCGCCTCGTAGCCCATCCGGGTGGCGGTGACGCGATCCTTGGCCGTGGGGCTTCCGCCCCGCTGGATGTGGCCCAAAATGGTGACGCGGGGATCGAGGCCCAGCTCCTTCTGGATCTGCTCGCCCACGGCGATGCCGCTGGCCGCGCCCTCGGCCACCACGATCATATAATTCGTCTTGCCGCTGAGCCGCGCCCGGCGGATCTTCTCCGCCACATGCCGCTCGAAGTCGAAGGGGCGCTCCGGCACCAGCACCGCCGTGGCTCCCACGGCCAAACCTACGTACAGCGCCAAATAGCCGGCCCGGTGGCCCATGACCTCCACCACGGAGCAGCGCTCGTGGGACTGCATGGTATCCCGCAGCTTGTCGATGCACTCCACCGCCGTGTTGGCGGCGGTATCGAAGCCGATGGTGTAGTCCGTACAGACAATATCGTTGTCGATCGTGCCGGGAATGCCCACCACGGAAACGCCGAATTTGGACAGATCCTGCGCACCGCGGAACGTGCCGTCGCCGCCGATGGCCACCAGGCCGTCCAGCCCCAGCAGCTTACAGGTGGCGTAGGCCTTCTCCTGGCCCTCCTTGGTGCGGAACTCGTCGCAGCGGGCGCTGTAGAGGATCGTGCCGCCCCGGTTGATGATACGGCTGACGCTGGCGTTGTCCATCTCCAGAATGTCGCCGGAGATCAGGCCCTGATAGCCGCGGCGGATGCCCACGCACTCGATGCCCCGGGCCAGCGCACTGCGGACCACGGCGCGGATGCAGGCGTTCATGCCCGGCGCGTCGCCGCCGCTGGTCAGTACACCGATACGTTTCACTGCATTTTCCATATTCCAAGACCTCACTTTATAACGGGAAGTTTCCCTTTTGGTTTTCTGTTGCTGTTATTGTACCATAATGTCTCGCATTATGGTACAATTCGCCGTCTTTTTCGGCTGCCCGCCTCCGGCGGGCGAGAAAAACGGTGATTTATACCATAACCTCTCTGCGGTTATTGTACCATACGTTTGGTCTGTTTTCAAGACGCAGGCGCAAAAAACCTGCTATACAGCCGCCGCGATGTGTGCTATGATATGCCGTAGTAAGTATCATGACCGAAAGGAGCGATCCCCATGCACCCTCAATTTTCCGAGCTGACCGTCACCTGGTTTCGTCGGGCCTATATCTACACCGGTTCTATCGGTGAGTTCCGCTACCGCTTCAACTGCGATGAAAAGGAGCACTTCATCCACGCCGCCGTCTATTCCAGCGTCTGCTATGAGCTGGCCCAGGACAGGGCGGAGCAGGACTTCACCTGGGATGAGCCGGGCGTGGCCCAGCTGAAGGATTGGCTGCAGGCCCACTACGAACAGTATATTGCCAACGCAAAATCTCCGGCCTCCTGAAGGGAAGCCGGAGATTTTCCTATTTGCGTTGTTTGCGTCATTCCCGCTGGCCGTCGGCCACGATGTGATAATAGGCGTTGCCCGTCAGCTTATACACCAGCGCGTACAGCAGCGCGAACACCGCGAAGCTCACCGCCGTTGTGCCGATCAGCAGCCCCCTGTTGTCCAGATTGAACAGCATCAGCAGCTTGTGGATGAACGGGAACGCGAAGCACAGATGCACGCCCGCCATCAGCAGCGGCAGATAGAACACCGTCAGCAGCTGGCTGTTGATGCTGCGGCGGATGTCCACCTTGGTCATGCCCACCTTCTGCATGATGTCGAACCGACTCTGATCCTCATAGCCCTCCGAAAGCTGCTTGTAGTACAGGATAGCCACCGCCGCGAAGATGAACACGATACTCAGCATGATGCCCAGGAAGAACAGCCCGCCATACGTGCCGTAGAAATCCGCCCGGTTGCCCGCCTTGGACTCCACGCTGACGCTTACGCCCCGCGCGCTGCTGACACCGCCGAGATACTCTCTCAGTGCGTCCTCCAGGTTTGGCGTTACGCCATCCAGATCCGCCTGTTGGTTCTCCGGCAGGTCGGTATCGAAGCCGCAGCTCCATTAGCCGACGGGATACCAGCCGTATTCCTCGCTGAGTGCGCTCTGCAATTCCTCCACGAACCGGGTGAAGTCCGGCACGATCACCGTCAGGGTGGGCGTGACATCCGCCGCGGAAGACTCGCTCAGCGGGAGAATGTCCCGCTCCATGACGCGGTATGTCCGATCTCCGTCGATGCTCAGCGTGTCGTAGGGGAAATCCGTCCGCAGAGCCGCCACGTACACCTGCCCGTCCTCCAGCGGTAGGCTCTGTCCCGTGGAGGCGTTGTAGTCCTCCAGCGGCAGGAAATGCACCTGTGTGATATGGGTGGTGTCCGATGTGATCGCACCGGAGGCGTTCATCCGTATATGCGAGCCGTCCATCACGCCGCTGATGCTGATCGTCCGGTACGATACCATGTGGAGGGCTTTTCCGCCAAAATTGAAGACAGTGTCCTCCACCCCCTGCCGCAGCACCTCCGCCTCCGCCTCGTCCAGCGGGTGATCCGCCTTGTCGTACACCGTCACGGCGAGGTCGTGGGGATAGCGGGCGTTTACCGCGTCCTCCTGTCCCACGTACAGGCAGGTGGTGGAGGAGAGCATCACCAGCACCATAGTCGCCAGGATACACACCGAGGCCAGCCCCGCGCCGTTGCGCTTCATGCGGTAGGCCATGGAGGACACCGACACGAAATGACGGGGATCGTAGTAGTAGCTCTTGTTGCTCTGCAAGCCCCTGCACAGCGTCACCGACCCGCTGATGAACAACAGATACGTGGCAATAATGACCATGATGACCGCCGCGAAGAACCACAGCAGTGCCGCCAGCGGCTCTTTGATGGACACCGCCAGCCAGTACGCGCCGCCCAGCAGCACCACGCCCGCCAGCGTCAGCACCCACTTGGCGCGGGGCGGCCTTTCGCCCACGTTCTCGCTCCGCAGCAGCGCGATGGCATTCACCGTATGCAGCTGCCGCAGGCTGTTCAGCAGGATCAACGCCTGGATGACCGCGAACAGCGCTGCCGTCACCAGCAGGGAGCTGACGGACACCGACAGCGTGTACGTCACCGTGTCCCGCAGCAGCCGCACCAGCCCCAGCTCCGCCAGCTTATACAGCACCACGCCCAGGATAAGCCCCGCCCCGGCGGTCACGCCGTAGGTGATGGCCGTCTCCCACAGCAATATGCGGGCGATGTTGCCCTTGCCCATGCCCAGCACGTTATACAATCCGAACTCCCGCTCACGCCGCCGGATGAGGAACGAATGGGTGTAGAACAGAAACAGCAGGGAGAACACGGCGATGACCACCGTGCCCAGCCTTAGGATGATGGCGCTGCTGCCGCCGCCGGACATATGCGACAGCAGGGGCGAGCCGGACAGCCCCAGCAGAATGTAGAACATCAGCACCATGCCGGTGCAGCTCAGCAGGTACGGCAGGTACAGCCGCCTGTTTTTCACCATGCCCGTCCAGGCGAGACGGGCGTACAGTCCTGTTTTCATGCCTGCTCACCGCCTGACTGGAGCATGGTCAGCGTGTCGGAGATACGCTGATAGAACCGTGTGTCGCTGTCCTCGCCCCGATAGAGCTGGTGGAACACCTGACCGTCCTTGATGAACAGCACCCGGCCGGCGCGGCTGGCGGCCTTCACGGAGTGGGTCACCATCAATATGGTCTGCCCCGCCCGGTTGATCTCGGCAAACAGCCGCAGCAGCTCGTCGGTCGAGCCGCTGTCCAGCGCGCCGGTGGGCTCGTCGGCCAGCAGCAGCTTGGGCTGGGTGATGATAGCCCGGGCCACGGCGGCCCGCTGCTTCTGTCCGCCGGATACCTCGTAGGGGTACTTCTTCAGCAGCTCCGTCAGCCCCAGCTCCCGGGCGATGGGCTTCAGACGCTCCCGCATCTCCTCATAGCCCATCCCCGCCAGCACCAGAGGCAGATAGATATTGTCCTCCAGCGTAAATGTGTCCAGCAGATTGAACTCCTGGAACACGAACCCCAGGTTGTCCCGACGGAAGGCCGCCGCGTCCTTTTCCCGGATCTTCCCCAGCTCGTGGCCGTCCAGCCGCACCGTGCCCGCCGTGGGCTCGTCCAGCGCCGCCAAAATGTTCAGCAGCGTGGTCTTGCCGCTGCCGGACTCCCCCATGATGGCCACATATTCGCCCTGCTCCACCGTAAACTGTACGTTCCGCAGCGCCTCTACCCGGCTGCCGCCGAAGCGGGTGGTATACACCTTCCGCAGCCCGCTCACTTCCAAAATGCTCATGGCATTGACCTCCTTTTCGGTTTACGGTGCTATTGTAGCAGAGCGGGGAACGCGCCGCCATTTCTTTGGCTTACATTCCCCGCCCAAAACGAACAAATCTGTCACATTTTCACTCCGGCGCGCCCTCCCGGCGCTTCAGGCCGATACGCACCTCCGTGCCCTGCCCCACTGCCGACCGGGCGGTGATGGTGTGCCCCAGGTTCTGACAGATGCGGCGGCACAGATACAGCCCGATGCCGCTGGCGTGGCGATCCACGCGGCCATTCGTGCCGGTGTAGCCCATCTCGAACACACGGGGCAGGTCCTCCGGCGCGATGCCGATGCCCGTGTCGGAAATGCACAGCACCTGCCCCTCCTCCTGCCACGTGACGGCGATGCGCCCGCCCTCCGGCGTGTACTTCAGCGCGTTGCTCAGCACCTGCTCCACCACGAACCGCAGCCACTTCTCGTCCGTCACCACCGTCCGCCCAATGGGCCGGTACTCCAGCGTGATCCGCCGGTCGATGAACTCCCCGGCGAACCGCCGCACGGCGGGCCGCACGATGTCGTCCACGCTGTACGAGCGGATCACATAGTCGCTGCCGCCCTCGTGCAGCCGCAGGTATGTCAGCACCATGTCCACGTACTGCTCCACCCGGCCCAGCTCCGAGCGCAGCCGTCGGGCCGTGGAGTCGTCCTGCCCCTGCAGCGTCAGCTTCATGGCGGCGATGGGGGTCTTGATCTGATGCACCCACGCGGTGTAGTAGGCCGTCAGCTCCCGGCGCTGCGCCTGATTTTCCGTCTCACGCCGGGCCAGCTCCCGCCGCAGGGCGGCGATGATAGCGGCGCAGTCCGCGCCCTCCGCCGTCCGCATGGACGGCAGCTGGTC
>OHBE01002257.1_pt1 | contig 14571 bp, 15 predicted proteins | sample 1577231 | NCBI WGS metagenome assembly OHBE01 (sample SAMEA3541506, study PRJEB24748) | human gut metagenome | biome: human gut; feature: human-associated habitat; material: faeces | place: China | collected 2012
CCTGGGCTATCTTCGTCATCGTGACGCCGTGGTCCGCGTCCCCGAAACGGGAGTCTATCTCCGTAAGCTCGTCCTGCGCCGCCGTCACCGCCGCGCAGGCGCCCCGCAGCCTCGCCGCCAGCTCGTCCCTGTTCATTCCGAAGCACCTCCGTTTGAAAATAACAAATGTTAATAAAATCTGCTCTTTTACTGTGAAAATCATAACATATGTAAGAACGCCTTCGCAAGAGCTTTTTTGTCCGGCAGGCGCAAAAAGACCGGCCTGGCGCAGTTTTCAGAACTACGCACAAACCGGTCAGGTGATTTTTGGTAAGTTTCACGCGAGGTCAAGGACCTTTTGAGCGAGGGAGAGGGGCAGGCAGAGGGTGTCGATAACGCCGAGGGCGAGGGCGCCGGCGACGCTCTGGGGCCGGAGCAGGGTGGAGCATACGGCCACGGTGCGCGGGGCCTTTTTGAGCTGGGCCACGCTGGCCTGGAGGGCGTTGTTGACCTGGGCCTCAAGGACGCGGCCCTGCGCGTCGCAGTAGTGGGCGAGGACGCGGCCGACGGCGCGGCCCTCGGTCAGGCGGTGCACGTCGTAGCCGTGCCCGATGCGTAAATTCGTCATGGTATGGGTCCTTTCTTCAAGAAAAGGCAGAGGGAAAGGTTCATTCCCCTCTGCGCTGTAAAATTGCTTCTGCGATCACAAGGTCGACCGGCGTGGTGATCTTGATGTTTTCCTCGCTGCCCTCTGTCAAGTGGACTTCCTTGCCCAGCCGCTCCACAGCGGAGCAATCGTCCGTAACAGTCGCGCCGTCCGCAATCGCGGACTGGAGCGCCGCCTTCAAAAGGTCGGCGGCGAAGACCTGCGGCGTCTGCACGGCGAAGAGCGCGCTGCGATCGGGCGTGCGCTCGACGATGCCGTCGTGCGCGACCTTGATGGTGTCGCGCACCGGAACGGCGGGCGCGGCGGCGAGATAAACTCTTGCCGCGTCGAGCACTTCGTCGATGAGCTCGACGGTGACGAGCGGACGCGCACCGTCCTGCACGGCGAAAAATTCCGTCTCGGGCGAGGCCTCGAGCGCCGCGCGCAGCACGGACTCTGTCCGCGTTGCGCCGCCGACGATGACCTTTACGGGTTTTCTGAGGCCAAAGGTCTTGCAGAGCTCAGCATAAGGCAGCAGCTCGTCCTCCCGCGCAGCGATGACGATCTCGTCGATGCCCTCCACGCAGTCGATCGTGAGCAGTGTGCGCACAAGGACGGGGATGCCGTCAAGGGTTTGCAACAGCTTGTTCTCCCCGCCGTAGCGCGTGGAGCTTCCGGCGGCCGCAATCAGCGCGGCGCAGTACGGGTGAGTGCGCTTTTGGTGCTTGCCGAACATCTTTTGCAGCAGGCTCATGGACTCAATCGCTCTCCTTTAACAGCATCGCGGCGTTGACGCGCCCCTCAGCCTCGGGATACTCCACGTCTTCTGCCAGGACGATCTCTGATACGAGGATCTGCTTGGCAATGTGCAGCATCTTGCGCTCGCCGTTGGATAGTCCGCGCGTGCTGTCGCGATGCATCAGCGCCTTGATGACGGCGCTGACCTCGTCGAGATCGCCGCTTTTCAGGCGATCCATATTCTCGCGGTAGCGGTGGTTCCAGTTCGCCGTCATGTCGACACCGAGCTTGGGAATGCGCGCGATGACCTCTTCGATCTCGCTTCTCGTCTTGATGGCGCGGATGCCGATGGCCGTGGAATTCTCGGTCGGGATCTTGAGCGTTAGCCCGGAAATGGGCATTTTGAAGACGTAAAAATCCATTGCTTTGCCGCTGATCTTTTCGCGGACAATGCTGTCGATCACACCGGCGCCGTGCATCGGGTGCACGACCTTATCTCCCACTTGAAACATTCTATGCCCACCTCCCTTCAGGCAGAATGCCGATCCGGCATTCGCCCCGGTTTTCCGTGCGATGGAAAAGAAAAACAACACAAACACACAAGAGGAAACAATTCCCCATACATAGTATAACGTACTTTGCCATCATTTTCAAGCGACTTTTGATGAAATATCGCATAAAAATGGAAACGAGGTGGATTTTCGAAAAAATGTGGGCTCCCCTTTTCAGGAAAGCCCACGTGACGGAAGAACAATTTTTGCTTACTTATTGCTGCGGCGCCAGATGTGCATCTTCTCCGCGTCGGCGATGAGCTGCTCGCGGAAGTCGGGATGCGCGATGCCGATGAGCGCCTCGGCACGCTGCCAGGTCGAAAGGCCCTTGAGGTTGACCATGCCATACTCGGTGACGATGTAGTGCGTGCAGGAGCGCGGGTCGGTGCAGATGGAGCCGGGCGTCAGCGTGGGAACGATGCGGCTCTTGACCGTGCCGTCCTTGCCCGTGACGGTCGAGGACATGCAGATGAAGCTCTTGCCGCCCTTGGAGAGGTACGCGCCCATCGCAAAGTCGAGTTGGCCGCCCGTGCCGGAGATGTGCTTGATGCCCGCGGACTCGGCATTCACCTGACCGAACAGATCGCAGTCGATGGCGTTGTTGATGGAGATGAAGTTGTCGATCTGGGAGATGACAAACACGTCGTTCGTATAGTCGACCGGCGCACCCATGACCTCGGGATTGCGATCCATGTAGTCATAGAGCTTCTGCGTGCCGGCGGCGAAGGCAAAGACCTGACGGCCCTTGTCGAGCTGCTTGTGCTTGCCGGTGATCTTGCCGGCGAGGGCCATGTCGACAAAGCCGTCGACATACATTTCGGTGTGAACGGACAGGTCCTTGAGATCAGACTGCGCGATCATCGAGCCGATGGTGTTGGGCATGCCGCCGATGCCGAGCTGGAGGCACGCGCCATTCGGGATCTCAGGCACGACAAGGTTGGCGACCGCGGTGTCGACCTCGGTGGGGGCGCCGCCCGCGCCGAGCTGCGCAACGGGAGGATTCTCCCCTTCCACAACCATGTCGACGTCCTTGATGTTGATCTCGCAGCCGGTGAGGCCGTAAACCCACGGCAGGTTCTTGTTGACTTCAACAATAACGGTTTTGGCAGTGTCGAGCATGTCGGCCAGGTGAGAGGACGCGAGCGCGTAGCTGAAGTTGCCATGCTTATCCATCGGCGTGACCTGGATCATCGCAACATCGACTGTGGCGTTGCCGTCGCGGTAGAAGCGCGGCAGCTCGCTGTAGCGCATGGGAATGAAATAGCCCATGCCCTTGGAGATGATCTTGCGGTCGATGCCGCTGCAATGCCAGGAGTTCCAGGTGAAGTGCTCACCGGCGTCCTCGGCCTTGCAGATCTCGGGCATCCACATCGTCACGCCGCCGCGGACCTTGACGTCCTTGAGCTCATTCTGGCGTGCGGCCAGAGCCTTGTCGAGCGTGTAGGGATGGTTGGTGCACCAGCCGTAGTCGACCCAGTCGCCGCTCTTGACGACCTTGACGGCTTCCGCGGCAGAGGTCAGCTTCTTCTGATAAAGCGCTGCGTAATCCATGGATAATTCCTCCTGTATGTATGTGAATTTGATTATCATTTCGGAACTATGTCGAAACTTTAACAATTATAGCATACCGATCGCCGTTTGCAAAGTCTTTCTTACGTGTCAGCGTAAAAAAGAACGTAAAAAAGAGACAGGCCGGAGCCTGTCTCTTTTCAGTTCGGGAAAATTACTCCTCGACAGGAGCCTCTTCCTCGCCGCTGAGCAGCGCGCGGATGCTGAGGGAGATCTTCTTCTTCTCCTCGTCGATGGCGGTGATCTTCGCGTCGACCATCTGGCCTTCGGACAGGACGTCGGAGGGCTTGTCGATGCGGCGGTCAGCGATCTGGGAGATATGGATCAGGCCGTCCACGCCGGGAACGACCTCAGCGAAAGCGCCGAAGGTCATCAGCTTGACGATGCGGACGTTGGCAACGTCGCCGACCTTGTAGGTGTTCATGAACACATCCCAGGGGTTCTGGGTGCGATCCTTGACGCCGAGGGAAATCTTGCGCTTCTCGGGGTCGAAGGAGATGACATACACGTCGAGGTGATCGCCGATGGAGACGACCTCGGCGGGGTTCTTGATGCGGCTCCAGCTCAGCTCGGAGATGTGAACCATGCCGTCCACGCCGCCGATGTCGACGAACACGCCGTAAGAGGTCATGGACTTGACAACGCCGTCATAGTGCTTGCCGACCTCGATGCCTTCCCAGATGGCGGCCTGAGCAGCCTGACGCTCCTCGTTCAGCACGGACTTGATGGAGCCGACGACGCGGCGGCGGGCACGGTTGACCTCGGTCACGCGGAGCTTGACCTTCTGCTTGACCATCTGGCCAAGGTCGGAGTCCTTGGGCATGCCGCTCTGAGAAGCGGGCACGAACACGCGCACGCCCTTGACAGAAACGACGATGCCGCCCTTGTTCACTTCGGTCACGGTGCCTTCGAGAACGGTCTTGTCCTCAACGGCGGTCTCAATGTCTTCCCAGAGCTTGACAGCGTCGAGACGCTTCTTGGAGAGGGTGGCGTAGCCTTCCACGTCGTTGACGCGGACAACGTAAGCCTCGATCTCGTCGCCGACCTTGACGACGTCCTCGGGCTTGACGTCGGGGTCGCTGCTCAGCTCAGAAACAGGGATATAGCCTGCCTGCTTGCAGCCGACGTCGACCTGGATCTCGGTCGTGCCGATGGCGGTCACGATACCGGTCACCTTATCTCCTGTATTTAGAGTCTTGAAAGATTTTTCAAGCAGTTCTTCAAAGGATTCGCTGGTTTCAGGGGCAGTGGTGTTGATGTTTTCTTCCGTCATTGTTGTTAATACCTCCATAATGATACTCGCAGGAGTAGATGCGCCGGCTGTCAGTCCCGCCACACGGCATCCGGAAAAGAATTCCGGTGAGAGCTCGTCTGCGGATTCGATCTGGAGGACTTTTCCGCAGTTCTCTCTGCAAATCTCGGTCAAATGCCTTGTGTTGGCGCTTCTTCGGTCGCCCACAACCACCATCGCGTCTACCTTGGCGGAAAGTTCTGCTGCCTCAGTTTGACGTTTCTGCGTAGCATTGCATATTGTATCATTGATTTTCAGATTTGTACACTGTTTTTTTAGAAATTTCACGCAATTTTCCCAAAGCGCACGAATGCAGGTCGTTTGCGCCAGCATGATACTGGGTAAATGGGCAAAATCGGGGTGTTCCTGCAAGTATTTTTGCGCTTCCTGCACATTTTCAAAAATCAGCGGGTCGCTGCACCATCCTGCGATGCCCTGCACCTCGGGATGATGGTGCTCACCGATCAGGATGACGCGGCGCCCCTCGTGCTCTGCCTCCTGTGCAAGCTTTCGGATGCGCTCGACATGCGGGCACACGGCGCTCACGACCTCTGCCCCGCGCTCTCGCAGCGCATCAAGCGTCGCTCTCGACTCGCCGTGGGCGCGGATGAGCACGGACTCCCCCGCCTTTGCCTGGTCGGGCGACGTAATGAGGCGCATGCCAAGGTCTTCGATCTCGCGCACGACGCCCGCGTTGTGTACGATGCTGCCGAGCATCGCGCCGCCGCGCGCTTTTGCCGTTTCGCGCGCAAGGTTGACCGCGCGCTCCACGCCATAGCAGAAGCCCGCGGTCTCAGCTAAGATGACCTTCACAGCGGCGCGCCTCCCACCTGCTGGCCGCCGAGCGCGTAGGCCTGACGCAGCATTTCGTCGGCGATGGCCTGCAATTCTTCGGACGTGCCGCGGCGGCCCGTGACCTCAGGCACATACGGCTCGCCGAAGATGATGCGCGTTTTATGGAAGGGCTTTTTCTGCCCGTCGCAGAACACCGGCACGAGCGTCGCACCCGTGCGCACGCCGATCATCGCGATGCCCGCGTGCGCGTGCGCGGGGAGTCCGTCGTGATAGCCGACGCCGCCCCGGATCGTCGTCCCCTCGGGGAAGATTAGAAGATTCTCACCCTTGTGGAGCACCTGCATCGCGGTCTTGATGGACTGGATATCCTTGCCGTCGCGCTGGACGGGAAATGCGCCGAGCGTGCGGATGAGCCACGCGAGCGCGCGGTTGTCGAAGAGCTCGGCCTTGGCCATAAAGTGCAGATGGTAGTCGAGCGGCAGGCACAGGCCGATGAGCACGGGGTCTAAGTCCGTTGAATGGTTCGGGCACAGCAGGACACTGTGCTTCGGAAGATTTTCAAGCCCCTTGACGTCCACGCGGTAGATCCACAGCAGCACCCGACCGATGATCCAGATAAACGCAAAAAAGATACGGTGCATCATTTCAATTTCTCCTGAATGAGGCTCAGCAGCGCCTGCTCGCTCTCTTCAAAGCTGAGCTTCGACGTGTCGAAGCGCACGGCGTCCGCCGCCTCGCGCAGCGGGGCGATGTCGCGGTGCATGTCCTGATAGTCGCGCTCGTTGATCTCGCGCAGTACCTCTTCATACGCCTTGGGCGTGCCGCGCTCGGAGAGCTCGAGGCAGCGGCGGCGCGCGCGCTCCTCGGCCGAAGCCGTCAGGTAAATTTTGAGGTCGGCATCCGGCAGAACGACCGTGCCGATGTCGCGCCCGTCCATGATGACGCTTCTCTTGCGCGCGATGTCGCGCTGCATCTCGAGTAAGTACGCGCGTACGCACGGCAGCGCCGAGACGTTCGAGGCGTACATCGAAATTTTCGGCAGTCGAATTTCGGTGCTGACGTCCTTGCCGTCAAGCAGCATTTTCTGTCCGCTATTCTCGTCAAATGCCATGTCGATTTGGATCTCTTTCAGCAGCGGCGCGATCTGGGATTCGTCCTTTGCGTCCAGTCCGCGGGAAAACGCCGCGTAGCCGATGGTGCGGTAGATCGCGCCCGTGTCGACATGCAGAATGTTCAATTTCTTGGCGACGGCCTTGGCGAGCGTACTCTTGCCCGCGCCGCCTGGGCCGTCAATGGCAATGGAAAAATGCTTTTTCATCTGTTTGATTCTTCCCTCTTACAATAAATATGTGCTTACTGCGTCAGCAGTGCGTCCGCGGCAGCCTCGCCCGCGGCCTTGCCGGTCGCCCAGGCGATTTGCAGATTGTAGCCGCCCGTGTAGGCGTCTACGTCGATGATCTCGCCGGCAAAGTACAGGCCGCCGATCTTTTTCGACGCCATGGTCTTCGGATCGATCTCCCCCACCTTGACGCCGCCGGAGGTGATGATCGCGTTTTCGACCGGCATCGGCGCGCTGACATTGACCGTCCAGCGCTTTAAGAGCGTGCGGATGGTCTCGCGCTGGGCGCGCGTGATGTCGTGCACCTTTTCGTGCGGAGGAATGCCCGAGCGGTCGATGAATTCGTCGATCATCTTCTGCGGCAGAAGCGCGCCGAGCACGTTGCAGTAGTCGCTGTTTGCGTGCTTTTCAAAATCCGACAGCAGGCGCTTGTCGAGCATTTGCTCGTCGAGCGCGGGCTTGAGGTCGATCTCCAGTCGGTACTGCTTTTTGTCGAAATGCCGCATGTGCGCGCTGGCCGACAGGATGAGCGGCCCGCTCACGCCGAAGTGCGTGAACAGCATTTCGCCAAAATCCGAGTGGATCTTTTTGTTGTTTTCGTATACCGTCAGCGCAACATTGCGCAGGCTCAGCCCTTGCAGCACCGCGCATTCGCGTGCCTCGAGCGGCACGAGTGAGCCGCGCAGCGGCGTGACTGTGTGGCCGAGCGCTTCCGCCATGCGGAAGCCGTCGCCCGTCGAGCCCGTCGCGGGATAGGACAGCCCGCCCGTCGCCAGAATGGCGGCGGAGGCGGTGTAGTCCCCTTTTTCGCCCTTGACGGCGGCGACATGGCCGTCTTCGACCGAAATACCGAGCGCGCGGTCGCGCACGAGCTTGACGTGCAGACGCTTGAGCTCGCGCTCAAGCGCCGCTGTGATGTCGAATGACCGGTCGGACACGGGAAACACGCGCTTGCCGCGCTCGACCTTGAGCGGCACACCGAGCCCCTCGAAAAAATCGATGGCGTCGTGCCCGTCGAAGCGGGAAAACACGGAGTATAAAAACCGCGGGTTCTGCGGCACGTGGGCGAGCAGCTCTTCGCAGGTGCTGTCGTTCGTCACGTTGCAGCGGCCCTTGCCGGTGATGTTCACCTTTTTGCCGAGGCGCTCGTTTGGATCGAGCAGCGTCACGTGCGCACCCTTGCGCGCGGCGCAGATCGCGGCCATCATGCCGCCCGCGCCGCCGCCGATGACAACGATCGCCTTATTCATCTTCGATCTTGCCGAAAATGTCGAAGCGCTCCCAGATGTGCTCGAGTTCGGAGAACGTCGCGGAGATGTCTGCGCCCTTCTTGTTGGCCACGGCCAGAATGAGTGCGTTGAGCATGCTCATGGGCGCCGCCAGCGAGTCGACGAACGAGATCATCTCGCTGCGCACGAGCAGCGAATTGCTGGACATCTGGTTGATGGGCGACATCTCGCTGTCCGTCACGCCGACGATCGTCGCGCCGCGGTCGCGCGCAAACTGGATGGTCTTGAGCGCAAGCTCACTGTAGCGCGGGAAGCAGATACCGATGACCACATCGTCTTTGGAGACGCGGAAGAGCTGGTCGAACGAGCCGGCCGCGCCGCCGTTGACCAGAGTGACGTTGTCGAAGATCAGGCGGAAGTAGAAGTTTAAGTACCCTGCCAGAAACGAGGACGAACGGAAGCCCACGATGTAGATGCGGCGCGCGCCGATGATCGTGTCGACCACGCGCTCAAATTCCGCGCCGTCGGTCTGGTCGATGGCCATGCGGATCTTCTCCATGTCGCGCTGCAGGACGTTCGTCATCAGATCGGACCCTGCGAGCTCGCCGTCCGACGCCTGAATGCGCTGGATGCTCGTGAGCTTGCCGCGGATCATCTCCTGCAATGCACGCTGCATGCTCGGATACCCCTCGTAGCCGAGCTGGGTGGCAAAGCGCACGACGGTCGACTCGCTGACCTGCACGGTCTTGCCGAGCTTGCTGGCCGTCATAAACGCGGCCTTATCGTAGTTTTCCAGAATGAAGCGGGCGATGAGCTTCTGCCCCTTGGAAAAGCTGCTCATGTTCTTTTCGATATTATGTAAGATATTCTTCGTCATAAAATCGTCCTCTGTTACTTTGATTTTGTTGCATGGAGCTCTTGCTCCGTTAGATCGCGCCACACGCCGACGGGAAGAGCCCCGAGTTTGAGCGCGTGCTCCTGCACGCGCTTTAGGCGCTTGACGTGTAATCCGGCGGCGGCGCACATGCGCCGGATCTGCCGGTTTTTTCCTTCATGGATGGTGATGGAGAGAACGGCGGTGTCCCTCCCCTGCCGCAGCACGCGCACCTGCGCGGGCCGGATGGGCTCGCCGTCGAGCTGTGTCATGGAAGCGAGCGCTTCTGCCGCTCCCCTGACCTCGCCCGCGACGCTGACCTCGTAGACCTTGTTGACTTCGTAGCGCGGGTGCAGAAGATGCTGCATCCATTCGCCGTCGTTCGTCAAAAGCAGCAGTCCCTCGGAGTCGAGGTCGAGCCGCCCGACGGGATAGACGCGCGCGCCGCAGTCTCTGACGAGCTCGGCGACGGTCTTTCGCCCTTTTTCGTCAGAGAGCGTGCAGACATAGCCGCGCGGCTTGTTGAGCATCAGGTAGCGCTTCTGCCCCTCCTGTGTGAGCGGCCTGCCGTCGACGGTAATTTCGTCGACTTCGGGGTCGGCCTTCTGCCCGAGAAGCGCAGTCTTGCCGTTCACGTGCACGCGTCCCGCGGCGATACACTGCTCGGCGGTGCGACGGGAGCAGAGCCCCGATTCGGCGATGAGCTTTTGAATTCTTGCTTCGGCCAGGTCGATCCCTCCTTTACTTTGCCGACAGAAATTGCCAGAGCTTTTCCGCCAGCGACTTATTTTTGCTTGTTTCGCTCTTTGTTTCCTGCGCCTGTACGCCGCGCGCGCTGACAAGGTCAACTCTTCCGACCTCAGTCTCGCCGCAGGAGATGACGAGCGTGCCGAACGTTTGTCCCTTCCGCACGGGGGCGGAGACGGTTTGCGGCAGCTCGGCGCGCACGCTCAATGCTTCATTTTCTGCGGTGGGATAGCGGAAGCTCTCCGCCGCCACGGCGGACACACTCTGCCCGTCGACGCTTACGCTGCCGTAGGCCTCGCCTTTTTTCGCACCGCTTGAGAGCGCATACGCCGAAAAGCCGTAGTCGTAGAGTGCCGCGTGATCCGCCCAATCGCTGCCGTCGTGCAGCGTGACGGCGATCATGCGCATCCCGACGCGCTCGGCACAGGTGACGAGTGTGCGCCCTGCGTCGCCGGTGTAGCCGGTCTTGAGACCGATGCAGCCGGAGTACGACGCGAGCAGCTTATTGTGGTTCGTCATCGTGCGCGTGCCGACGCTCGCCGTGCGCGTCGAGACGATGCGCGCGAACGTCGGATTCTGCATGGCGTAGGCCGCAAGGCGCGCCATATCGAGGGCACAGGAGCTGTGCCCCATTTCGTCGAGACCGCTCGGGTTGGCAAATGACGTGTGCTCCATGCCGAGGGCTTTCGCCTTTTCGTTCATCCATCGGACAAACTGCGCGCTGCCGCCGCTCCCGCCGCAGTGGGCGGCGATGCACTCCGCCGCGTCGTTGCCGGACGGCAGCATCAGACCGTAGAGAAGTTCCTCCATCGTGAGCGTTTCGCCCTCGAGAAGGTACATCGACGAGCCCTCGCGCAAGTGCTCGCGTTTGACCGTGACCTTCTCCGTGAGTTCGCTGTGCTCCAGCGCGACTAAGCAGGTCATGATCTTCGTCGTGCTCGCGATGCTGCGCTCCTGCGTTTCATTGCGCGACGCCAGCGCCCGCCCGCTGCCCGCCTCCATCAAAATGAACGCGGCGGCGGCGGTTTCAGGCACGGCAGCCTGACAGGTCAAACTGCTTGACAGGCAGGAAACGGCAAGGAAAACGGCAAATACGCATCGGGCAAAACGCGGCATGGGATCACTCCTTCGTTCGGAATGCCCCTATTATGCCCGAAATCAGTAGATATCTTTCTCTTCTCTCTTCTTGTCCACGAAATTCTGCACGCGGTCGAGCACTTCCGGTACAAGATCAAGCACGCGGTCGACCGTTGCCGCCGCAGGGATGGCCACGGGCATCACGCGCGTCAGACCGTCCTTGACGACGAGGAACGCGACGGGGTCGACCTTGACGCCCGCACCTGCGCCGCCGCCGAAGTGTGCGGTGTCGGTCTTGCCGTAGTCGCCGCCGCCTGCGCCGAAGCCGAAGCTCACGCGCGAAACGGGGATGACCGTTACGCCGTCGGGCGTCGTGATCGGCTCGCCGATGATGGTGTTGGAATCGACCATATCACGGATCTTATCCATCGTGGTGTCCATGAGATCGTTGAGCGGGGTCTTCTTTTCGATGTTTTCCATGAGGTTCATCCTTTCTTTTTATGCGGTCAGTTTTTCACTGTGTTCACTGTTTTGCGGAGTGCTCTCTGTTGGTTTTTCCGCGGGAGCGTCGTTTTTATGCGCCTTTTTATAGCGCAGGTACCATTTGAGCATCGGAATGAGCAGCGCAAGCGAGATGTGCAGCCCGTCGCGGATGCGAAGCGACAGGCCAACGGCACCCTCTGCGTGCGTCTTTTCAGAGCTGTAGTCCATGCGCAGGTGCAGTGAGGGATCAGGGATATGGAAGAGGTCTTCAAGGTGCGGCATCACACCCCACATCGCGGCGCTCGCATAGCCGTAGGTCTGCGCGATATCTGCGGGGTCCGTGCCGCCAAAGACGACGAGAATTTCCAGCGGGTCGATGCGAAGGCGCTTGCAGGTGCGCTTCGCTGTATCCTTGAGCGCCGAGAGCGCCGTCGTGATGAGGTCCCTGAGCTCCTCTTTTGTCGGCTTGGGGAGCGAGGGCTTTTTCTTTTGCTTCACCTCTTCTCCCTCTGACTTTGGCTTCTTCTCCTTTGCCTTTTTTTTCGGCGTTTCTTTCTTTTCCTTTGCTGGCAGCAGCGTGAAGCGGAACGGGCCGACCGAAAGCTGCACGCGCAGCTCGTCGCCGAACTGCATCAACGCGCCCACGCGCAGAAAGCCGATCAAAATAAAAATGAGCAGGATGATGCCAATTACCTTCAGCGCAGTCAATCGACCACCTCCCTCTTTTTACGCTTCACGCGGTTTTTATGCTTTACGCGGTCAGTGTTCCCCGTTTTCGGGAATGCTGCCTTCTTTTTCCGTCATGGCGCCGGGGTCGAGGATCGTGCCGTCCTCCGTCATGCGGAGCTGACCGTCGGCCTCAAGACCCGGCATCTCCGGCATCTCCTCGAGCGAACCCAAGTGGAAGTCGCGCAGGAACTTTTTCGTCGTGCGGTACAGCCTCGGCCGTCCCGGCACCTGCAAACGTCCGCACTCCTCAATGAGCCCGCGCTCAAGCAGCAGGCCCACGGTGTACGAGCTGTCCACGCCGCGCACCTGATCAATGTAGGCGCGGGTCGTGGGCTGGTAGTAGGCGATGATCGTCAGCACCTCCAGCGCGGGCTGAGAGAGCTTGGCGGTCTTGCGGATCTCAAACGCCTTGCGGATGACGTCGGCATAGTCCGGCGACGAGCAGAGCTGATAGCTGTCCTCCATGCGGACGAGCCGGATGCCGCGGCGCTCAAAGGCGTAGTAATCGCCGAGCTTTTGCAATACCTGTTCCGCGGTCGGACGGTCCAAATCGAGCGCAAGGCAGATGCGGTCGATGGGAAGCGGTTCGCCGCTGGCGAACAAAATGCCCTCGATGGCCGACTCGACCTCGCGCAGGTCCAAAGATTCCAAAGACATAGCGTTCCTCGCTTTTTACAGATTGATACGGTCGGGGGCGTCGTCCCCGCACTCCACGGTGCAGTCCGTGTCGGAACCGGCCAGATGGATGACCTTTTCGCGGCAGAGCTCCAAAACGGCGATAAACGTCGCCACGATCTCGCTGCGGCTGCGGCTGCCGCGGAACAGCAGCTTGAAGCGCGTCATGCCGAACTCCTTGAGTCGGTGCAGAATTTCCTCCGCCTTGCCCTTGACGGGATACGGCTCGCGGCGCACGATCTCGCTCAGCGCCGCGCTCGGCGGCGCGGCCAGCTTTTCCCCGCGCTCCATGATCGTCTGCATGGCGAGCACGAGGTCGGCCTTTTCGTGGCTGTACTCGTAGATTTTGCCGCGCTGCATGGGCTCGGGCTGGCGCGTCATGATGCTGCGGCCAAACTCGCCCATCGGGCCGAGCGTTTCGGTCAGCGTCTTGATGCGAAGGTACGTGTCCTTTTGCTGGCGCTCTTTGAGCGAGGCAATGAGCTCGTCCATCTCGCTCTGCGCCTGCTCATCCTCAAGCGAAAGCAGCATGCGCGTTTTGATGTACATTAAATGTGCCGCCATCGTGATGAATTCGCTCGCGACCTCGAGATCGAGCTGCTTTCGCTGCTCGAGATACGCAAGGTACTGATCCAGGATCAGCGCGATGGGAATGTCCTGAATCTCTATTTTATTTTTCGACAGCAGGAAGAGAATGAGGTCGAGCGGCCCTTCAAAGTCCTGCAGCGCCTCCGCGCTGCGCTCGTGCACCACGCCCTCCAGCTTGAAAACGGGATTGTCCATGACATTCCTCTCACTTTATCAATATACGATCCAGTTGACCAGAAGCTCGTACACGCGGTAGATGCCCTCGCTGAGGATATTGTTTCCCACGCCGAGCCAGACGAGCACAAAAAGCACGGCCATGCCGTATTTTTCATACCGCATCAGCGTCATGTACGCGCGGTCGGGCAGAAAGGCGAAGAGCACCTTCGACCCGTCGAGCGGCGAGATGGGGATGAGGTTGAAAAGCCCCAGACCGACGCTCATGTACGCCGTCATCGCAAGGAAATTCAAAAGGCCGCTGCAAAACGCGGTATCGACATAGTGCGCGATCGTGATGCGCGCGCCGAGCAAGAGCAGCATCGCCAGCAGCAGATTCGACACCGGCCCCGCCAGCGCTGTGATGGCCATACCCTGCTTCGGCTTTTTGAAATACCGCATGTCGACCGGCACGGGCTTTGCCCAGCCGAAGCCGACGAGCAGCATGGCAGCCAAGCCGAACCAGTCGATATGGTGCAGCGGGTTTAAGCTCAAGCGGTGCTCGCGCTTGGCCGTCGGATCGCCGAGGGCATAGGCTGCAAGACCGTGACAGGTCTCGTGCACCGTCAAGCATAAAAAGACGCCGAGCACGCGCAAAAGCGCGTCGGTCAGCGAGCCCCAGTCGATGGACTGGACCAATTCCTGAAAACTGTTCACGCAATTTCTCCGTAAAAAATATGCAAATCGCGAAGACTTGCATTGCATTCTGTTCCTATTATAACAGCCCTTTTCCCACATGACAAGGGATTTTGCAATTTTTACTGCATTTTGCTTTCAAAAATTGACGCATTTTTTTCTGTCAAATTGCGAAAAATGACAAAAAAGCGCCTCAACCGTGCGGTTGAGGCGCTTTGCAGGATAGGATATCCGGTTATTTCTTGAGGCGCTTGTCGCTCTTGGTCGCAAGGTGCGTGCCCAAGGACTGGAAGATCTGCACCAGAATGATAAGCAGCACGACCGCCGCAAACATCACAAGGTACTTGTAGCGATAGTAGCCGTAGTCGATGGCGATCTTGCCGAGGCCGCCGCCGCCGATGATGCCGCTCAT